>Ga0137431_1000786_pt1 | contig 10599 bp, 4 predicted proteins | sample EasRivERMZT800_2_FD_104646 | JGI IMG/M metagenome (GOLD analysis project Ga0137431, IMG submission 104646) | Soil microbial communities from meander-bound floodplain in the East River, Colorado, USA - East River MetaG ERMZT800_2 | ecosystem: Environmental > Terrestrial > Soil > Floodplain ... | reverse complement strand
GACCACTGGTCGAGACAGCCGTTGGGACGATCCGGCCCGTGCATGAAACCACCATCGGGGCCAAACTCCTGGCACGCGTTGTTGAGGTCAACCTGAAGGCCGGTCAGGTCGTCAATGCAGGAGACATCCTGGTGCGCTTGGACGATGTGGATTTGCAGGCCAGGCGCCGCCAGGCCGAGGCAGTGCTACATGCTGCCCAGGCCGCCCGCGCTCTGGCGGAAGCGGATGCGATTCGATCGGCTAATCTAGTCAAGTCCAGGGCCGTCAGCCGGCAGGAAGATGACCGAGCCGTCAGCGCATTCAAGTCAGCCGATGCGGAGCTGCGCCGCGCGAAGGAATCGATCAATGAGATTCAAGCCACGCTCGAATGGGCCACGATCCGGTCGCCGATACGAGGCATCGTGATCGACAAGAAAGTTTCTGTTGGCGACATGGTGACGCCGGGGCAAATACTGGCGACGCTCTTTGATCCCTTGCAGATGCAGCTGGTCGCCAGCGTTCGCGAGTCTCTCGCCCAGCGGCTGAACGTCGGTCAACCGATCGAAGTGCAGATCGATAGCTTCAACAAGCAGTGCCTGGGCACGATCAGCGAGATCGTGCCGGAAGCAGAATCCAGCAGCCGAGCCTTCCAGGTCAAAGTCACTGGACCTTGCCCGGATGGCGTGTACAGCGGGATGTTCGGGCGAATCCTGATTCCGCTCGACGAAAAACAGGTTCTGGTCATCCCACGTCAGGCAGTACAAAGCGTCGGGCAATTGGACTTGGTCGACGTGGCAACCCGGAGTGCCGTCAGCCGAAGGGCCGTTCGGTTGGGACGGACGATCGGCGCGGATGTCGAAGTGCTGTCCGGGCTGCGCGAAGGAGAACAGGTCCAGGTGCCAGTCATTGCGGTTGCAACCAGTGAGGCCAATCATGCCTGATCACGAACACTTCACGAATAAAATCGTGAGGACCTTCCTGGACTCGAACTTGTCGCTGATCCTGATCGTGCTGGCCACGATTCTAGGATTCGCGGCTCTGTGGTTGACGCCACGCGAGGAGGACCCGCAGATTGTCGTGCCCCTGGCCGATATCTACGTCAACTTCCCCGGCCATTCTGCTGCGGATGTTGAGCAACTGATCGCGACCCCCTTGGAGAGAATTCTCTATCAGATCGACGGCGTGGAATACGTCTATTCCATGAGCCGCGAGGGCCAGGCAATTATCACGGTTCGCTTCTATGTTGGTGAGGATCGCGAGCGGAGCCTCGTCAAGCTTTACAAGAAGATCGACGAGCATCTGGACGTCGTACCCCCTGGCGTGACCGGGTGGGTCGTCAAGCCCGTAGAGATCGACGACGTCCCAATCGCCACTTTGACGCTCGCCAGCCTATCGGCGGGCGACATGCAGCTGCGCCGCGTGGCCGAGGAACTCGCCCAGCGCTTGGCGGAAATTCAAGAAGTTTCGCGCGCCTATGTTGTGGGAGGCCGGCCACGCGCGGTCCGGGTGCTCATGGACACGGACCGGATGTCCGCCTATCACGTCTCGCCGCTGGAGCTGCGGCGGGCGGTCCAGGTCACGAACGTCCAGCAGATGGCCGGCGATCTACGTGCGGGCGACCGCTTGATCCGTGTGGATGCCGGCGAACCATTCCAGGATGCGAGCCAATTGCGCGAGCTGGTCGTCGGCGTATTCGATGGGCGGCCGGTGTTTCTGAAAGATGTGGCCCAGATTGAGGACGGGCCCGACGAAGTGGCGAGCTATGTCCGGCACGGCTTTGGGCCGGCGCGTGGATTCACGAAGGACTTGTACTTTCCGAGCTCCGTCCTGGGTGAGCCGGAGCTTGGGAATTCGACCGAAAGCGGTAATGCTCAGCCGGCCGTGACCATCGCGGTCGCGAAGAAGAAGGGCACCAACGCCGTGTGGGTTGCCGATGCCGTGCTGCAGCAGGCGGAAGAACTGCAGCAGAAAATTGTGCCCAGTGACATCGCCATGATCGTCACCCGCAATTACGGTCTGTCGGCCAATGAAAAGGTCAACGGACTTCTCGAAGGGTTGGCCGTTGCCATTTTGATTGTCGTCGCGCTTCTGACCATCGGGCTCGGGTGGCGCGAGGCGCTGATTGTGGCGGTTGCCGTGCCGGTCGTCTTCGGACTGACGCTGGCCGCCAACCTGCTGCTGGGCTATACGATCAACCGAGTCACGCTCTTCGCGCTGATCCTGTCCCTGGGGCTACTCGTAGATGACCCCATTGTGGACGTGGAAAACATCGCTCGCCATTTCGCGCTGCGCAAAAGAGCAACTCGTCGAATCGTCCTGGAGGCCGTTGCCGAGATTCGTCCGCCACTCATCACAGCGACTTTGGCCGTAATATTCAGTTTTCTGCCGATGTTCTTCATCACCGGAATGATCGGCCCCTACATGCGTCCCATGGCCCTCAATGTCCCGGTCGCGATGCTCATGTCGATGGTCGTGGCATTCACGATCACTCCCTGGCTGGCCTATCACGGATTGCGTCACAAGTACCGGGCAGGAGCGTCGGCCGCTCATTCCCACCATGATCCGAACGATCTAGACGCCGTGAAACAATCGGCGCTTTACAAGGTCTTTTACCCCTTGATGGCTCCTTTGCTCGGATCACGCCTCGTGGCTTGGTCGTTTCTGGGTGGCATGCTGGCGCTGACAGCGGGAGCGATGGGCCTGGCCGTCGTGCGGAGCGTGCCGCTCAAGATGCTGCCCTTTGACAACAAGAACGAACTCCTGCTGGTTCTGGACTTCGATCGGGGCACGACACTGGAACGATCGGACGCAGGGGTGCGCGAGTTCGAAGCCTACCTGGCGACGGTCCCCGAGGTCGCCGACTACACGAGCTACGTCGGCTCAGCGTCGCCAATGGACTTCAACGGCCTGGTGCGTCATTACTATCTCCGGCAAGGCGATCACGTTGCCGACATACGGATTAATCTGGCGGGCAAAAAGAACCGCGGCCTGCAGAGCCATGCAATCGGCTTACGGATGCGGAATGACTTCCAACAAATTGCTGACCGGCACCACGCCCGCATGAAGCTTGTGGAGACTCCTCCCGGGCCGCCGGTCCTGGCGAGTGTCGTGGCCGAGATTTATGGGCCGCCGGATATCCGCTATGAGGATCTGCTGCTCGCCGCCGACACCGTTCGAGCGCGACTCGCGGTCGAGCCAGGCGTCGTCGATGTCGACGACGGACGCGAAGCAGCGCAAGGAAAACTGACGTTCGTCACGGATACGGAGAAAGCCGCGCTGAGCGGTGTTTCGGCGGACCAGATCGCCAGCACACTCCAGGCCGTCCTTGGCGGAACGACCGTGGGTCTCGTGCGGAGTGATACCGAGCGAAATCCCTTGCGGATCGAGTTGCGCGTCCCCGTGGAACAACGGACCTGCGCCACCGACTTGGCGCGAGTGCGAGTCAAAGGGGACACAGGCCAACTCGTTCCACTCGCCGAGTTGGGACGTTGGGATACAACCCGCGTGGATCAGATGATCTACCACAAAAACCTCCAGCGGGTGGCTTACGTCTTCGCGGACGCCGCCGGGCGGCCACCGGCAGACGTCGTGGTCGACGTCTTTTCGGATCAGGCCGACAACGCTCAGGCGCCCCCGAACGCCAAACAGGTTGGCAATGGATGGTTGGCTGACGGCGCCGCCAGGCCTGTCGCCGATCGCACGTTTCTATCCAGCGGCAGTGGCATTGCTTGGGCGCTGCCGGCGGGATTTAGGGTGGATTTTGCCGGCGAGGGAGAGTGGAGGATTACGCTCGACGTATTTCGCGATCTCGGTTTGGCCTTTGGCGCCGCCATGGTGGCGATCTACATCTTGCTGGTGGCCCAGATGAGGTCGTTCGTCGTCCCGCTGGTGGTCATGCTTGCGATTCCACTGACGATCCTTGGGGTGATGCCCGGTTTCTGGCTGCTCAACGTACTGAGTTCCGACCAGGTCGGCGGCTATTTCGATCCGATCTACTTCACTGCAACGGGAATGATCGGCATGATCGCTCTGTCGGGTATTGTGACCCGGGATGCGATCATCCTCGTCGATTTCATCCACTTGTCATTGGCGCGAGGACGCTCCCTGTTCGATGCCATCATGGAGAGCCGTGTCGTGCGCTTGCGGCCGATTTTATTGACGGCTGCGGCGGCCATGCTCGGTGCCGTCCCGATCATCATCGATCCAATCTTCTCCGGCCTTGCCTGGACGCTGATCTTCGGACTCTTCGCTTCCACGATCTTCACGCTATTTGTGATTCCGGTTGCCTACTGGCTGCTCTATGCCAACACGCCCGGTCACGGTGCGGTCGTGTCCGCTATGGATCAGGAGACACAGCCGGCCATCGCCACCCAGTCCGAAGCGCAGCCATCCCAAACCTATGCGGAAGCGATTTAGGCATTAGGTCATCGCTGCGAAGAAACGATTGCAATTCCGTGCGGCGTAAAGTGTCTTGGCTTGCTATTCCCGTCCAATCTCCCGGAGCAGAGCTGCCAGAAACGCTTTCGCCGCGTCAGGCAGTTTTCTCCATTCATCCTCGCTCACGCCGAGTGCTAACCATTTTGCTACCCCTTGGCTGCTTTCACTGAGTTTTCCCAGGGAAATGCGCGATAATTCGAGTCCTACCGGGGGGAGCTTTTCTTTTTTTCCTGAAAGCCCCGGTCACTACTCGCGTTCGACTTCGATTGCCGACAGGATTGGCTCTCCCTTGATTGGGTTTAGCTCGACTACCAGATTGTCGGTGACTTTGACGCGCCGGAACTCGCGCGTTAGGGCACGTTCGACTCCACCGGCAGCCTGAACCACGTCGACAGCGGCAGCGGCGGTCTGGCCTTGGAGCTTGACATCGAAGACGCGCTGCCCGGGCTGAATATCTTTCTGTAGCTCGGCAAAATGCAGCGTGACACGGTATTCGGCTGGAGCGTCGTCCTTGCCGATGAGTGGCAGCTCGCAGCGAGCCAGACCGCGAGCCTGCGACGAGTAGAGCCAGCCGACGCGGGCGTCTTTCACGACCAGGGACTCTTCATTTCGCGCCTCGAAGGAGCCGCCGGGGAGCAGCGTTGGCTTGATGTCGAAGACGAACTCCATCCGACCGACGGTCGCCGGCCGGGGATAGGCCAGCCACAGCCGTTCCAGGCCGTCGCGGCGGTCGCCCGGAGCCCCGAGAATCACCCCCAGTTTCTTCACGGGAGTCGTCGGGCCGGCGACGCTGTAGATTCCCCAGGCGGGCGAACGGTCTTCACGCGGCTCCAGCACGACGGTCGAGGTGATCGAGAACAAGCACACACAGCCGGCGCTCGCCTCGGGAATCACCACCAGCCCGTTGCTGGGAATGGCGTTAATCCAGCAGCCCAGCCGCTGGCCGGCGAAATGTTTCGTGCCGCTGTCGTCGTACAAGTCGTAATAGCCGATAAAGCCGGAGCGGAAGAACATCATATTGGGAGTCGTGGTGACCACGCCGCAGTGGTGGCCGGGGCGGCTGAATTGCCAGTTCGATGGCTCGCCTGTGAGCGGGTTGGCTCGCTGTCTGGGCTCTCCGGTTCGCAACTCGAAGGCCCACGGTTCCGCGATCACCATGTCCTGCACGATTGTGGGCCGATTCATATAGTTGGCGTCGCGCGACCACAGCTTTTCGCCGCTCTTGGCGTCGAGCATCACCAGCCGGCGCTGGCTGAATTCGCCTGCTAGAAATTGCTTCCAGTAATGCCCGTTGGCATTCGCCCCGCAGATGAGCAGGTGGCCGTTCTTGAACATGAGGGCCAGGTTGCCGCCGCCCGCGCTCACGTTCGTGCAATTGGTGACGTCGATCGCTTTCCGCCAGACTTCCTGCCCCGTTTTCGCATCGAGCGCCACGGCCGTTCGCACGTCGAGCTTTTTCAGCTCCTCCTCTTTCTTCTGCGCCTCGTCGGGCGGCAGGTCTTTGAGGGCTGTTTTATCCTGTCGCAGGATGGCCTGGCGCTCTTCTTGCGTTAGCGTGCTCTCGACGAAGAACATCCGGCCGTCACCGATTGTGATGGTGACGTGCATGATGTTCGGACCGCGATAGCTCCAGAGTCGCTCCCCCGACTTCGCATCCACGGCAAAAATCGCGTCGGTATCGCTTTTGACGGTCAGGCCGCGGCGGCGCATGGCGTCCGAGAGAGTGTTGCGGATCGTGCTCGTTCCGTAGAGCACACCGTCTTGATGCGCCACATAGCCCCAGTCGCGCGCGATGCCGTCGCTGGACGGCGGCGGTTTGTGCTGCGCTTTGACTCGACCTGTGGCGGCGTCCAATTGCGTGCAGGTATCGCCGACGACGACAAATAGCGAGTCGTCGTTGGCCGCCAGGTTGCTGGTTTCGTTGTTGTTGAAGACACCCGTGCGAATGGCGCCGGGATTTTTGTATTCCCAGAGGAACTGTCCGTTGTACGCGTCGTAGGCCCGCACGCTGTCGATGCTCTGCGAGAAGAAACGGCCGTTCGTCGAGAGCGGAGCGGCCGCCGCCTCGTGCCGGTTGATCGTCTTGTTGGGCCCCGGATCGCCATACCACAGCACGCCAAGTGAGCCCTTGACCCGCAAATCGTTGCTGAAACAGGCGTTGTCCGGGCTGCCGTACTGATGCGACCAATCGCCCGCGCCCGCCAGCTTGCCGCGCCGCAATACAACCCAGTTGTCCACGGCGTCAACTTGAGCATCGTCGCGCAGGTACATGCCGGCCAGCGACGTTTTTAATGCCTCGGTGGCCTGCGGAAGCGCCCCTTCCGAGCGTGGCGCGCCAAAGCAGGCCACTCCACCGCACGGCTTCACATAGCGACCCAGCTCGATGGCCGTCGCCGGCAATTTGCCGCTGGTCAGCATGCTTTCGGAAACCACCAGATTGGCAAAATAGTTCGATAGGCCCGTCTCGTCCGGCTGTCCGTGAAATACGGTCACGCGAGTGCCGTACCACCCCCCCGCGGCGAATCGCTCGCGCGAGCGCTGGACCTTTGCCTCGTCTGACTCGACGGCGTAGATACGCATCCGCGGCGCTTGCCGCGTCAACTCGTATGCCAGTCGCCCCTCTTCGCTGCCCAGAACCAGGCAAAAGCCGGAGGTCACACCGCTATTGGCCAGAATCTCCCGAGCGGCTTGTTCATAGAACTGGCTGCGGCGGTCTTGGGGGAATATTTCGGACTTTGGTGAGGCGGTGCGGACGACTGGTGCGCTCGCGTTGGGCGAGCCACTGGCAAAAGTGTAAATCGAGCCGGTCGTGGTGCTGGCAACTAGCCGCCCACCAGAGACTGCGAGCCCGCGGACCTCACCATCGAGTTTGGCCGTCCAAAGTTCTCGGCCATCGTCCAGGTCGAAGGCGCGGACCTCGTCCATCCCGCCGACCAGCACGGAGTTGCCCGTTAGCGCGATTGAGGATTCAGCGGCAAACGGCTTTTTCCACAGAATGCCCCCTTGCGCTAACTCTTCCATCTGGCGATCAATCTCGGCCAGCTTGGCTTTGTCGCTGCGAAACGTATTGCGCGTCGCGTACAGCTCTTGCCGCTTCAAGGTCGCCTGCCGATGTGCTTCGCGATCGACGGCCATCACCTCCGTGCCGGTGGCAATGTAGGCGTGCTTGCCGCGAAAGCTCAGTTGCTGCCCGGGAATGTAGGCAAAGCCCGCGGCGCCGGTCTTCTCGTTCAGCGCGATGAAGTGATGCGAGCCGGCCGAATAAATCTGCCCGTCGCTCAAAAAGGCCTCAGTGCCTCCCACTTCGCCCCCCGCGGTGTTCCGCCAGCCGTAGCTCTTCTTGAAAACATGTTCGCCCGTCTTTCGGTCGAATGCAGCCGGGAGCGAATTTCCGGAGGGCACGAACAGCGAGTCCTCGTTGGCCAGTAGATAGCCCTGTGGCGAGAGGTCATCGCGGCCTGCGTCGCGTTGGCTGATGCGGTCGTTTTTCCACAGCAATTTGCCGGTCCGCGCGTCGGCCGCGCAGAGATAGACCGTTTCGTGCGGGAAAATGCCCGCGCCAAAATAGGCGACGTCGTCGGCAATCAAGACTCCAGTGCGCACCGGCCAGCGTGAAATCATCTGCCCACGTGCCAAAAGACGCTCTGAACGCGGCCCTACTCGCATTTTCCAAACTTCGTGGCCAGTCGTCGCCTCGAGGCAATACACGTAGCCATCGTCGGAACCGAAATACACGCGGCCCTGGTGGGCGGTCGGCGCCAGCCGCACGGGGCCGCCCGTGAAGAATCGCCAGACTGGCTGGCCCGTCGCCAGATCGAGGCACCGAACTTGATGGTCCACGGCCGAGCCAAAGTAGAGGCGGTCCCCGACGATCGCCACGTGATGTGCGTCGTCGAAGCGGGCCCGATGCTTCATCACCAAGCCTTCAATCGGCTCGCTGCGCGGGCCTTCCCAGGCGATTTGAGGCGCCGCGTCGGGCTGAAATCGCCAATGTAATTCCAGCGGGAATTTCAAGGACTCACCGGTAACTCCGACCCGCGAGTTGTCTTTCAAGTAGGTGGGCCAGTCCTCGCCCGACACCCACGAGCAAGGCAGCAGCAAACCCACGATTACGACGAGCAAGCGGCATGGCATCAGGTCACCTGGAGGGCTGAGTGGTGCGGCGGGGACAAGCAGGCATTGACGCAAATCCTAACGAGGTCAATGAGTGGAACTCAAGGCTCTTGTCGAAATTCTGCCGTTCTAGCGAACTCTGCGCGTGTCGGCTGGGGCCTAGCTTTTGGCCTGCCTGCTCGCCTACCTGCTTTAGCGGTTATTCCTGCTTTCCGGATTGCAGGAGGCGTAGATGGTTTTTCAGCGTCGTTTTTTGCTCGCGAATAGCCGCAAGCTACGTTAGCGCAGGTCGGCGACCGGCACAACTCCCACGCGGAGATTGCAAATGATCAGCGAACCGATTGATACGGCGGAAAATGAGGCGGACGAGAACCAGGCTCATGTCTTTGAGCCGCCACCCGATTGGGACGGCATCCCGCGGGCCTATCTGCATGTCGATTGCGGTACGGTGACGCAAGTATCCGACGACATCATCCGCAACTATCTGGCGGATCCCTATTTCTATTCGGCGGGCGACACCATCTGCGCGAGCTGTGGCATCGCGCTCGACAAGGACTGCGTCTGGACGGAAACGGGAGAGCGCGTTGACCATTACATGGAGAAGCTGAAAGCGAAGAAGGACATCAATTACCATCTGGTCCGCTGGGGCCTTCCCTTCGTCTTTGGAACTATCGGCGCCGTCGTGCTGCCAATGATTCCCGGCAAGCTGCAGGTGGGTCCCGGCGTGGTCGCACTGCTTGGATTCGTCATGGGCCTTCTGCCGGGCTTTTACCTGGCGAGGTTTCCCCGCCTTTTGCTGTGCAAGCTGGGCATCATCTGACTCGATTCGTCGGCGTTCTGTCCGACGTCATACAAGCAATTAAATCTTTTGGAGGTCTTCACATGGCCAGCATCCGCCGTTGTTCGTGCGTGTTTCTGTTAGCGATTGCCCTGCCGCCCTTTCCCGGGTCATTAGCTGCGGCGAACAAAGCTTGGAAGATGGTGCAGCCCGAGAATGGCGGCTTCACTTGCGAAATGCCGGGAGAGGCGAAGAAGGCGACCCAGAACGTCTTTACGGCCGCAGGACCGATCAACGTGGTGACGTACTCGCTCGAGGTGCCCAAGGGGACCTATATGGTTAACGCGACTGCGATTCCACGCAACGCGCCCGCTGCCACGACGGTGCAGCGCTTGGATGGCGCTCGGGACGGCGCGGTGAAGAACGTGAAGGGAAAGTTGCTCTCAGAGAAACAAATCAAATTGGACAGGTACCCCGGCAGGGAATTGCTCATCGAGCCGCGCCAAGGCGTGTACATTCACCAGCGCATCTTCATGGTCGAAGATCGATTGATTCAAGCCGTGGCGGTATCACCGTCCAAAGAGGCGACTGAGGACATCGCACGCTTTTTCAATTCGGTCAAGCTGTCGAAGAAGTAAACTCCGCGAAATCAGATCCCTGTGACATTCCAAGACGGGCCGCATGAGTTAGGGCCTGCTGGCAACCGTCATCAGACAGCTCGTCGGTGCAGGCGGCGGCCGCATCGACGGAGCCGGAGTGCCGGATGAGATAGGCTTGGAGCGCGGACATGGCGATCTTCTCAGGGGGGATCGCGGCGGCAAAACTCTCGACGAGGTCGACGGCGGCGGCAGGGAAGAATCGCTGAAAAATTCGGCGGAGCTGGTGGTCATCGGCCAGGCCGATGTGAATCTTGCGGTCGATGCGACCTGGCCGAACGAGCGCCGGGTCGAGCCGCTCGGGGTGATTGGTAGTGGCAAAGAGGATGCGGCCCTCGCCCGCGGCCACGCCGTCCAGGGCGTTCAATAGGCCGCTGAACGTCACGCGGTTCGTTTTTTCCTCGCCCGCCTTGCGAGCCACGAAGGCGCAGTCGATGTCCTCAATCAGCACGATCGCGTTGGGCGGAATGTCGGCGAGGCGGTCGATTAATTCGTTGTCGTCCAGGCCCGAGGTGTTCAGGTTGAGCACGGCGATGTCCATTCCAAGGTCCGAAGCAATCGCCACGACCGCTGAGCTTTTGCCGGTCCCAGGCGCACCGTGCAGCAAATAGCCACGGCGGTAGGGAATGCCGCGCT
>Ga0137431_1000784_pt1 | contig 10601 bp, 9 predicted proteins | sample EasRivERMZT800_2_FD_104646 | JGI IMG/M metagenome (GOLD analysis project Ga0137431, IMG submission 104646) | Soil microbial communities from meander-bound floodplain in the East River, Colorado, USA - East River MetaG ERMZT800_2 | ecosystem: Environmental > Terrestrial > Soil > Floodplain ... | reverse complement strand
ATCATATCCATGATCTGCAGATCGTGACCTTCCAGGCCCGCTGCAGCATACTCAAGTTCCAGCGGCTCACAAATCATAATGTGCTTCAAACCGATAGTATGCGGTGGTACTGGCGGTCTTACGAACAGGATTCGCATGGGATTTTATTTTGAAGTTTTTATTTAAGACAAGCTTTGATCCATGATGAATTCTTATCCCCGATTTCGTATGAACCACTTATTCACCATTCACCATTCACAATTCACATTCACTACTTACACTATTCCCGGCGTTATCCGGTGCCTGATATGATTACGATAGTGCAGGTTTACGCCCATTACAAACAATCGCATCATACTGGTTAGTGAAAACGGGCTGCCCAGCGTTCGTTTGAAAATGCCCGACCAGGTAAATAGCGCTTCGTACAGTTTCCAATAATTTTTTTGAAGATCTTCCGGGTGGATATTCTTCGGTTTAAAAACTACCTGGCCGCCACTGTATTTGCCAAACTCCCTGCTGATGATCCTCCCCTCCTGTTCCATTTCGGAATAGAGCGGTGTTCCGGGGACGGGCGTTAGTATATGCACCCGGGGAACAGATATCCTGTTGCCCATGATGAAATCATAAGTTTTTTGAAAAACAGACTCATCGTCGCCATCCATCCCAATGATCATTTCAGTTGATACATCAATTCCATGCTTACGGATTCTGTCTATGGCTTCTTTATATTGTTTTGGATGATTAAATTCTTTTTCAATCCACGCAATACTTTTTTCATTGACCGATTCAATCCCGAATGAAAGCAAACGGCAACCGCTTTGGTAAGCAAGTTGAAGCATGTCCGGTTTATCGGCTATGTGAATGCTGCATTGGCTCATCCAGATAATTTTCTCAGGTATCAGCGCCTTCATCAGCTGAGAAAAATAACTCCAGTCGACGCCAATATTATCATCAATAAAAGCTATGAATTTACTGCCGGATTGTTTTGCCGCCCTCACGTCCCGCAGCACCTGGTCAACAGGTCTTTTGCGGTAGCTGCGTTCAAAAAACGACTGAATGGAACAGAATGTACAGGGAAAAGGACATCCCCGTGTTGCCTGAACTGGTCGCCAGAATCCAAGTTTTGATTTATTCATCAGGTCGTAGCGGGGCAGTGGAAGTGTATTAATGTCCGGGCGTTTTTCCATTTTATAAACCGGTTTCAAACTGCCTCGTTGAAAATCCTGCAGCAACGTGGGCCATGTCTCTTCCGCTTCGCCGGTTACCAATGCATCGGCATGTTCCAATGTCCATTCAGGTTTGCTCAGGCTGGCCGCAATGCCGCCAATTACAACGGCAACGTTTCTTTTCCTGAATTCATCTGCAATTTGCCAGGCGCGAACAATACCGGAACCCATGCCGGTTATCCCCACAAGATCCCATCGTTCATCAAAGGGAATTTCTTCAACAGTTTCGGACAGCAATCTTATTTTCACATCGGAAGGTGTGACAGCCGCAAGCATTGGAAGTGTAAGACCCGGCAAATGCAGTTTTTTCTGCTTGATGGGGTTGCCCTGGTAATCCAACGCTGTAGGTCCAATGAGTAATATCTTCATAATAAAATTTCGAAGAAATTATCAGTTCACCATTATCAACAGGCTGTCATCAAAAGAACCAATTATGATTTAAGATAACCTATTTTCATATAACTTTCTAAAACCAGTTGGTAATTATATGATCTCAATTGATAAAAAATGGAAGAAATGGATTTATAATACGGGCGTCGGGTTACTGCTGTTTAGTGGCTGTCTCCAGTTTCTCGGTTTCATTTTTCGAAGCCGCGAAGTGAGAGGACTTGGTTTAGCATATAGTGTAGCACCATTACCCACCGTTTTCAGCACTATCAACGGAGTGGAAGGGTTTGACACAAAACATACTCTTTACTTTAAAAACCAAAACGGCCAGAGCGATTCGGTGGCGTTGAATCAGAACTTATTTACTGCTTTCCGGGGACATTATTTTTTAAAAAATGCCTATTCCCTTTTTATTGCTTATCCCCATATTCTAAAACCCGAACATATAACTGATGGATGGAATTTTGCTTTATGCAGGAGCAACCTTTTGCAGCAATGCAATCTGCCAGAAACAATTAAAGATCCAAAAATCCAGTCGGTCAGGACAAGGAGTGAAAAAAAAGAAAATATGCTGATAATTCCTGATTGCGTCAAACCTTGAGTAACTATTCTCCATACCAGTTTTCAATTTTCCGGGTATATACCGGTATCTATCTGTTAGTGATCTTCATTTCAGCTATACCATCTTCTGCAGCAATCTGGAGCGACCAGGGACTTGTGCCAGTACCTTCTTATAATCTTACTAATGGGGTTTTCCCAAATATTCTGAATCATTTTGATTCGCCACAACAGGTAATAATCTTCTTAATATTGCTCGCAGCCTTTGCATTGTCTTTCATGCTGGGTTTTGGGAGAAGATGGGCAGGTTTTATCTTATGGTACGGATGGGCCTGTCTTTTCAACCGCAATAATCTTACACTAAATCCTTCCATACCTTATATCGGTTGGTTACTGCTGGCAAGCTGCTTTGTTCCAACCGGTGAGCCGTGGGGTGTTAGTAAAAATGATAGTGGCTGGCAAATGCCCAAAGCTATTTTGCAGGGCGCCTGGATATTACTTATTCTTGGCTATTTCTTTAGCGGCGTCGATAAACTGCAATCCGTTTCATGGGTGAACGGCAGCGCCATGAAAAAAATCATGGAATGTCATTTGGGACTTGGCTGGAATGAGCGGCTGATCGAAAAATTGCCTTCGGGTTTATTTATGGTACTTAATTGGATTGCTATTGGCCTGGAATTATTGTGTTTGCCCCTGGCATTGTTTAAGCCTACGCGTCAATTGGCTTGGAGTTGCACACTGCTGGTTCAGATCGGCATATCACTCATCCTCGATATTTATCCCATTGTATTGGGCATGCTGGCAATCCTGATTTTCACTTTCCCGGTAAATAAATCAAAAGACAGGTTATTAAAGCCTGCCTAAGCTTTTGTTTTTATTTGGTTTTTACTATCGAGGTACTTTAAGAGCAAGGGCAAAATAACGAGGTCGCCAATAATGGCGGCTATTACCGAAACGATTGCAAGCAATCCGAAATAAATAACAGTTTTAATGCTTGCAAGCAACATGATACCAAAACCAGCTATCATTACTACGCTGCTTACCAGGATTACTTTTCCAACAGACTGATGAGTGGCCCGAATACTATCCAGGGTATTTTTCACCTTCCTTGTCTCCTGGTATTTATTCAAAAAATAAATGGTATCATCGATCGCTATTCCCATTACAATTGCGGTTGCTGTGCAGGTTGCCAGGTCGAGGTTGATCTGTGAAAAACCGAGAAAGCCCAGTAATAATATGACCGGAAAAACATTAGGCACCAGGGCGATGATCGCAGTACGTATGCTTTTAAGCATCAGGACAAGCGACAGGAAAACCAGGAAAAAAGAAGTATACAAACTTGATTTCATCGAGTCAAATGCGTAATTCATCACTTTGATAAAAAGAGAAGGATAACCGGACACTGTCATGGTTCCTACCCCGTGGAAGTGCTTTTTCGCAACTTCATTAATGCCGGCAAAATTTTTTTCCATCTCACGAATAGAAATAACAGGACCCGTAAAGATAACCCGGGCCTTCAGCAAATCAGGAGTGATCAGTCCCTGGGATTTTTCCGTCAGCTGGCTTAAAAAACCTTCAATGAATGTTGAAGCAAGAAGCGGATCATCCAAAATTTGTGTCAGCTCCTTCTTAAAAGTTACCCGTGCATATCGTTCCATTAACACGGTAAAATCAATGTGACTATTTACGAGCGGATTTAACCTTAGCTCCTTATCAAAATCTATTAACGCCTGGATTAAAGTTCTGTTTCTGAACCCTGACGTATCCTTTGCTTCGATTGTCAGCTCAACCGGATAATACTCGCCCCAGTTTTTCAGCATGAATTCATGATCAACTATCACCCGGTCATTTTTCGGAAAATAATCAATTACGTTCATGTCATTATTTATACGATTGATCCCGGCAATAGAAAGAATAATAATAGCAATAGAAAACAGGATATAAGGTAATGACCTTTTGATAATATGTTCTGAGAAAACTCCCGTCCAAAAACCGGCATCTTTCTTACGAAGGGTGCTTGCCTTTTTTTGCAGCGGCAATAACAGGCTACTGAATAGAAAAGAAAACAACAATAGAAATAATACACCTGCTGAAGAAAGAACGCTGAATTCTTTTAAAGCAGCAGTGGGTGAAGTAAAAAGAGATGCAAACCCGATAATCGTTGTCAGCGTCGCAAAAACAGCTGGCTTAAAAATATTCGATAATGCTTTTTTAGCAAGTAAAAGAGTGCTTTTTCCCCTATTATTTCTTAAAAGATTTTCATATTCATTGATGATATGTAATACCCCGATGATCCCTAATGTTATGACCAGGGGAGGAGTTATCACCGAAAAAATATTAATTCGGAAACCCATCATCCCAAAAACGGCCAGCGAGACAAATATTGCCGAGACGGATGTCAGCGTAACCAGTAATAAATAAATAAACCGGTGGTAGAGTAACCCGGTTATTAAAAACATTAGCAGAAACCCCAACCCGGAAAACAAAGAAAAATCATGTCGCGACAACTTATTAAGCCCGTAGTTTATTACGTCAGCCCCGCCCAGGTGTATATTTTTTTTACCCGGGTAAACAGCACCAGCTTCTTCTATTTCAGAAATAACGGACTTAATATGCCCTTCCACCTTGTTAAATGCATCGAGCCGGATTACAAGCAATGCCACATCGGATTTCCTATTGATATATCGGTCTGCGACTAACGGAGAATTAAGCAGCTCGCTTTTTATCGTATTGTTAATACTAAAATTAATGCTGTCATCAAAGTACGTGGAGTATCTTATTCTCGTAACCCCATTTTCCCTTGTCCTCCTGAAATCCTTTGCATTGATAATAGAAGAAATTTCTTTGACTCCGTCGATCATTGCTAACTGCTGCGAAAATTTATGGATCTTTTTTAAAACATCGGGTTTTAAAATGGTTTCGCTTTCTCTGAATGCAAGGGTGATTACCCGGTCGTTTCCGAAATCCTGCTGAAACTGTTCATAGTTCCTGAGAACAGGATCATTTTTATCAAACCAGATAACGGGGCTATTGTTGGGTATTAAGGCCTTTTTTACATAGGGTGCAGTAATAACGCAAAAGGCAACCAGCAGTAAGCCCAGAATCAACCGGTATTTAAAGAGAATATTCAAGGTTTGCGCGAATAAGCAGTTATCAGCACCGGCAAATTCAGGTCTCTGGTACAAGTTATTGAATTAATTCCTTTGTTTTTTGGTCAGGCAAAACGGGAGTTTTAATTTAAAAGAAAATTCATCTTTTTTGAGTGACCCAGCCATTGAAATTAAACAGGTAGTGAACCGCAACGATCTCAGTCGCTTTATTGAATTCCCATATCGCCTGTACAGGAATGAACCAACCTGGGTTCCTCCTTTGCGCATGACGCAACAAACTTTATTCAATCCAAATCATTTGTTCTGGCGAAAAAATCCACACCGGTTTTTCCTGGCAATAAAAAATGGAAACCCGGTCGGCAGGATAGCTGCTTTTATAAATCATGAACACAACAACTTTCATAAATCACAACTTGGTTTTTTTGGCTTTCTTGAGTCTGAAAATGACGAAAGCATCTTCGCTTTGTTATTGGCATCTGCGGAATCGTTTATTAAACAAAATAATTGCAGCGAGATAAATGGCCCCTTTAATCCCAGCCTGCATTATGAGTTGGGAACGCTGATCAACGGATTTGAAAAACCACCGTACTTTATGCTGACCCATAATTTCAATTATTATGATCCGATGATCGTTCGGGCAGGTTATTCCAAACTCAAAGACTTCTACTGCTACAAGTTTGAAAGTTCTCAATATAAGCCCACAGAAAAAATGACAAGGGTAAATGCTTACCTGAAGCAAAAATTCAATGTCAGAATAAGGCAGGGTAACAAAGATTCATTTGATAAGGAACTTGAAATATTTTACTCTATTTACAATGACGCTTTTTCAGGTCATTGGGGATTTACCCCTATAGATAAACAGGAATTTATTCACCTGGCAAAAGACCTGAAAGCAATTGTTGATACCCGGTTTATACTGATTGCAGAAATTAATAAAGAACCAGTGGCGTTTGTTCTTTGTCTGCCAAATTTGAATGAAGTATTAATTAATATACACAATGGGAAACTATTTCCATGGGGAATATTTAAACTATGGGCAGGGATACCCAGGATTAAAACTTTACGGGTTATAACTGCGGCGGTAAAAAGTAGTTACGGTCATCTCGGATTGGGAGCACTGTTATACCCGGAATTAATTAAACAGGCATTGGAGCATAATTTTAAAGAAAGCGAACTATCATGGATAGCAGAGGGGAATACTAAAATGATCAGCGTGGCAGAGGACTTAGGCGCTGTTAATTATAAAACTTACAGGGTTTATTCAAAGAGTTTGTCGACCCTTGAATCATGATGGTTATTCAACTAACGGGAATGTCAGGATCAGGAAAATCAACTGTTGCTAACAGGCTTAAGGACATATTAATTGCGCAAGGTTTCCGCACCTGGCTCTATTCGCAACCACTAATATCGAACCGGAAAAAGTGAAAAAAAACTATTTGATTATTTCATAAACCATATGGTCAGGTAACCAGCTTTTGTTATTATGAACAGCCTCTTCCCTTTACCGCTATACTTATATTTGAAAATTGCCCTTCGCAATGGTGGATTTTCCGGCAAAGGCCTGACGCATACACCCCCCTGGTTGCTTAAAACAATTTTATTTGAACCCTTACGCTGGATGGAGCTGGCAACTCAGTCTAAAAAAATAGAAACGCATAACATTTCAAAATCCCCAATTTTTATTCTTGGTTTTTATCGCAGTGGAACCACCTACCTGCAGCAATTATTTATGCAGGATGACCGGTTTGGATTCACATCAGGATTTCAAATGTTATTCCCGGAAATCATGCTTAGCTGCGAAAAATGGCTAACACCACCTCTCGAATCATTTTCGCGGCTTATAAAAATCCAGAATCCCGTTCACCGCATTCCCTTCACCTTGAATTCTCCGGGTGAAGAGGATGTAGCAATGACAACTTCATTAAGCACCCGTTGTGCACAATGGGGCTATTTTTTTCCCGGGAAAATGAAAGAATATTTTGATAAGTATGTATTCTTCGAAAAAATATCACCACATGAATTTGACGAATGGAAGAAAACATACATGACATTGTTGAAAAAAATTTCACTGGCCAATCATAACAAACAACTTGTTCTGAAGAATCCACCCAATACTGCAAGAATCAAATTATTGTTATCACTTTACCCGGAGGCCAGGTTTATACATATTTTACGTAATCCCTATGAAGTCTACGCATCCAATAAAAATTTATGGCAAACGATCCATACTCATTTTTCTTTGAACCATCCTGAGAATATTGATGTTAGTGAAATTATACTTTCTATTTACTCCGGAGTAATGAACAGATACATAGGGGATAGAAACCTGATACCTTCATCCCGGCTGATAGAGTTACGTTATGAAGAATTTATAAATAGCCCCGTTGAAAGTATGCAAAACATATATGCATCGTTAAATCTGGAAGATTTCAATTATTGCAGGAACAAGGTGATTGATTATGCAGAAAGTCAAAAAAAATATGCCACTCTAAAGCATAATTTACACGACAGAGAAAGAAAGATTATTTCCGAAAAGTGGGGATCAATAATAAATGAATTGGGCTACCAGGTTTTATGAATGAACCTCCCATGATAATGTAATAAGCCGAACTGCACGGTGGAACTGCAGCTTTCAAAAATTGATTTTTCAGGTCTTATTTGTATGACTCAACATTTTGTCCATTGCGGTGTCAATTAAACCCACTGGGTTTTACCCGGAGCTAATTTAATCTGTTTATCATTACTTCATAGACACTTCTTTTACAGCCTCATCTTCTTTCACATCGAGTTTTCCTGACTTGATTGCTTTCATAAAATCACTGTAATCTTTTTCAGTCTGATCAGCGTACCTGATCCCAAACTCACTGATAGCCTCATCAAATACATCAGAGCTGCCCAGGTAACCACTAAGCAACGCTGCATTCCCCGCCTTGGCATGAGCACGGGCCAGCATCCTTCCGCACAACTTTGCGTAACCCGCCAGCAGTTCCTTGTCGAAATTCTCTATGTCCAGGCCAATTTTTTTGTCGCGTAACTGGCGCAGGTAAAAATGACGACCCGCGGGACCTGTACTCCATCCCAGGAAAATATCACTGGCTGCCTGGACCAATCGTTGCCCTTCAACTACGCGTTGCCCCTGATGGTTATAGGTACTTTTTTGAGTATATGCTTCCAATACGCTTGGCCCGGCCTCTTTCACCTGGATAAATAAAGGCTCCTCCCTTTCATTTATGAGCAATACCACGAAACAGCGTGTGCCTACACTTCCTACGCCAACCACTTTCAATGCTACATCAATTACTTTGTACTGATCAAAAAGCCAAAGGCGGTCAGCCTGCAAAGTACTACGATACTGATCCATAAACTGCAATATCATTTGTTTGTCTTTCTTCACATCGATCAGGTGATAGACCAATGGCTTTTGTTCGGTAATTTCAAATGTACCCAGTACATTGGAGGTAAGTTTATAAAATGATTGTTGATGGTTGCTTTTTTGAGCCTTTGTTATCGTTGAATCCAACAAGCGTTTTGCTTTTTCATTTTTCGCTTCATTACGGATCCCCTGCAGATCAAACTTCATATACCACAGGTCGAGCATATTCATCGAGGCAAATGCTGTCATGCTTTCCCGGTAAGATTTTGTGAGTATATATGCCGTCTCCTTTGCATTAGCATCACTCATGTTGCTATGACGGGAAGCCAGTACAAAACTGGCTGCTAATCTTTTCACATCCCACTCAAATGGCGCAGGATGTGTTTCATCAAAATCATTGACATCAAAGATCAGCGTGCGTTCAGGAGTTGAAAATCCTCCAAAATTCATGAGGTGGCAATCACCGATTGCCTGGACTTGTTGACCGGTGTTGGGCAAATAAGAAAGATCCCTCGCCATAATTGAAGCGGTAGCCCGGTAGAAAGCAAAAGGAGAAGCGCTCATACGGTGATGGCGTATGGGTACCAGTTCGGGCAGCCTGTCATTATTTGAACCCGAAATCATGTCGACCACCGAAGGACGACCTGGATCTAACTCAAATATTGCATGTGATTTACGACTACTTGTTTTGCGGATCTCTTTACCATTAGTGTTCATTGTTGATTGCATAATTCTGAAAGTTTATTGTTTTTTGAGCCTGTTTTTAGAATCATACGACACAGGTTACAGCCATACCTCAAAATCCCGTCTCACAACTCAACGGCTAAAAGCAGGTGAATCATCTTGATGGTATTTGCACATAACAAAGGATGCACGTACCGAATATTAATTCATGCTTTTTAAATTGCCTTTTTAATGTGAAGCTAAATGACCTTCGTCAACTACCATATTACAAAAAGAATCAACAATACAGGTTAAAAGGGGTTTCCTTTTAATTCATGTGGTGCCGGGAATTAATCCTTTTGTGTAAAGTGAGTTAAAAAATCATACCATTCAATTTCCAGGTCTTCAGAGGAGTTCGAATGCCAAGTTATTGAATTTTTAATTCATTTAGAAGGGAAAGAAAAAAATGCAAGGACACAGCCATCCACTTAGTGTTTCATCCTTTCGCCATTTTATTTGATCAACGTTACAGCTCCTTTCATTTTTATTTTATCAGCATTTCCTGGTTTCTTAAATTCACAATACCATACAAAAGTGGCTGACGATTCCACCTGCCCATTGAATAAGCCATTCCAGCCTTGCGCAGGATTAGATGTTTCAAATACTTTTTGCCCCCAGCGGTTGTAAACCACCATGTGAAACGCTGCTACATTATGCCCCCCCACCATCTTGAACCAATCATTCTTCCCGTCATTACTTAGAGAGGAAATGTGCAAGAATACAGGTCTATCGCCATGTTGTTCCTGGAGATCGGGTGCAACAAACCAAAAAGAAGAATCCGCCTGGGAATAAATATTGCAGGCTATAAAAAATGATACTGAAAAATAAACAAGATCTCACAAAATCAAAGTTTAAAGCTCCAGCTTCCACACTTGGTTTGATAAACCTCCGTTCACACAACCAGTCACATAAATGATATTTATTAACAGAAATCATCGCAGCCAGTTCAACATTGTGCGGGTTACTCCGATCGACGACAGGGGATGGGCTATTGTTACAGCAGAATCTACATCACCTGCATAGTATAATACAATCCCCATTGTCGGTTACTTTCAAATTCAAACTGACAAGAACCAACTGCAAGATTTTTTACAGTTTGCTCACTTGATGAGTTAGAGACAGAAAAAAGATGGGTCAGGATATTTGTCCAGAGAGCAGGAGATATTAAACAGTAGACCAATCCATAAAAGAAAACCAGATGGCCTTAGAGTTGGTTTCATCAATAAAAATAAGATATTAAAAATT
>Ga0137431_1000783_pt1 | contig 10608 bp, 5 predicted proteins | sample EasRivERMZT800_2_FD_104646 | JGI IMG/M metagenome (GOLD analysis project Ga0137431, IMG submission 104646) | Soil microbial communities from meander-bound floodplain in the East River, Colorado, USA - East River MetaG ERMZT800_2 | ecosystem: Environmental > Terrestrial > Soil > Floodplain ... | reverse complement strand
CTAAATTTTTAATGGTGAAATAAAAAGGCGAATAGAATGCTTAGAACGGACATCCTGAGCCGCGTTATAGTTCGAGGTCAGCGCCATTGCTAACACCCATTGTGCGTAATGAACATAATTTATACAGTTAACCTAAAGGAATTATTCGAACCCCCATTTCATAATGGCGTTAAGGTCATCTATCTTTTCCAAAATCTTTAGGTTTCCAGGTGCTTGCTTAGCATAAACAGAACGGGGAAACTCCAGTTCCTTGTCAATTAATTCTGTTGGAGCAGGCTCAAGCATTTGGTCTCTTAGATCCGCCAATACAACTTTTCTCGGGGCAATGGAACCAATTAAATCCGGCAAATCATAAGCAGTCAATACCGAAGCAATACCCCATGAAAAATCAACCTCAACCGGGTGCCAATGATCTGGCGACTGTGCTCTTTTTGTTATTCCAATTTTGTGAAACCTGTTCATTGCAACAGACCGGTAAGAAATGAGTGAACCGATTAATGAGATGTTGATAATTGACGATTCAAACGCAGCAGCATGGACAAGTGCCAGACACATCTCATTGTAGGCAATGGCACCAATTTTCATCGGATCAACATTGCTTTGGCGCTTTAAATAATTTACCACTCTTACTATATCGCCGGCCTGGATGCCAACCATACTTCTGCCAATTAAAACTGCTGTATAGCCCTCAGCATCCCCCCTTGAAGCCGTATTTTTAGTTTCACCAACGCCGAGAACGTCAGCAGCCGCAACTATATACCCCTTTTTCACAAGTATTTCTATCTCGCCTCCCGGTGCCGCATCAGTAACTTTTCCTTTTGAATGAAGATAAATTATAGCGGGATGTTTTAAATTGTCATCAGGTTTAAACAAAAGAATCGGAATGGCATACTGGTCGCTTTCTCCCGCAATGGCATCCAGTTGCACAGTATAGCCATCTCTCTGGTACCTTCCATTAATAAATGGTCCGTCTTTATTCGTGGAAGGAATCATATAACCCGAAATTTTCTTAGCCTCTGTTTTAACTTTGCTAAGGTGGTTCCCTATATTTTTTCGTGATAGCTCAAGTTTCTCAATCAGTTTTTCGGATTCTGCTTTATTGAGATCAAAAGTCATTTTTCCGCCTTTGGAAGTGGCAATCTGGCCCGTCGATGTTACACTCAATTCTTTTACTGTTGGCAAATCAGTCTTCTCTTCTGTTGGATTACCGGGTATGTTAAAATGTTTTTGGAAAAAAGCATATATAGCCAATCTTATTTTCGGTGTCATCGCGTGTTTAGCGTCATCTTCAACCAGTTGTAAATTGTCTTCTTTGCCAAAAGCTGTATATATTTTTTTTGCTTCCCATAGTGCATCACGTGCGCCCTGAAATGCCATATTTTCGTCGCGTGTTGTAAATGCCATTAATGTCGGCTTTGGTGATCTCACTTCTATCAGATCTTCGAAAGTTATACCTTTTGTAAGGCCACCAATCAACGTGTTTTCAGCATCCTGTATACCTTTCGTTTCGAGCTGTGTTTGGAATGTGAGCGGCCAGCTGCATGGTACCGCCACTTTCACCCTGTCGTCAAATGCACCTAAATATGCGGAAACGGTTCCACCTCCTGAAAATCCAGTTGCCCCTATCCGCTCAGGATCCACCTCTTTCCGGGTGAGCAGGTAATCAATGGCCCTGATGCCGTCCCAGATAAAATATTTTGCGGATGAAACTCCTGAAAGAAAACTCACATTTCCCATATACTCATGTTCAATAACTGAATATCCAATTGCTGAGAATTTTATCTCCGGATCATAATATTGCACATGCTCACCCTGCCCCAACGGATCTATTGCAAACACGATCATTCCTTTCTTCACAAGATTTGTTATAATGACCTGGTAATATTCTTCCCTGAAAGATGCCTGGTCATGTCCAAAAACATTCAGGATTGCGGGAGCTTTACCATTGAGATTATCCGGTATATAAAGGCAGCCTGTTTCGTAAAACCCCGGAACGGGCTCATAAATGATCTTCTCTATCCTGTAACCTTCTTTTTGTATGATGCCGGTAATCTCGGGATTCAAAGCTTCTTTCTTTGGGAAGGGGCCGATTAATTCCTTTAGTTTAGCCTTAACTACCTGTTGCCGTTTTTGCCAATCACTCTTTGTTTTTAAATTAGCGATCTGTTTGTCTCTGATCTTATAGTAATCCTCAGCCTGCCTGGTAAGGTGGTTAAGCGACATGCTCCCCGGGTTATTCCATTTGATCCATTGGCGAAAAACATTCAGATTTTCCTCTTCCTTTTTTGGGGAACCTGGCTGTGCATAAAGAACACCTGTTGCCAAAAACACAGAGAGAAACAAAATAAGATAAACAAGACTCGTCGGTTTCTGTTCCATACAAATCACGGGAAAATTATTGCAGTGGATATTTTTCCATCTCAACTTGTATAGGATTGCTTCATGTATTGTTATTTTCATGCCTTTTTATTTAGAGAATTACTTTAGATCTTAAGTTCTCTTTCCATTCTTGCTGCTTTAGAACGCAGATCATTTTTACCTGACAGATACTCTCAGTGAATGCAAGGGTATGCGCCTATTATTTTTTTCGGGAAGGCAACGAGCTTCTTTTTTTTCAGTAAATGCAATGTAAATAAGTTTCCTGAAGATGATAAAAAAAGATGACTAAGTTTGGAAGGCTATTATTCAAATTTGTCGTAAATTTTTTTAATCGACAGGATTGAATGAAGCGCGGAAATTATAATAGACCATTTATCCTGATTGTTTGCAAGTTGATATTGATTTTTGATTATCCATTTCAAAAACCTCACATCAGATGATAAATAAAATCAACCTCTTCGGTCTTGCAAGTTTGATTTTGGGAACATCTTTAATTTGTAGTGCGCAAGCGCCAGTTTATCCTCTCAAAAAGAGCACGGATGGCCGCTATCTTGTTGATCAAAATAACAAACCCTTTCCAATTCTCGGACGAACAGCCTGGTTTTTGACTTCACTATCCGTCAATGACTATAAAACCTTTATCAGCAACACCATTTCACACGGATATAATTCAATTGAATTCCATGTGATCAATCATGATCCGCGCGGCAATCATCCACCATTCAATGGCAACGGAGCTATGCCATTCCTTAAGCGATTGAACGGCTCAGATTGGGACGGATCGTTGGTGTATACGGATACGACAGCTCAGGCACCCGACCTTACAACGCCTAATGAAGCGTACTGGAAATATGTAGATACTTTGCTTTCTTATTGTGAATCTAAGGGTATCATGGCTTTCATGTTCCCGGCTTACGTGGGCTACGCCAACAGTAACCAGGGATGGATGCCCGAGCTTGTCGCAAATGGCGCAGCAAAATCACAAGCTTATGGCAAGTGGATAGCCAGCAGGTATAAACATCAAAAGAATATTGTGTGGATGCTTTTGGGAGATATGGGCAATTTTACAGCTGCTCAGAAAGAAGCGGAAGGAGCACTCATTATGGGTCTAAAAAGTGTCGAAGGCCAGATGTCTGCTGAATATACTGCGGAATCGGGTCCGGGACAGTGCGCTGCGGATCAGATCGATTTTGGCGACGAAATGACACTGAATGGCGCCTATACCTGGGGAGAAAAGGGTACTACCGATGTACCTACTCTTGGACGTATCGCCTATTCACATTCCCCAGTTATGCCAGCCTTTTTACTTGAAGAACCTTATGATGAGGAAGGGCCGGATGGCAACAATGTTAACCCCAACGCCATACAGCCTGTGCGACGATTCCAATGGTGGGGCTGGTTGAGTACCATCGGTGGCTACATTTCGGGTAACGGATATATCTGGCCCTTTAGGTCTCCTGAATGGAAGAAACACATGGATACCAGGGGAACGTTCGATATGGAGCGGCTTAATAAATTCATTAGGTCGATCACCTGGTGGAAACTGGTTCCTTCTGGTTTAGCAGGTATGAAAACATTAATTACTGCAGGTGGAAACATGTCTACCGATTCTGATTATGTGGCTGCAGCGGCTACCCGTGAAGGAACACTCCTTGTGGCTTATATACCTCCTTCTCACAATGGAAGTATTACGGTGGATATGACAGCGATGGCAGGGAGTACAAAGGCACGTTGGTTCGATCCGACAAGCGGTACTTTTACCAACATTGCCGGTTCCCTTCTTGCCAATAAAGGCACTCATCAATTCACTCGCCCCGGAAAAAATCATGTTGGTGAAGGCGATTGGGTTCTTCTTTTAGAAGCTTCAGAAAGCATTGGCAAAAAATCCAGCGCTGTGAAGAAGCCTATTAGTGCACCATTGAGAGCTTCGAAAAATCCGAATTATTTCCAGGACACAAACGGAAAATCGCTCATACTTTGCGGATCGCATTCGTGGAATACGCTGCAGGATTGGGGAAGCAATGGATCGATACAAAAGTTGGATTTCGATGCATTCGTTAGATTTCTAAAAGCGCATGATCACAATTTCACGCTGATCTGGAGCACCGAGCTTCCAAAATTCCATGGTTTTCCTACTACTGAGGCGTCTCCACCGGATATTACCGTAACTCCGTTTCCATGGCTGCGGACTGGTCCGGGAATAGCAACTGACGGTGGATTGAAATTTGACCTTACAAAATTTAACCAGAAATACTTCGATCGGTTACGTGAACGGGTACAGGCTCTTGGCAACGCCGGCATCTATGCCGGTGTGTATTTATTCAGCGGTGAATGGCTATTGCGTTTTCGCAGCGCAACTGATGGCTATCCTTTTTCTGGTGATAACAATATCAATGAAATCGATGACGGTTACAAAGGGGGTTCCGTCGCGTCTGCGGTTGCCGCAACTACGATGAGTGCTCCAAATGCCATAACAGAATTTCAGGATATCTATGTCAAAAAACTTATAAATACGCTGAACGATCTTCCCAATGTGCTTTGGATAGTTTCACAGGAAGCTTCGGAAAATTCAACCTGGTGGAATAACCGCCTTATTTCATTTGTGAGAACGTACGAGAAAGGCATGCGCTATCAACATCCTATCGGGTTGGGAGGATTGGACAATACACTAACTGACAGGGATATCTATAACACTGATGCAGACTGGGTGGCGCCTTGGGGACGGGTTTCTCCTTCCAGATCCTGCGGAACCGGCAAGCCAGCTTGCAAGGTCAACCTCAATGACAGCGACCATAGCTATTGGGAAATTTGGAAAGATACTCCTCAGAAGAACCGAAATTATGTATGGCAAAATTTCACCAACGGCAACCAGGTAGCTTTCATGGATCCTTATGTTGTCTCTTATACGAGACAGGGCCGGAATATGGTCAATACTCCAATCAATGGTATCGGTCATGCGCCGGATCCCCGATGGGATAATTTCAGGGACAATCTTGGTTACATTCTAAAATATTCCCGCAAGATGAACCTCGCCAAAGTCACTGCACAACCCGTTCTTAGTTCGACCGGGTATTGTCTTGCCCAAATCCCTGCTACCGGTGCGGAGTACCTGGTTTATGCGTCACTGGGTGGCCAATTCACAGTGGACCTTTCTGCTATGACTAACCAAAGAAAGCTGGCAGTCGAATGGTTCAACCCTGCAACCGGAACGACGACGACTCAAAGTCCGATAGCTGCCGGGTCATCCTCGCAGTCGTTTACTCCGCCATTCACTGGAGATGCGGTGCTATACCTGGTGGACACCAAGGGTCACAAATGATTAACTTAATGCCGATGCTTTATAGCGGGCTTCCGCTAAAGTTAAAATTCCTTCCAGGTCATGGTTGTTTCGTTTTCACCTGACGAAACAAATCACGAGAATTCGAACTGCACATTTGATATTTTGTGCTAGAAATAATTTGATACCTTTATGAGAAGAGTTTTCTGACCTGTTAGAATGATATTTATGAATAATGAGAAAAACGTTTCAAGGAGAAATTTTATAAAAAATTCGTCTCTGGGTTTGGGTGCGGGAATGGTGGGTGCATCCATTCCTTCTATCGCTGCTGCCAATCCTTTTACCAGGACTGATCATGATAAAGAAAATAAGAAATTACCCAGGGAGATCCGTGTAGCCAGTGTTGACTTAGTAGGACTTTGGCCTGATACCACAAGAGAATCCAGGATAAAACGGATTCTTGAAAGAATGGAAGAGGTTGCCGCGATGAAGCCCGACCTTCTTTGCCTGCCTGAATTGTTTGATACATCCTGGGTAGAGGAAGGGGAGGGAAAGCCGCTAACCGAATTAGCTGAGGACGAAAAGATTCCAGGCCCGGTGACAAGCAGGATTGCAGCTTTTGCAAAGAAAATTAATTGCTACGTTGTATGCCCTTTGTTCACAAAAAAAGACGGGAATTTTTACAATAGCTGCTTGCTTCTTGACCGTAAAGGAAATATTGCCGGCGTGTATCATAAGACTCATCCGGTAAAAACGGAAATTTTTCCCGACGAGGCTTTTAAAGGAGGCGGTATTGTACCGGGAGCAATTGACCAGCCCGTCATTGAAACAGACTTCGGAAAAGTGGGCATGCAGATATGTTATGATGCAAACTGGACAGACGGATGGGATAATCTTAAGAAAAAGGGAGCAGACATCGTGTTATTCTCATCTCAGTTTCCTGGTGGAAGAATGCTGAATTATTATGCTCTGAGAAATAGTTATTATATCATATCGAGCACAGGCGGAGATGCCCGGATAATTGATACATCGGGGAATGATCTTGAAGCTACCACAGAATTTGTGCGATACGTATGGGCTACAATTAACCTGGAGAAAGTAAATGTAACTACCTGGCCAGTCAATTACCAAATTCCTAAAATGTTTAAAAAGTATGGAGATAGATTAGGTATCAAAGTGTGGAATACTTCGGATGTTATCACCGTCGAAAGCCGCGATCCCGGTTTAAAACTTTTGAAAGTCCTGAAGGAGTTTAACATTCCAACCTATGCAGACGAGTTAAGAAATGAACGAGAGGTTCAGGATAAATACAGACCAGCCATTTCAAAAAAATAATAGAACAAATCATTTATATGAACGACCAGGTTTTAATGAATAAGTCAGTAAAAAAAGAGAACCGGCTCCCCCGCGAAGTATGGGTCGCAGCTATTAGCCTGAAAGGGATCTGGCCGGTAGAAACTATGGAGAAAAGGATGAAGGATATTCTTGAAAGGATGGAGAATGTTTATGCATTTGAACCTGACATTATATGCCTGCCTGAAATGGTAAATATATCGTGGGTAGATGAAGCAGAGAAATCAAAGACATTATCAGACGTTGCAGAAGATGAAATTTCTCATGGACCTACCACAAGTATGCTGGCAGATATTGCCAGGAAGCAGCATTGTTATATTACCTGCCCCATTGTGACAAAGAAAGATGGACGTTTTTATAACAGTACCATATTGCTGAACCGCCAGGGAAAGTCAGAGGGTGTGTTTCATAAGATCCATCCCACGTCAACGGAAATTATTCCCAACAGTTTTTTCAAGGGAGGCGGAATCACACCAGGACCAGTTAAGCAGGATATTTTCAAAACTGATTTTGGAAACGTGGGTCTGCAGATTTGTTATGATGCGGACTTTACCGATGGCTGGAATTCCTTGAAAGAGGAGGGCGCTGAAATTGTATGCTTCTCTTCCCAGGGCCCTTTTTTGAATACCTTACGCAATCATGCGTGGGTAAATAATTATTATATAGTGTCCGCTACGGGAGAGAATGCCCAGATAATTGATATAACGGGCGATGTAATAGCATTAGATGGTGAATTTGCAAGGTGGGTCTGCGCTCCCGTGAATCTTGAAAAAGAGTTTCTTCATATATGGCCGCATGTCAAAAAATTTGATGCGATACAAAAAAAATACGGAAAGAAAATCAACTTTAAAATATATCATCCCGAAAATTGGGCAACGCTGGAAAGTCTTGACCCGGATATTAAAGTGAAAGATATTCTGAAGGAGTATGAAATTCCTACCTACGATGAGCAAATCAGGGAAGCAACCGGGATACAAAATAAATACCGGTTATAACTCCATTGCTTTTCAAGTTTTGAAAATCTTCAGTTAAGGCCAATCGAGGTGCTTATGGAGAAACTTAAATGTTCCATCACCCCTCATGGAATGTCCTCCATTAAAATATTCTATTTCTGTTTTGTCCCCAAGATTAAACTGATCATAAAAATATTTCACCTTTCCATACTCATAAGCAATCCACTCATCAGGTTGAACTAAATCATCATGACCCCGTTCAACCATGAATGGCCTTGGAAAGATGAGGTATGCCATCTCAGCATAGCTGAATGTGCTCCCCATGTTAAAATAAGGCATCTCCCATCCCACGGTATTCATAAAACTGCCCTGGAAGCGTGTATCTGTGACCTTCCGGGTCCAGTCTCCGAAGTCGGCTGAACATATTGAAAGGCAATAACCTTCCAGTACCGCCGGTACACGCATTGCGGTCTCACCTCCATAGCTCAGGCCATAAAAAGCAATTCTTTTCCCATCAACAAAAGGAAGCATTCTGAGCCATTGAACAGACTGGTCGTGTTGTGCAATAATAAATGAAAAAAGTGTTTTTCCAACTGTGTTGGCCTTACGATGCAGCCATCGGTAACGATCTCCTCCCCGGTAAGGATTTTGGGGTATGTAGACAATGAATCCCTGGTCTGCAAGTTTAGCAGCCACACCATTATAAGTTGTGTTATTTCCTTCAACCATCTTCTGAGGTATATCATCATATCCATGTTGACAAACAACAACAGGCCGTCTTTCGCCGGGCTTAATATCTTTTGGTATAAGGAGGATCCCTGAAGCAAAAAGATCCTGATAAACATCCAATACTACTTCGTAACCGGTCCACCTTTCTTTATCATAAATCTTCCGTGTATGAGGGTTTGGAGCCAACAGCGGGTCATCAAATTTTCCCAAAATTTCTTCATAGAAAATTTTTCGGTACTTGTTTGATGCTTCAATAAACCCATTTGGGGAATAATACGGATGATAAGGTTTAGTACTCCATGTTCTTTCTCCAAATTCAGGCATCGCTTTATAAAGAAAGAATTTGTTTCTTCCTTTATCCGAGTCACGGACAAGCCATTGCACATGATCTTCAATTTCCTTCAGCTGGCGTACCTGTCTTTCCTCCGCATCAAATGAACTGCGATTATCAGCAGGGACTTCATTAGTTACAGGCAAAGACGAATTATACCCAAGAAACAAAATAAATTTTTCTAATGCTGTTTCGGATCCAAAGCTGACCGGATTATTTTGCCGGCCACTAATGAGATCTTTAGGTTGAAAACCCCGCCTTGTTAATTCGTCAATACGATTATACTCCGATCGCACATTTTCAAATTCAGGTGTCTTCAACCTTCCTTTATACCCATCCAAACCTTCAACCTGGATGGCATTTTCGCGTGATTTTTCTAATTTTTCAACCAGACCAGGAATTATACTATGTTCAATTACAAGCCCACGCGGAGCAATGAGAGACGCTATTTCAGCATCGCCAAATTCGGAAAGAAGTTTCCAGACATTTCGGTATAGCGGTTCATCCCAAACCCGCTGTCGTGAATTAAAATAGCCACTTACAAGAACAGCATCAATTCTTTTGTCAACTGCAGCAGAATAAAATGCGATGAGGCCCCCTTCACTGTAACCAGCCACACCAATCTTTGCATCTTTGCCGGCTGACTGTTTAAACCAATCTATCGCTGATAATACTTTCTGAACTTCATATCCTATAATGTGTCGTCCCATGTGAAAGGCCTGCCTGTAAATCCATTCCCGGTAAGTTTGTTGCTGTTCCTTTCCGGGAAAAAGAAAAGTGCGGCTAATGATAACCGGGATCAATACCTGGAATCCGTTCTCTGCAAGGCGTCGTGCAAATTGCGATTCAACAGCTATCCCCGGTAAAAGTCCAACAAGTTGTTCCGGCTGTTGGTCTGCATCGGGTATTACTATGATATTTGCTTTTGGCTTTGTTTTTGGCTGAAGCAAAAGCCCTTCACCATAAACTCGATCTAATACGGGCCATCGAACCTGGTAAACCCGGTATCTTTCTGTTTCCGCAATCAGTTCCGGATCATTATTAACTGAAAATTTTTGCATGAGCACCTGTGGATGTGTATCCGCTATACCTACATTATAATTAACTAATGGCCCAGTTTTATCCTCAACCCCAATACATTTCATAAACCTTTTGCGATTCGGTTCCACTGATCGCTCATATGCTTCCTTTGAAGTAAGATCACGATTCCATAATTTTGAGTGATTGGCAATAGATTCTTTAATTTTTCCATCAATAAATTTGTGTGCACCATCAAGCATTTTTGCAGATAGATCACCTTTCCAGGTAAGCAGCCTGGTTCCCGGCAGGACTTCCGGCATTATATTGAATGAAAAATTTACATCGTTATAATTAATGGGAATTTGAAATGCCTCAACTTTCCCCATCAGGCAGAACATAAACAAACTGAAGAGTGAAGTAATATTTTTCATTGCCTGATATTACCATTTAAACCTGTTGCCATAGATCATGAACTTTTTTTAAATCTTTTTTCATCGCATCAAAAACCACTTTTTTATCAATTGAAATTTTAGTATCTCCATGCTCTGCACCTCCTAAAGGATGTT
>Ga0137431_1000780_pt1 | contig 10648 bp, 10 predicted proteins | sample EasRivERMZT800_2_FD_104646 | JGI IMG/M metagenome (GOLD analysis project Ga0137431, IMG submission 104646) | Soil microbial communities from meander-bound floodplain in the East River, Colorado, USA - East River MetaG ERMZT800_2 | ecosystem: Environmental > Terrestrial > Soil > Floodplain ... | reverse complement strand
GAATGAATATGGGACAATAGAAACTGGGTTTTGAGCTTTTTAAAGAATCGTGTGCGTGATAGACCAAACCTTCTGTATAAAAACAGGAGGTTTTTTATTGGCATGAGTGAATGTATATTTGATACTGAGTTAGTCCAAAGATAGTGATTAACAATCTGTCCTTCCCGCATTGTAACCAAATTTGAGCGCTGCTTATTGTTGAATGAAAAGACTAGTCTTCACAGTTACAAATGATCTGACTTTTGATCAGCGAATGATTCGTATCTGTACTTCCCTTGCGAATGCAGGATACGCGGTACTACTGGTAGGAAGAAAAATGAAAAATTCCTTGCCATTAAAAAAAATGGCATTTAATCAAAAGAGGTTGCTGTGCATTTTTTCAAAAGGAAAATTGTTTTATGCAGAGTACAACCTGAGGTTGTTTTTTTATTTATTATTCAAAAAATTAGATCTTATTTGTGCTATTGATCTTGACACGATAATTCCCTGTCTTTGGGTGTCTAAGATAAGGGGAAAAAAAAGAGTGTATGATGCTCATGAGCTTTTTTGCGAGATGAAAGAAATCGTACAGCGTCCGGCCATTTATAAAACCTGGAAAAGTATTGAGAAGAAAACTGTCCCCGCATTTGACTTTGGTTACACGGTTAATGAACTTATTGCGGCCGAGTTCCGAAGAATGTATAGCCGGGACTATGGGGTCATAATGAATGCACCGATTTTAAGATCGCTGGTAATTCCCGAAAAAAAAGAAAAGTACATTTTATACCAGGGAGCCGTTAATGAAGGCCGGAGCTTTGAAACGCTGATCCCGGCAATGAAAGAGGTAAATGCGAGGCTCATCATTGCCGGCGACGGAAATTTGATGAAACAAACAAAACAATGGGTAAAAGAAAATGGGCTTGAAAACAAAATCAGCTTTATCGGCAAAGTAGAGCCCGGGGATTTGCTTAAATATACTTTGGGAGCCTATATCGGGCTTACGTTATTTGAAAATAAAGGATTGAGCAATTTTTATTCTTTAGCTAATCGTTTTTTTGATTACTTCCATTCGGGTGTGCCCCAGCTTTGTGTTGACTACCCGGTTTACCGGGAGCTAAACAAAACAAGGCCTGTAGCTGTTTTAACCAGGGATTTAAGCAGTAAAAATATTGCACATCAATTGAACTTCTTACTGGAAAACGATGTTTTATACAAGGAGTTGCAGCAAAATTGTCTTTATCAACGTGAAATGCTGAATTGGCAAAACGAAGAAAAAAAGCTTCTTGCATTTTACGACTCAATTTTATCTGAGTGAATCGTCACCTTCATATGGTTTGTCTTGACGTGCCCTGGCCTGCTGACTATGGCGGGGCGATTGATATGATGAATCGCATCAAAACGTTTCATAAGCTGGGGATCCTGATTCACCTCCACTACTTCAGCTACAATGAAAGAGGCAATCCCAACGAGCTGAATCAATTTTGTGAAACGATCAAGGTATACAGCAGGGAGAACATTCAATCAGGATTTTCGTTTACAACACCTTACATTATTGCATCACGTATAAACGAAGATTTAATTCACCAGCTGCAACAAGATGAATATCCCATTTTACTGGAAGGTATTCATTGCACCGGCATATTGCCCAGGCTTAACAGGCAAAGGCGTAAAATAGTTGTACGCATGCACAACGAAGAGAGTGTTTATTACAAAGAATTGGCAAGAGCTGAACATGGACTGTTCAAAAAACTATTCTTTTATAATGAAAGCCGATTGTTGAAAAAATACAGTTATCATTTACCGGACGATTGCCTGTACGCCTGCATATCTGAAAATGACGTCCAGTTCCTGAAGCATCATTACAAACTGCACAACGTTGAATTTCTTCCGGCTTTTCCGGCCTGGCAAAAGGTATGTGGATCGGAAGGCCAGGGCAGTCTTTGCTTATATCATGGCAATCTTTCCGTGCCTGAAAATGAAGAAGCAGCTTCATGGCTGCTTTGTAAAGTATTTACGAAAGCAAGAATTCCATTAGTAATTGCAGGGAAAAAACCATCGCGCAGGTTACAAAAATTAGCAGGCCTTTGCCAACATACCTGTTTAGTAGCTAATCCCAGCGAAACGGAAATGACGGATCTTGTCCGAAAAGCGCATATACACGTGCTCCCCTGCTTCAATAAGAAAACTACCGGCATCCGTATAAAATTGCTGCACGCCCTGTTTGAAGGACGTCATTGTGTAGTAAATGATACCATGGTTGCGGGGTCCGGATTACAGGATGCCTGCCATATCGGAACCAATGCAACTGCATTTGCCTCCATCATTCTGCAATTATATCGGCAGCCTTTTACAAAAGAGGAGATCATTTTACGCAAACAATTGCTGGCAACTACCTATAGCAATGAGAAGAATGCCAATCAGCTTATTCAATGGTTATGGTAGCATTGTCAATTACCTTTCCTCTCTCAGTTTTTATCGTTCTTGCGGGAAATTTTTGCACCACGATATAATCATGCGTGGCCATCACAATTGAAGTATTAAAATCCTTGGCGATGTGAAATAAAAGGTTCATGATCTCGTCTGAAGTTTCCGGATCGAGATTGCCGGTAGGTTCATCAGCCAGGATGAGTTTTGGTGAATTAAGAAGGGCCCTGGCGATGTCGACGCGCTGCTGTTCGCCACCACTCAGCTCAAAGGGCATCTTAAAACCTTTTGCCTTTAACCCAACTTTCTCCAGGACGTCCTGGATTTTTTGATCCATTAATTTTTCGTCCGTCCAGCCAGTAGCTTTTAAAACAAATTTCAGGTTATTGTTAACATTGCGATCAGTCAGCAATTGAAAATCCTGGAACACAACGCCAAGAGTGCGACGCAAATACGGGACTTTTTTCCAGTCAAGATGCCGAAGGCTAAAACCCGCTACGGTAGCCTCGCCTTCATTGAGCGTCAGTTCTCCATACAATGTTTTCAAAAGACTTGATTTGCCTGTGCCGGTTTTTCCAACCAGGTACACAAATTCACCTTTGTTGACTATAAGATTTACATCTTGCAATATCAGGTTGTTTCCCTGGTAAATATTAACATGACTTAATTCAATGATCGGCTCTGTCATTATCCGTTCTTTTGGTGCAAAATAAAGGAAACTATGCCTTCGAGTGAGTATTTTTTTGAAAAACGAAGAATAACCTAATACCAAAGTCGATTATCATTTGCAGAAATTAGCAACTCTTTTTTGTTGCTTTCTTCTACCCTTCCGATTACCATAGCATCCACGCCCATACTTTTTGACACACTGATTATTTTATCCGCGTCATTTTCGCTGGTATAAATTTCCAACCGGGTGCCCATATTAAATACCTGGAACATTTCCCGGTCATCGGCGCCACTTGCTTTTTGAATAAGGTGAAAAATTACGGGGGGGTCAAATAAATTATCCTTTACAATTCGAACATTTTCCGGAGTATACTTCAAACATTTTGTCTGGCCTCCGCCACTGCAATGAATCAAACCAAGTATGGAATCAAAGTAATTTTCCAATAATACTTTCACCACCGGCGCAAAAGTTCGGGTTGGAGAAAGCAACAGCTTACCGACTTCTATAGACTGTCCCCCGACTTCTATCCTATCCGTAATTTTATGCGGACCAATATAAACAACAGAACCATCCAGCGAGTTATCGAATGACTCAGGAAAATTTTCACTGTATATTTTATGCAACACATCATGGCGCGCACTGGTAAGTCCGTTGCTGGCGAGTCCGCTATTGTACTCCGACTCATAGCTGGTCTGTCCAAATCCGGCTAAACCAACGATCACATTACCTGGTTTGATCTTTTCGTTAGTGATTATTTTTTTCTTTGGCCACCTGGCGGTCATCGTTCCATTTACCGCAATTGTTCGGACCAGGTCTCCCACATCGGCTGTTTCTCCGCCCATAAAATGAATATTGACGCTATAGTTTTTCATCAAATTGAAAAACTCCTGTGTTCCATTGATAACAGCTTCTAATACTTCTGAAGGAATATTCCTTTTATTCCTGTCAATAGTGGACGAAAAAAGTAGATTATCATGAATACCGACGCAAAGCAGGTCATCCAGGTTCATAACAATTGCATCCTGGGCAATGCCTTTCCACACAGAAACATCGCCTGTTTCCTTCCAATATAAATAGGCAAGGATACTTTTAGTACCGGCCCCGTCGGCATGCATCACGTTTACCCAATCCTCATCACCACAGAGCACGTCTGCATATACTTTACAAAACGATTTTGGAAAAAGGCCCTGGTCCAATTTTTGGGTTGCTGCATGAACTTCTTCTTTCTGGGCCGACACTCCCCTTTTTTCATACAAACCCCCACTCCCCGAAGGAGAATACAGAAACTGACTCTTCATTGAAATATTTGGTTAGTTTTTTTGCGCCCGTTTAAATTATTTATTAACGAATAAATAGCCTGTCATGAATTCAGCTCGTGAAAAAAAATCGACGTTGCAAAAGTAAGTGTTGACGCGAAGTATTTTTCATTTTATACAGCATTTATAGATGGGACTTATCTTCGTAATAAGTTTTATGAAAGTACATTTTGACATAGACAATTTGCCAAATTTCGCCAGGGCCGTTGTTACAATCGGGACATTTGATGGTGTGCACATGGGTCATAGGCAAATAATTGACAAACTGAAACAGGAGGCAAAGGACATCAAAGGTGAAACAGTTATCATAACCTTTCACCCCCATCCGCGCAAAGTGGTTTCATCTACTATCCTTGGCATTCGGCTTATCAACACACTTGAAGAAAAAATTCGGTTGCTTGGAAATCTTGGCATTGATCACCTGGTAGTAGTCCCGTTTACGGATGCTTTTGCTAACCAGCCTGCTGAAGATTATGTCGCCAATTTTCTAATCAGTAAATTTCAGCCTCATACCATCATTATTGGATACGATCACAGATTTGGTAAGGAAAGAAAGGGCGATTACCTGCTGCTGGAAAAGATGGCATCCTCCCTGAATTTCCAGTTAAAGGAAATACCCAAACACGTATTGGACGAAATTGCTATTAGTTCAACAAAAATCAGGGAAGCATTGCTCGAAGGAAAGATTGAGATTGCTGATAAATTGCTTGGGTATGAATTTTTCTTTTCAGGAATAGTGGTTGATGGAGATAAATTGGGACGAAAACTGGGTTATCCGACCGCAAACCTTAAAATAACAAATGAAGAAAAAATTATCCCCGGTAATGGGATTTACGCTGTGTATGCCGAGCTAATGGATGACCCCGAAACTCTTTCACTTTATCAGTTTCCTGAGGCGGGGTCCCGGCAACCGGCGGCAGGCGATGAACGCCTGAAAGGAATGATGAGCATAGGTTTCCGACCAACTGTTGACGGGAAAAAGCGGGTAATTGAGGTTAACGTTTTTGATTTTTCCGAAGAAATTTATGGCAGAACACTTACCGTATATGTAAAAAAGTTTTTACGACAAGAGATAAAATTTGATTCTCTGGATGCGCTCGTAAAACAAATAGATCAGGACAAAGTGGCAAGTTTGAAAATATTATAGATTTTCCAATGGGAAAGTATAATGTTTGGGGTTTGGAGTTTGGTGTTTGATGTATTTCTCTGCACAGCATATATTCTGAAAATTAAGCTATCCATAGTCTGTCAGACAAACTCTAAACCCCAAACTCGAAACCTTACTAATACTCTATTCTGAATTCAAGCTTCGTTACATCATTAAAAAAGTCCTCCACAGAGTTAACAATTGTAACTTTCCGTTTATCGTCAGACAATTTTACATTTTTCCCTTCAGCTTTTTTTACGGGTTTTGGCAGGTTAAAGATCAGGGTGGTATTCATGGGCATGCCTTCGCCTGCCATTTCTTTCAGAGACTGCATGCCTTTGTCATTTGCCACATCGGCGTATTTTTCGGGAATATGCTTTTTTTCAATAAGGCCCTTTGCGTAGGTAATAGTGAAATATTCATCCATATTGGCTTTAGGCATTTCATCAGTGGGAATAGGCGGCGTAGTTCCACTGTCATCCCCCTCCATTTGTTTTTTCATGGCCTGCTGCATCACTTTGGCAGAAAGTTGATCCAACACGGAAATTTGATTAGTGGATGTAAAAGGAAATTGAAGTTTTGTAAAAAGCTTTTCATCGGCCATACTTAAGTTGAGTCCGAGTTTACCTTTTTTTACAAGTTCCCTTTCCGCGGCTGAAAGATCAGGGATACTATCGGCAATTTTATCAAGGGAGATGGTAGTATCAACGGATTTTTCTGAAGAATCCATTTCTTTGCCCTGCCCTGACATTTTTGCAATTGCAATCAAACCGCTCATATCGGTTGTGGTCACCAGCGTCCCGCTGCCATCTGCTTTTAAAGTAATTTCCCGTGTGGTTTCGCAGCTCACCAGGGCAAAAGCCGATCCAATAAACAATAACCCCAATAGTTTTTTCATATTTCTTTATTTATTCTAAGATGAATGTTCTTATGAAAAAGTTGTGTAAAGAAAAGCATTTCGCTTTAATAAATACTAAGCTGTCATTTTACAAACCATTTCCTTCAGCAAAGAGCCGTCTTCAGTTCCGGGACTATTTACGCCAATGCTTTTAAGATTATATTGGTGCAATAAAAGGAGCACCTTTTCAATGCCCTGGTATTCGTAAAGAGTTGCAGCCTGCAGATAATCTTTAATAAAAAAGGGATTTACGCCAAGGGCAGCCGCAATTGTTTTTTCGTCGCGGCCGGCCGCCCCAAAAACCATAAATACTTTACTGAAAAAGCCATATAAAGACGGAAGTACCAATTGGATGGGAGCCGCTTTGGGATTGGCTTCGAAATATTGAATAATGCGGATGCTTTTTGCAAGGTCTTTTTTCGCTAAAGCAGATTGCAGCTCAAAAACATTGAAATCTTTACTGACCCCCACATACTCCTCTATGTCCTCTTCAGTAATTGTTTTTCGTTTACCCAGGTTAATAGAGATTTTTTCAATTTCATTTTCTATCCTGGTCAGGTCGTTGCCTATATGGTCTACCAGCAAAGCAAGTCCTTTAGGAGAAATAGAGAGCTCTTTTGCCTCTAATAATTCCTGGGTCCATTCCGGCAGCTGGCTGTCGTAAATCTTTTTAGTGGTGATATAAACAGCTTTTTGCTTCAGCAGCTTCGCCAGTTTAGAACGTCCGTCTACTTTTTTATCCTTATAGGAAACTACAAAAACTGTGGAGCTAAGTGGATTTTCAATATAGCTCTCCAATTTTTCAATATCCCGCATGTGCTGAGCCTCTTTTAGTAAAACTACCTGTCGTTCGGCAAACATCGGGTAACGGCGGCATGCGTTGATTACGTCGGCCCAACCCGTATCGCGTCCATAGAAAATAGAAAGATTAAAAGGAGCTTCATTTTCGTTCAAGATATTATGCTCAGCATAATTTACCACTTTGTCGATAAAATATTCCTCTTCACCGTCAAGCCAATAAACGGGACTGAATGTGCGGCTTTTCCACTCAGCCAATATCTTTTCAATTGCCATAACACCCTAAGATACAGGCTTTCCGTGGCTTAGCCATCAGGCAGTTATTAACTTTTTCCAATCATATAACAATTTTCTGGCACGGTTTTCGGAATTAGGCAGATCGAATGATTCCCGGCCCAAATTGCTAATCTTTGAAAACGATCATCTTAAATAATCATAGTAAACCTAAACTCATTTTTTAAAAAACACAAAGTATGACAAACACAAATTATCCATCAGCGAATCCACAAAATGAACCTCCTAGGTCCAACAGAGGTAGCAGGAACCTGCTAATAGGTATCCTTGCTGCCGCCCTGCTGGGAACTTGGGGATATCTTTTGTATGATAAGAACAAATCAGGCGAAACACTGCAAGTCGCACAAGTTCAGTCAGACAATTATATGTCTCAGCGTGACTCATTAAAGATTCTTTATGATGATGCTGAAATGCGTCTTGATTCTATTACAGGTGCCAACAACAATCTCCAGGGTGATAAAACCGCTTTGCAAAAACAAATTGATGCAAATAAAGCTGAGATCAGGCGTATCTTAAATGATAAGAACGCAACCGCGGCTGATCTGAAAAGGGCAAGATTAATGATTACGGATTTGAACAATCAGATAGCAACCCTTGAAGCAGAAGTTTCAAGATTAACTGGCGAAAACCAGGAGTTATCAGCTAACAATACGCAACTTACTTCTGAAAAGCAGGTATTGGAACAAAATCTGCAAACTTCTTCTCTTGAAAAAGAAGCTCTGGCTCAAACAGTTGATGTAGGTTCTACATTTAGCGCCGCCAACATCCAAATCACTCCGGTAAATGAAAAGAAAAGCGGCAAAGAAAAAACTACCGCTTCTGCTAAAAGAGTAGATAAATTAGTTGTTTCTTTCGACGTTGAAAACCGTATTGCAAAATCTGGTCCTGCTGATATGTATATCATGGTCACTGCTCCTGACGGAAAAGTGATCTCTGATCCGTCTTTGGGCTCTGCTACCTTAACAACGCGTGCCGATGGAGATAAAATGTTTACTACCAAAATACCCGTCGAATATGAACAAGGCACCCGTAAGGCAGTTCAGTTCCCAATTCGCCAGGAAGATTTTCAAAGAGGAGATTACAAAATTGAAATTTATCATAACGGGTTCAAAATTGGTGAAGGTATAAGAACCCTGAAAAAAGGTGGTTTATTCGGTTAAAAACAAGTTGCAGTAATGCGACATAACCGTCCCGATACATCGGGACGGTTTTTTTTATTTAGTCATTCGCGGTTGAAAGGGACCCGGCCTCTTTTTGCAAACAATTTGAATATGCTTTAACTTCGATATGATACAAAGGTTGTACAATGAGAGACACAAAACCCTTACTGATGTTACTTCTTTCCATTAGCCTGGTCAGTACCTGGGTGTACCATTTTTATGACAAAGCCGACTATAGTCGTCAGAGGTCGGAATTATCTGCCGCAGATTCAACAATGATTGCCGGTGCTATAAAAGATTCATTAAGTAGCCTTTACTCCGCCGCTCTGCTGGAAATGGATACACGGCTCGATTCCTCCCAGGAAAACGCCGAGTCACTGCAGAGCCGTCTCGAGAGCAAACTCGATGAGATTGATCTGCTAAAATCAGAAATACGTACCATTCTCGCCAAGCGGGATTTCTCAAAAAAGGACCTGGTACAGGCCCGCAAAAAAATTGCCGAATTGCAGCAAAAAGTAGATGAGCTCAGATATCAGAATTTATCGATGGAGGCAGAGAAGAAACATCTGGGCAATGTCTTGTTACAGCTGAGCCAAAATGTAGACAGCCTCCAAATGAATATACGACGGCTAAGCATGGAGAACGAGGCATTGAACGAGAAGGTTAGCCTTGCTTCTGTTTTTATAGCCTCCGAGGTAAAGATAGATGCGGTGGAAACGAACGGATCTGCACAGGAAAGCACTTCACAGGCAAAAAAAGCCGATAAGTTTATAGCATCGTTCATCGTTCAAAACCGGGTGAATAATTTTGCCAGTGTCGAGGTGACCACTGTGCTTGTAAAGCCGGATGGGCAGGTTTTACAAAGTACCGTATGGAATTCCGGCACATTTGATGCAAGAAATGAAGGCAAAAAAAATTATACCCGTAAGATAAAATTTGACTACGAAAAAGGAGAGCAAAAACATCTTTTATTTAGCATTGATGCAGACAGGTGCCAGAAGGGCATTTATACGTTCCAGGTTTGGCATAACGGCGTCATGATAGGAAAAGCTACAAAAACATTGAGTTGAAATTGTTTGATGGGTAGGCAACCTTTTACTATAAAGCCCCCTCGAAGGGGCTTTCTATTCTACTTTACTGAGGTCGTAAAACCTGGTCAATTTTATGAAGAGTTCCGTTGATATAATGCTGGTCACTGGTTCCACCCGGTGCCGGCGTGGGATTTATTTGAACATTCGCAGCTGTTGGATTTGCGAGGCCCTTTGCGGTGATGGCAATTACACCTGCAAAGCCGTAGGTGGCTTTTAGCGTAACACCCGGATGAATAGGAACAGCAGTATTCAATAAAGTAAAGGAATTAACATCGCTGGAAGGAATATTGTTAGAAAATACCCTGATACCCTGAAAAGTATCGTCGTATGGTTCGGCAAGCAAATGATAAACGACAATTCCCGCAACGGTTGTGGGTGTAAGCACAGAGGCAAGAGCGGGGTTATTGAAAACGTCTGGTGTCGAGGCCAACGCAGCAGCCTGGGCGACAGCAGTTGCGGGATCTACCCCCATAGCAATTAAGGCTAACGTAATCTGGCCTGTTAAGATCTGCTGAAATGCAAGATTAGACGGTGCCAGCACAGTCAGGTTAGCGGCAGGGTTTGACAACGCAGATTGTAACGTTTTAGCTGGATCATCCTGGTCAGCTTTTTCAACAGCAGCTTTCAGGTAGGTCAAATCCGGGTCGGTTGCTATCCTTTGCCAAAGGACTTGTGAAGGCGGGAGAAGGACAAATGAAGTTCTGTTGATAATTCCATTAGCAACTTCCTGGTCGGCTTCAACTACATGGATGTTATTTGCAAAACTTACAGGCCCTTGTTTTCTCACAACACTTCGCATCCGTTAACCCGGCGGCACCCTGGCAGACGTTGGCTGTCAAACAAACATTCATTCGACGCAGAGGCGCCCCGG
>Ga0137431_1000779_pt1 | contig 10659 bp, 12 predicted proteins | sample EasRivERMZT800_2_FD_104646 | JGI IMG/M metagenome (GOLD analysis project Ga0137431, IMG submission 104646) | Soil microbial communities from meander-bound floodplain in the East River, Colorado, USA - East River MetaG ERMZT800_2 | ecosystem: Environmental > Terrestrial > Soil > Floodplain ... | reverse complement strand
AGGCCATTATGGCTACCACAAAGAAGACAATCGCAAAGAAGACAACCGCAAAGAAGACAACCGCAAAGAAGACAACCGCAAAGAAGACCGTTGCGGCAAAGCGCACCGCTCGTGCGTCTGGCTCACAGGTCGGAGATCCGGCCGAGGGACTCATTGCTCCTGCAGAATTGAAGCCATCTATCGTTGGTCGTTCTACTGGTGAAAAGCGAGGAACTGTTGCTCGTTACACAACTCAAGGACGTCAAACCGCTGTTCGTATCAGCGAAGCTCGAATTATGTCTCTCGATGAAGTAGCTGCTCATGCTCTGACAGGAAGAATGGCTACTGGTCGCGAGCGAGATAATGCGCTTCGCCAAGCTGGACATGATCCAGTGAAGGTGAGCAAGCTTATGGCCAAACTTAGCAAGGAAGCACAACAAGAAGCAAAGAAGCTTCCCATCCCCAACAACCGCCTGGGTAGTTCCTGGACGTAACCTCTTAAGGAGGGTTCATGGAAGAGAGCATCCTTACCAGCACTAAGAACAAGCTCGGTTTAGCAGCTGAGTATACGGCGTTTGATGTGGATATTATTGATGCCATCAACGGTGTACTAGCTAATCTTCCACAATTGGGAATTGGCCCTTCAGAAGGATTCATGATTGAAGACGAAACTGCCGTTTGGGCTAATTTCGTTACTGCTGGTGTTCCTGCAAATCATTTGAATTCGGTAAGAACGCTCGTCTTTCTAAAAGTTCGATTGATATTTGATTCATCGACAATGACCTCTTATGCCATTCAAGCAATGGAGCGACAGATCTCCGAAATCGAATGGCGATTGAATCTCGCTCGCGAAGAAGCTCTCCATCCGTTGGAGGAAGTATGAGTCTGACAATAGTCGCAGTCCCACGAGAAGATGACTATGTGTGGAAAATTTCAAGTGAAAAAGTTCCACACATGACAATTCTGTTCCTTGGAGATAGTGCTTCACAAGAAACAATCAATCATATTTCAAAGTTTCTAGAACACACTACTAGTTTGATGTTGAATCCATTCGGTATGTCGGTGGATCGTCGCGGAGAATTAGGCGCTGATCAAGCCGATGTGTTGTTCTTTGAAAAGGATTGGCAAGCGAAGAATATTTCTGATTTTAGAACTACCCTTCTACAAGATGGACAGATCAAAGAACTATATCATTCTGTCGATCAATTTCCAGAATGGACTCCACATCTCACACTAGGTTTTCCAGAATCTCCAGCAAAACCAGATCCTCGTGATTTTACCCGCTTCCATTGGGTAGAATTTGACAAGATTGCGTTTTGGACAGAAGATTCTTCTGGACCAGAATTTCCTCTCAAAAGTCAGGTGGTGCCAATGGATAATGCAATCGCTATGACAGCGATGGGACGAGAATTTCTAGAACATCATGGCGTCAAAGGCCAGAAGTGGGGGGTTCGTCGAAGCAAGAAAGCACTTGAGCGTGAGCGTAGTCGATCGGAAGACTCTCGACGCCATTCTGAGAACGCCAAAAAGCCTCTCAGCCAATTGAGTGATAAGGATCTCAAGGATCTTCACAATCGATTGACCACTGAGAAGAATGTGCGACAACTTACTGGACAAGGTCAAAGCGCAGTGGCAAAGCTGTTTTCTAGAATCAACAAGACCAATACGGCGCTTACAACTGTAGGTGCACCATCTCTAGCTGTAGTTAATAAAGCTGCTGCGGGTGCACTGATTGCCGCGGGCGCAGCGGTTGCTATTAAGTTGGTCAAGACTGATAAGGCGATAAAAACAATCGCTCAATTCTGAAAAAGGGAGGCGGTAAATGACATTATCAAATACCGCTAATCCGAAATACTACGCAGAATTTAAAGAGCAAGTTCTGCGTGGCGAAGTTGTTGTCAATCGATGGATCTCTGATGAGATGAATCGAATTGAAGCATTGATCGCAAATCCTAACATTTGGTATGATGATCAAGCGGTAGAGGGTTGGATCAAATACTGCGAGAGAGAACTTACTCTTACCGATGGTAGTGATCTCTATCTTCTCGACACATTCAAACTGTGGGCGGAACAAGTTGTCGGTTGGTATTACTTCACTGAAAGAAGTGTGTGGGAACCCGCGGCAAGAGAAGGCCCAGATAGTCCGACTGTTCCGGGCCACTTTGTTCGTAAGACGATCAAGAAACGTCTAACCACGAAGCAGTATCTGATTGTGGCCAGAGGTGCAGCCAAGTCGATGTATGCCTATTGCTGGCACGCTTTCGTCTTGAACGTCGATACTGCCACTACACATCAAATCACAACTGCTCCTACGATGAAGCAGGCGGAAGAGGTAATGTCGCCCTTCCGCACGGCGATTGTCAGAGCTAGAGGTCCACTGTTCAAGTTCCTTACTGAGGGATCTCTACAGAACACAACCGGCTCGAAAGCATTACGAGTCAAGTTGGCTTCAACCAAGAAGGGTATTGAGAACTTCTTGACCAATTCGCTGCTTGAGATTCGTCCAATGACGATTCATAAGCTCCAAGGTCTACGTCCTAAGTTGTCTACTGTCGATGAATGGTTGTCGGGAGACATTCGAGAGGATGTTGTCGGTGCAATTGAACAGGGTGCTTCCAAGATGGAAGACTATCTGATCATTGCTATCAGTTCTGAAGGAACGGTTCGGAACGGTTCTGGCGACACGATCAAAATGGAACTTGAGACCATTCTTCGAGGAGAGTATTTCGCGCCTCACATTTCGATTTGGTACTACAGACTCGATGACATTGCCGAAGTAGCTGACCCAGCAATGTGGATTAAGGCTCAACCCAACCTTGGTAAGACTGTAAGCTACGAAACTTATCAATTGGATGTGGAACGAGCCGAAAACGCCCCGGCTTCCCGCAACGACATTCTGGCCAAACGGTTCGGTATTCCTATGGAAGGGTACACTTACTTCTTCACCTACCAGGATACGATTCCACACGATCGCTTCAACGTAAACGGAATGGCATGTGCACTTGGCGCCGACCTCTCACAGGGTGACGACTTCTGTGCATTTACATTCTTATTTCCATTGGCTGACGGAAGATTCGCCGTTAAGACTCGTAGCTACATCACTGATTTGACATTCCGCAAGCTTCAAGCTGCGATGCAGATCAAGTATAACGAGTTTCGTCGAGAGGGTAGTCTTCACGTCATGGAAGGAACTGTTCTGGACATGATGGAGGTCTATGATGACCTTGATTTGTTCATTGAGCAATCGCAGTATGACGTTCGCTGCTTTGGATTCGACCCATACAACGCTAAGGAATTCGTGCAACGATGGGAAGCTGAGAATGGACCATTCGGAATTGAGAAGGTCATTCAGGGAGCAAGAACTGAATCTGTTCCATTGGGAGAATTGAAGATCCTTGCCGAAGAAAGAGCTTTGGTATTCGATCAACAGTTGATGTCCTTCGCCATGGGCAACGCCATCACCTTGGAAGATACAAACGGTAACCGGAAGCTTCTTAAGAAGCGAATGGAAGAGAAGATCGACAACGTGTCTGCCCTCATGGACGCATACGTTGCATACAAGGTGAACAAGGAGGCGCTTGAATGATAGTTGACGAACAGTCATATTTGATGCATTACGGAATTAAAGGACAAAAATGGGGAATCCGGAAACAACAAGCTACAGCTAGTGACAACTCGTCAAAACCAAAGAAACCTCCGCTCACTCGTGAACAAAAATTGAAGCGTGTCGAAATTGGTCTTAAGGTTATTGGTGGCGCGTTGGCAGTAGCATCGATATTGGCTAAAGCTCATGGTAATTCTAAAATTCGAGCCTCCAATGATCCTCTAAAAAATCCACAACTTCGTAAGGTTATTGACGATCAAAATCGAGTCAAACGATCTCGAGAATCAGAAAAGTGGCTTCGACAAAATGTCTTCGATAAGAAGATAAAAGTGAGTGATGTTCGTCCTCCTCCTGCTGCCAAGAAAAAAATCGCCGAGATGAGTCCGGACACGAAGAAATTTCTGGCCGATTTTTCTGCAAAACAGAATGTGATCAATACACATGCCAACTCTGATCTTAAAAGTTTGTATGAGAAGGGGCAAGTTCCACTTCATGCGCGAGAGTATTTAGACGCGTGGACCATACCTGAGATACAACTATAGGAGGTGATGCAGTTTGGCACTACTTGAACGCTTCCGAAACATGTGGAACGCATTCGTTAATCAACCTCCCGTTCAATCGTACGGATACGGCGGATCGTATGGTTCCCATCGTCAATCCGTCCGTTTCACTTACAATGATCGATCCGTTGTCTCATCCGTCTATACAAGGATCAGCATGGATGTTGCAGGTGTGCTTATCAAGCATATTCTGACAGATGAGAAGGGTCGATACAAAGAAGACGCAAAGAGCGATCTTAATTACTGTCTTACTGGTCAGACGAATATTGACCAGGCGCCAAAAGACTTCAGACAAGACATTTGCATGACGATGTTTGATAAATCGTGTGCAGCAATAGTTCCGATTCAATCCGAACGCGATCCATTAGGCGTGAGAATCGTTGACATCTCTGACATGCGTGTTGGAGAAATTTCACAGTTCTATCCACAACACATTCGAGTTAATGTGTGGAATGAGGCGATTGGTCAACGCCAAGAAATCACAGTGGAAAAGCGAATGACCGCGATTGTTTACAATCCGCTCGCAACTATTATGAACGAACCAAACTCTACCATGCAGAGATTGATTCGGAAATTGAGACTTCTGGACACTGTTGATGATGCAGCAAGTTCAGGAAAACTCGATCTTATTATTCAGCTGCCATACGTCGTTAAGTCTGAGACTAGAAAGAATCAGGCTGAAGACCGTAGACGAGCGATCGAGACCCAACTCACGGGGAGTACCTACGGTATTGCTTACGTAGATGCAACCGAGAAGATCACCCAACTCAATCGCCCTGCGGAGAATCAGCTTCTCGCTCAGGTGCAGTACTTGGTTGGAATGGTATATGGAGAACTCGGTGTTACTCCAGAAGTAATGAACGGTACAGCTGACGAAGCCACGATGATTAATTACTACGCGAGGACAGTCTACCCAATTGTGGAGGCTATCGTTCAAGCCATGCGTCGATCCTTCCTTGGAAGGACACGCATTGAAAACGGGGAAGAGATTCGTTTCTTCCGTAACCCGTTCATGTTTGTCACTTTGGAGAAAGCGGCAGAGGCTGGCGACAAGTTCCGACGTAACGAGATTATGACGTCGAACGAGATTCGCGACTGGATGCTTGGCCTTCCGCCAAACGATGCACCAGAAGCAGATAAGTTGTCTAACCCCAACATGCCGCAGCCAATCGAATTGTCCACATCCAACCGAAGATCAGGAGCCAAAGATTCTGAAAGGAACAGTCAAAATGGAAGCTGATTTCCATGGGTATGCGTCCAAAGCGGACGTGAAGTGCATTGATGGGGTGACAATTGTTCCGGGTGCGTTCCAGCATCAAGACAAGGAACAAGTTCCTCTCGTCTGGCAACACAGTCACAACACTCCAGCGAACGTCCTTGGCCATGCGATTCTGGAGAATCGCCCTGACGGGACTTATGCCTATTGCTTCTTCAACGAGAGCAAGGCAGCCAATGAAGCCAAAGAGCTTCTCAAGCATGGCGACATCAAGCAGATGTCGATTTGGGCGAATGAGCTCACAAAGCGAGCATCACGAGTGATTCATGGAATGATCTGTGAAGTCAGTCTGGTGCTGAAGGGCGCCAATCCAGGCGCAATGATCGACCCGATTTCTATTCGACATGGTGACATGGTCGAGGAGATCGAGGGCGAAGCAATCATCACCACGGGTCTCGAATTTGAATTGGCCCATGCCGCTGATGACGACTCCCAATCAAACAGTAATGATGAGATCCAACACGCTAGTGGCGACGATGAAATCGATGTTGAGGCCGTTTACAACAACTGGTCCGATGAAGATAAGGACGTCGTTCATTACATGATTGGTGCAGCCCTCGAGGCGCAAGCTGCTGCTCTTGCTGTAGAGCACAGCGCAATCCCCGTAATTCCAACAACCCCCGTAATTCCAACACCAACAGAGGAAGGTCAAGACACCGTGTCACACAACGTTTTCGAAGGTAAGCTGAAGGACAAGGACGGTAACTCCGCGACTCTCTCGCATGATGCGATGAAAGAGATCGTGAAGAACGCTCAGCGTCCCGGCGAAACATTCCAGTCCGCGCTCAAGGTCTGGGCGGAAGAGCACCTGGAGCATGGCATTACTGACATCGAGACGTTGTTCCCGGATGCGGTCGCCATCGACGGTGCAACTCCCGAATGGTATAAGCGCGATACCGAGTGGGTCGCCCCGTTCCTGAGCTCGGTTCGCAAGAGCCCGTTCGCTCGGGTCAAGACTCACTGGGCGGACCTGACATTCGAAGAGGCTCGTGCCAAGGGGTACATCAAGGGAACTCTGAAGAAGGAACAGTTCTTCAAGGTTTCTCGGCGTATCACGACTCCGAAGACTGTCTACAAGAAGCAGAAGCTCGATCGTGACGATATTCTCGATGTTGATGAGTTCGATCTCGTTGCTTGGCTCAAGCCCGAGATGCGATTCATGCTCGAAGAGGAAATCGCTCGTGCAGCTCTGATCGGTGATGGTCGCGATGCCGACGATGAAGACAAGATTGATGAAGAGCATATTCGTCCGATCCTTTCGGATGATGACTTCTTCACCACAACTGTCTACACCAGCGTCGACTTCTCGAGCGCCGCCAACCTCCGTGCTGACCTGTTGGAAACGATTAACAATCTGATCCTCAACCGGTACAAGTACAAGGGTAGCGGTACGCCGAATGCCTACATGTCGGAGCTCTGGATTGGTCGATTCCTGACGATTCGTAACGGCACGACTGATGAGCGTATGTTCAAGTCGCTCAATGATTTGGCAACCGAAATGCGTGTTGCTAACATCATTCCGGTCGAAGTCATGAGCGATGTTCCGGATGTTGTGGCGATTCTCGTCAATCCTCGCGACTATGTGATGGGTGCCACTCGTGGCGGTCAAATCACGACGTTCGAGGACTTCGATATCGACTACAACCAGAACAAGTATCTGATCGAGACCCGTTTGTGCGGCGCTCTGACCAAGCCGAAGTCGGCACTGGTTCTGCGTGCACCGGGTTCGAGCGCGACTCTTGTTAGCCCGGCCGTTCCGACGTTCGATCCGGAAACCGGTGAACTCACGATCACCGACACCACTGGTGTGGTCTACAAGCATGGTGCAACCACAATCAACGCCGCTGGTTCGCCCTACACGGTTGATCCTGGTGATACTTGGACGGTCACGGCCACGCCGTCTTCGTCTAGCTACTACTTCGCCACCAGCGACGACGACGAGTGGGATTTCACGGCTGACAACTGACCGAAGAAGGAGTGATCATGAAATTCCGTGGCAATGTCGGTTATACCGCAGATCAGGTAGAGACAGCGCCAGGTGTCTGGGACGATCAGATCGTGGAATTTCCATATTCCGGCGATGTGAAACGGAATACCAGAAAACTGGAATCAGGCGAATCGGCGAACGTGAATGTGATCGTAAACAACACGATCGAAATCATGTGCGATCAATACGCCATTGATCACTTCTTCAATATTCGGTACGTAGTGTGGGAGGGGGTGCGTTGGACAGTGACTAACGTCGAAGTTCAGCGCCCCCGTCTCATCCTCAGTCTGGGGAGTGTGTACAATGGGCCAACGAGCTGACTTCCAACAAATCCTGGAAGACATTCTTGGCACTAACAAGGTGTACTTCAAACCTCCCACCGATCCACTCGATTATTCGTCGCCAATAATCATGTACAAACGTGATTGGGCTAAGTCCATATTTGCGACGAATAGGGCGTATAGACATGTCCTACGTTATCAGGTTACGTTGATCAGTCGCGATGTGGATACCGACAGTATCCGGGAAGCGCTTATTCTTCTACCAATGAGTACGTACGACAGGTTTTTTACAACCGACAACCTGCACCACGATGTTTTCAAAATCTTCTTCTAGAAAGGAAGAAACCACACTATGACTGCACTCCATTGGGATGGCACTGGCGAAAAGGTCTTTGAGACCGGAGTAGACCACGGTGTCCTTTATATTCCGGACGAGGACGGTGAGTACGTCAACGGTGTTGCCTGGAATGGTCTTGTGACCGTGACCCAGTCTCCAACCGGTGCCGAATCCAACAAGACATACGCCGACAACATCGTCTATGGAAACTTGATTTCCGTGGAAGAGTTCGAGGCCACCCTCGAGGCGTACACGTGTCCCGCAGAGTTCTACGAATTCGACGGTATGACAACGGTCGCCACTGGGGTTCGTGTTGGGCAACAGCTGCGTAGGCCGTTTGGCCTGTCGTGGCGTACGCTCATCGGCAACGATGTACTCGGTACGACGTACGGCTACAAGATCCATCTCGGTTACGGTCTCACTGCGAGCCCGTCTGAGAAGGCTCATAGCACCGTCAACGACTCGCCGGAGATGACCAACTTCAGTTGGGATCTGACCTCAGTGCCGACTTCGTTCCTCGATTATCCGGATCTGAAGCCGACTTCCGTGCTTGAGATCGATTCCACCACGGTCGATCCGACCGCTCTGGCGGCACTCGAGCTCATTCTGTACGGCACCACCGGCGTCGATCCAAGACTCCCCACCGTCGATGAAGTGGCCAACCTGTTCGCAGGTACTGCCACTGCAACCAACATTACCGTGGTTGCCGCTGTGGACGCGGTTGCCATCGGTGGTACTACAACCAACGTGTTGTTTACCATCCGTCATTGGACTGGTTCGGCATGGGTCGTTGACGGTGCAGATCTCACCGAAGCTGCTGCCGAAGCGTTGGTTCTCGTTACCGGTACTGTTTACGAAGTTACTTTGTCGGCAGCCGCAAACTTCTACATCCCAGCGGCTCAGACGCAACTATTCTACGTCGTTCCGACCTGATTTGCAGGAGGCCAGAGAATGCTCACTATTACTATTCCAGGAAAGGAATTATTCGACGAGGCTACCAGTCACTTCATTACGACTGAAGGAACTACGATCGAACTCGAGCATTCTCTGGCCGCACTGTCAAAATGGGAGTCAAAACACGAAAAACCTTTCTTGTCTGGAAAGGAAAAAACTTCCGATGAGTTTTGGGATTACATTCTATTCATGGTAATTACCCCGGGGGTAAATTCCGAAATACTTTCCAGAATGTCGAAAGCCAATTTTGATTCAATCAACGATTACGTCAACTCAAAAGAAACCGCCACAACTTTCAGTCTTCTTCCACAACGCAAGGGACGTTCTGAGATAGTAACTGCAGAAGTGATTTATCACTGGATGGTTGCTTACAACATTCCAGAATCGTGGGAGCATCGACATCTCAATCAGTTGTTTACAATGATTCGAGTATGCAACGCCAAGAATCCTAACAACAAGCAGAACAAATTATCTGCGTCTGAACGTTCAGCACAGATGCGAGAGTTGAATGCACAACGACTCAAGGAACACAACACGACTGGATAGGTAAATCATGACAACTCTAGTTTGGGATGCTCCGGGTCAAAAAGTTCTTGAGACCGGATTGGATCGTGGGGTACTATACCTCTCCGATGGTCGAGCTGTTCCGTGGAATGGTCTTACCAGTGTTGATCCAAAGCCGGTTGGTTTCACCACTCAACCATTGTACTTTGAAGGCATCAAGTACAATGAGATTGTCACCGTTGGTGATTGGAGTGCCTCTCTAAAGGCGTACACCTACCCTGAAGAATTCATGGAAGTCGAGGGTGTGGTTGCTATTGATAATGGTTTGTACGTTGCAGGTCAAGATTTCGAATTGTTCGGGTTGTCTTACCGAACATTGATCTCAACTGATCTAAATCCATCAGCTGGATACAAGATCCACATTCTCACAAATCTTACTGCCATTCCTGGGAATAGTAGTAATAAGACAACTGCTCAATCTCCGAATGCAGTGGAATTTGAGTGGACAATCACCGCTATCCCACAGCAGATTGATGGTTTTCGTCCAACAGCAGAGCTTATATTTGACACGACGAAGTCGGTACCTGAATTTATTGCCGAATTTGAGGCGATCCTTTATGGTAGTGACAGTACTTCGGCACGACTTCCATATTTGGAAGAACTAGTCAACTTCGCAGACGCTTGGAGTTAACATGAGCATGAGTATCAGCAGTTCGGGGTCGTTCAAGAACCTGGACGGCTGGTTCGCTCGTATGCGAAGGATGCATCGCATAAATGAAGCTTTAGAAAAGTGGGGAGTCAGAGGAGTTGACGCACTGTCTAACGCAACTCCTGAAGATACTGGGGAAACTGCCAAATCATGGCGTTATCGAATTCGAGTAGACAGAGTCGGCTATACCATTGAATGGTACAACACCAACATCGTAAATGGTAAACCGATCGCCATTCTTATTCAGTATGGACATGCCACTGGAACAGGTGGTTATGTGGTCGGTAGAGATTACATCAATCCTGCTATGCGACCTATATTTGATGAGATGGCTGATGAACTGTGGAAAGAGGTGACTAAATGAGTAGCGTTGACAACAGAGCCGTTCACATGACCTTCGATAACGCGTCTTTTGAGAAGAATCTCGCCGAGACGATGAAGAGCATGGATACGCTCAAGAAGAGTCTT
>Ga0137431_1000778_pt1 | contig 10660 bp, 3 predicted proteins | sample EasRivERMZT800_2_FD_104646 | JGI IMG/M metagenome (GOLD analysis project Ga0137431, IMG submission 104646) | Soil microbial communities from meander-bound floodplain in the East River, Colorado, USA - East River MetaG ERMZT800_2 | ecosystem: Environmental > Terrestrial > Soil > Floodplain ... | reverse complement strand
TGCCATTTATCAGAATTTTCCTTGGGCATCCATACCCTGCCAATATCATAAAAGCCAACTAAGCCAGCGCGGCCATTGAAAAAGTAGTTTTTGGTATTAGTAATCCACCTGATTTCTGTGTTACTAAAAACCATACTTTTCCCATAAAATCGCTCCCTTGCATATCCCCGCACCTGCATATTTCCTCCCATTCGGTTTAAATGATAAAAATCCGGGTTACCAAATAAAGTACCGCCTCCGGCTCTCATAGCTAACGTGAACTTTTTACTCAATGGCAGAAAAGCTGCAATTGTCGAATTCAGTTTTGCAACAGTATACCCGGTATCTGACAGGTTTCTTAAAAATCCCCCACCGAAGTTTATGATAAAACCTCTAAGCGGGCAAATTGAGCCCCTGGTATGATCGTAAATATAATTTGTTTCAATGCCTGCGAAATACTTACGGCGATAAATAGAAGTGTCCATATGCCCACCGTTGGAAATAAAATGCCCGGCATTTTGCCGGTATTTTACAGATTGGTATATCATTGTCATTTCAAGCTTGTGCAGCTTGTTGAAATTTCGTTCCAGCCCGATCCCTCCATAAAACCGCTGGCTCTCTGTTCGATAATAATTTCTTTGTTTGTTTTCAACAACGGTATTGTTACCTACCCCAAAATAATTTTCGACAGCAGGATCGTCCAGTCGCCCTTTGAGTATAAGGTCCCATTTACCTACTGCGTAACCAAATCGCCCTACATAGCCGACATTAAATGATTTGCGCAAAAATCCATAGAATGCGTGAATGGAATGCACGATCTGGTATTGTTGCTTTCGCCATGGCTGTGGAGTTAATACCACCCCTGCCTTGATCTTTATACCCGTTCTTGGCAAAAGATCGAGGGGGTCACGTTCAAAAACACTGTAAACAGGTGGAGTTAGAATGGGAATGACATCAATATCCACTTTTTCATCCCGGATAGTATCATATTCAAATTTCTCACCCCTAAAAAACTTAATACCTTGTATCTTTTTCATATCTCCCTGTATATAGACTGAATCCTTATCCTGGGGATCAATGATGTGAATATTGATTTGGTTTTTCCTTTCGCCTTTCAAAGAAATGATATCCTTCTTTCCCAAACCATACAGGTATATATCCTTTGTTTCGCTGGAATTAAAGCGGCGGAAATAATAAGGAGTGTCCATTATGGTTCCCTGTTTATTTATTTTAAATACTTCGATGCGAACTTTCTTGCCCGGCAATACTTCGATTTCGATTTTCTCAGTTTTTTCCGATCCGAGTATTGTTACAGTTCTTGCAAGGTATTCATAGTATTCCCTGGCGTATCGTTGCAGGTCATCGCGTCTTGATTTCAATTTAGCAATGATTTCTTCTCCTGAAATCTGAAACAACTCAGGAGGCATCAACCGGATACTGCTTTCGATAAGGCTGTCGGTAAGCTCACCTTGCAAATCTTTTGCCTCCGCCACCCAGTCATCCAGTTGCAGCTCATTAATAAACCGGTAATCAAGCGTTCTGCCCGGGAAGTTCCATGCCCCGGTTTTCTTTATTGAATAATTAAATCCCTGCAAATGTTTAAACTTGCGCAATGATCCGGCAATATTCGGGTAAAAGCCATCAATCTTTGTATACGCCTGGTCCCGGTCCCTGGGTATGGGTCTGTAGATTGTTTGCTTACCCAGGTCAAATTCAGCCCATCGCCAGTTATCGGGGTGACGGCCCCAGTCACCAATAAACATATCAAAAAGGCGCGCCTTTGCAAAAGCCGGTTGATCAATATAATTGTCATTCTCATCCCAAAGTTTTTCAAAGAGTTTTTCGCTCCCGACCACATTTTTTGAATTGCCGAAATTATCAGCACTTACCTGGTTCTCGTCGGGTCTCTGTTCAAATAAGTACAGCTGGTCTCCATACTCATCATTAAACTGACCCAATGCTTTCTGTTTTGGGACAAACACTATTTTGGGAATGGTGTGATAAATGCCGGCAGCCTTTATCATCGGCGTGATTGTATAGGCCGCGTAAGGGTGGCCAATTGATACCTGGTCTTTTGCAACGCGACTGATAAATGTGCCATCCATATTATCAAGCCCTCTTGAGAAATCCTTATTCACGCTTCTTAAAACATACTCCTTTGAATTCTTATCCCTGAGGCGCAAATTCTTTGTTTGCCTTCCACCACCCTCCTGGAGTGGCACAAGCCCTCCCAGCGCAGAATTGAGATAAAAATTTTCTACACGAAAAGCTGTGTTCCATTCTTTACGGTAATGCTCGCCCCAAAAAAAATTGTGCCAGTTGGACCTGTGGTATTCTTTTCCGGGTATCACCACAGTGGTGCCTCTTACAAACTGAGAATCGATTACTATATGTGTTTGGGAATTCAGGCAGTTATGCGAGCCCGCCAGCAACATTATCAATATTGCCAAACAAGATATCCTCCGGATAACAGCCTGCTTCATAGTTTCTTAATTATTACCATTTTCTGACGTGCATTCAATTACGTCGACGTATTAATTACTAATACAATTTTGATACCTATATCTTCAGGGCGTACAGCTGAATAGACTCATCGAGCCCTTTCAATGAAACTTCACCAAGATCTTCCCCCTGCCACGATTTCAAAATGCCGCTTTCGAAATACTCTTTTGACACAACGAATTTTTGGTTCAGTTCATTGCAAGCGCTCCTGATGCGGGCAGCTATGTTCATGGCTTCACCACTAATTGCAATGTCTTTTTTTACGATCCCAATCTCACCAATCGTGACATTGCCTGCGTGTAACCCCACTCTGAACTCCGGCACTATTCCGTCATACTCCCTGCGAAAATGATCGGAGTTGCTCTGTAGGACTTTTCGTGAGTCGATAACAGCATTTACTGACTTTAAAATATTGCGTCTTTTAAAGGGCCACGTCACCACCACTTCATCGCCTACATATTGATAGATCATGCCCCGATTTTCCAGTATGGCTTTGGAAACACAATTGATAAAATCTCTAATAAACAGAAAATACTTTTCATGCCCCAATTTCTCGGAGATAGGCGTCGAATCTTTAAGGTCTAAAAACATGATGATACGCTTTTCATTCCGTGGGTTCAGGTATTTCCCCGACAATAGTTCCCAAAAAACCCCGGGTGAGTATTTCCGGTCTATTTCAACTATAATTAGGGCCGATAACAACATAACCACCCAGAAAAAAAGACTGTCAGTAGCAAAGTGGGTCCATAAAAAGTGATGCCGTAATTCGAGGACAGTTTCAGTGAAACTAACCTTTTTGATGATTAGAAAATCAAGGAAAAAGATCGCAGTGGCCGCTGCAAGTGCTATTAGCAATAACAAAATGGCTTTTATCACCCAGCCAATAATCAATGTAAGACTACTGAATTCAATTTTTATTTCTTTTAGCAACAGCCAGGACATCAAAAAACTCACAAGCAGCACAATACCCGATCTCAGCAGACAGGCGGTAAAGCTAATTTCCATATAAGGATAATGAATATCATCCCCTGCAGATACATTTCGCAGGTAGAAAATAAGGTCTATCAGTGTCCATGCAAGACTGATGAAAATAATTCTTCGAATGCGATATTTTGTTACCTGCGACGAAACCTTTATTGATTTTTGAAACCAGTTCATGGCCTGTTTTTTAGATATTCATATATCTTTTGCTGCGGACTTTTCGTTTCATCCGCTGAAACAGGGTCCTGTTTTACCTGATTAAGGTCAGCGTCTAATTTAACAGCTTTTACAGTGTCGTTCCATTGAATGTCAAAATAATCAACAAGTTCTTTTTTTAATTTTTCTTCCTCCACGGGGGCGCATACTTCAATTCGCTGATGCAGGTTTCTGGTCATCCAGTCTGCAGAACCTATATAGATTTTTTGATCAGGCCCCTTGCCGAAAATGAATATACGGCTATGTTCCAGGAACCGATCCACTATCCTTTTCACCTCTATATTTTCGCTCAATCCCGCTCTGCATGGTGATATGCAGCAAATTCCCCTCACCAGCAGTTCTACGGTGACGCCCAGCTGGCTTGCTTTGTACAACAGGTCGATCATATGAACATTTTCCAGGTTATTTACTTTGATTCTTATAATTGCATCCAAACCCTCCTGTTTTCTCCTTATCTGCCTGTTAATCTCATCTTCAAAAACAGAAATCATATTATATTGTGACACCAGCAAATGATTGAATTCATTCAACGCATTTTTTGGAGGCTCCTTTTCTTTTTCAAGTTTTGTAAATAACCGCTGCAGGTCTTTCAATACTTCGTCACGTGCAGTGAACATAGCATGATCCGTATAAAATTTGGCTGTTGTTTCATTAAAATTCCCTGTGCCAACGTATCCATATCCTTTTAATTTTTTCTTCGCCTTTTTCAACACAAGTGCAATCTTGGAATGAATCTTGATTTTTGGCGTGCTGTAGATGATTTTGACGCCGGCTTTCACCATTTCTTTACTCCACTTTATATTATTGGCCTCATCAAATCTTGCCTTTAGTTCTACGAAAACCTGCACTTGTTTTTTATTCTTTGCCGCACTGATCAATGCGTTTACAATATGTGATTCAGCGGCCACCCTGTAAAGAGTGACGGCAATAAATGCTACATCAGGGTCAATAGCTGCCTGGTTGAAAAAAGCCAGCACAGGGTTGTACGTTTCATAGGGGAAATGAAGCAATAAATCCTTTTCTTCTATCTGGCGGAAAATATCTCCACAATACTCGAGACCTACCGGCCTCAGCTGCTCCCATGGTGGGTATTCAAGGTCATTCCTGGTAACAGGCAAAGACGATAGATTGCTCAGGTTATGATATCTGCCCCCTTCATATAATTCCTCCTGTTTCAGGCCCAATGTATACGCCAGAAAATTCTGAACACTCAGTGGCATTCCTTTTTCATAAAGAAAGCGGGTGGGATTTCCCATATCCCTTTTGATCAATTTTTTTTCCATTTCCTGCAGCATATTCTCCTGGATTATCTCCTCATTCAAAAAAAGTTCTGAATTACGGGTGATCTTGAAGCTATAGCAGGCGTGGATCGTAAAGCCCGTAAATATACAATTCAGATTATCCCTGATAATATCATCGAGAAAAACAATATGCTGCACATTATCGGTTGATTCCAGTTTAATCAGACGCGGAAGCTTATCTGCCGGTATGTTAATTACTGCATGATTCAATTTGTCAGCTCCCTCCTTCTTCAGCAATACAAAAAAATATATTTTATTATTCTCCGGAAAGAATTTTTGTCGTCCCATTTCTTCCATAAATACAGGCTGGATAAAAGCCAGCACACGTGAAAAAAAGAGTTCTCTTACCTGGAATGTAAATTGATCAGGCAGGGAGCGTTGATAATACAAAATTATCCCGATGGCTTCCAGCTGAGGCAATACCTGGGAATGAATGATGCCGCCGAACTCTTCCTGTTGTGACGCTATAATATCCTGCACTTTTTCTGCCAGCTCCTTATCGTAAGGAGGAACTATCTTACTTAATGTCTTGTTCTTCAACGTAGCATAAAACGCTATAACTGGGTAGCGGACCCGAAAGAATTCATCCATATTACTGGAAAATATGGATAAAAATTTAACGCGTTCCAATAAGGGAACACATGGGTCGGCTGCCTCCTGTAAAACCCGGTGATTAAATCCCAGCCAGCTAATATCCCTGTTGTGATACATTTAATAAAGTATTAGTTTCAACCTGTTGGGATTAATGTTTTATGGATTATATCCGTTTGAATGAAAAATTTTGAACCCATGAATGTTATCGCTATAAGCAGTTACCCATTCATCTCCCTTCAAAAGGGTGAACCGCTGCCTTCAATGATAACAGTGGAAGGAACAGACCGATTAAATACGATAGCTATAATAAAAGCAAAAGCTGAAACGAGAATTCCGATCATGAATACATTGTAAGCAATGCGGACCAGCCGGTATTTTCTGCCCAACACTATGCCAAGGTAATAAATATCATCAACAAGGGTGCCGTATAAGTAATCAACATCTTTCATCATGGTATTCATACCCCATTTATATTCTTCCAGTTCAGCTTTATAAAAATTTCCAAAGAAAAGCAGGTTGGTTTTTCTATTTAGAATGTCATCCCGGGTAAAGTTTCCTTTTGTAATTTTTGGTCTGGTTGCCAAAATGGCAATTACAATTGTAGATAACGCCGATGCAAGAAAAATAAAGGTTGGAATAGCAAGATGCTTATCCACTTCTATCTTTCGGATAAGCACTGAAAGGATAACCGAAATAATGATCGCATTCACGCTGATCAGGATATTTGCCTTATTGTCGGCCATTTCACTGAGTCGCATATGATTTTCCGAAGTGAGGCGAAGCATGGTTTGAATGCCTTTGGCGACAAACCCGCTTTGTTTGCTTTTTCCTGCCGATTTGTCTTTTGAATTCTCAATTTGAAAATTTCCGGGGCTATTATTATCGGGTTGTGTTTCCTCGGTTTTCTTTTTAAGCTTCGACATATTTTTTTGTTTTCCTGCATCCAGCAGGTCTTTGCAATAAGAAGTGTAAAAACGATGTGATTCCAGCAAAAACAAAGTGTTCTTTTTCCAGTCTGTCACAATAGTTCCCTGGTTTCGCAAAACCATTTCACTTTTCATCAGCTTATCCGCCTTCTTAAACTCCGCCGTACCAAAGTGATAGGTATCGGCATCCTTGATGATTTCCTGCACCAGCCCCACAGGAACGGTGCTGAGCTTGGTAGCCAATATCGCCTTTTCGATTTCGTCCATTAGTGCCGAATAGTCCCCTTTGTCAGCAAGCCATTCTTTCATCAGCTCGACACTCTTCAGTTCATGCGATGAAGGGTTAGTAAATAAATGACCTGTATCATGAAACCAGGCTGCTATGTTCAATACAATTACATCTTTTTCCGATAATTCATAGTGGGCCGCTATTTCATTCACCTTTTCCACTACGTTCCGGGTATGAGCAATACTGTGGTATACCAGGTTTTCATCCGGAGAAGAAGTGTATAGTTGGACTACTTTCTCCTCTGCCTGCCTGATGATCTGTTTGTCATGATTTTTCATCCTTATGTTTTACAAAATTGACTTTGTTCATTGTCGCACTGCCTGCTAAAATGTAATATTAAACTTCGATCCCACCGAGAAATTAAACACGCTTTCCTCTTTTGAATACCCTACGGTGGCAGACACGATGACCAGGTTGAAAGGATTGTAATAGATGCCGCCGCCGGCCACATAATGCCATTTCCTGCTTTCCTCATTTGTGTACCACACGCGGCCAACGTCATTAAAAATCACAAGCCCTACCTGGCCGGGGAATATATATGATCTGCTTTCAAATAATTTTATCCGGAGCTCAAGGCTTCCATAGGCCACCGAAGTTCCCGAAAAGCGGTTTTTCCGGAATCCCCTTAACACATTATTTTGTCCCAGCGACAGTGCCTGGAAATAATCTATACTATCATTGAAAATATGGCCACCTCCCATTTTGATCACTCCCACCACCCTGGCCGGAATTTTTAGACTTGCATAAATGACCATATCCGATTCGATCTTATTGAGTGAGTGGCCGTAATCGTTCAAAGGCCGGTACAGCGTAAGCTTGCTCACCCACCGAATTCCCCGGGTTGGAAAGAGATCACTGTTTAAATTATCCAGCTCAATGGCAGCTTTCACACCGGCATAGGTTTTCGTGCTATATACTGACATGGAATCAAGCCCTTCATCAGCAGGCTTACCCAAAATATAATCACGGTTGCTTTCATAATCGTTCCAGTAGTGATAGACGGCAGGACCAGCCATGATGCTTAACTTATTAAAGTATCTTTTTCTCAACAAAACATCCGCTTCTGCAAATTTGTAGCGCACCCTGTAATATGAAATTGGTTTCGATTCATCGATCACCGTGGTGTTGCCAAAACCAAAGAAATTGTCTAACACCGGGAGGCTGACCTGCGCATCAAACATCACATCAAAGCTGGCAAAGGCCTGAACTAATTCTCCGCGGTATTTCATTTTGATCGCCTTTCTTGATAGCCCGGCAAGCGCCGAAAACTCGTGATCGCTGGCATGAGGCGCTTTTCTGAAACCGTACCGGGTGATCCAAAAGCCAGTGCCCGCCATAAAACCATCGTCAGGATTATACGCCATTATCAACCGGGGATATCTTGTTACCGGGTAATTGAAATGTCTGATCTGGAAATCATTGATGCTGGGATCATCATTAAAATATTTTTTGGTCCGAAAAACAGATGCGAGAAAATTGGTGTCAATGATATTGTCATACACATAGGTCTTCAGCCTGCTATTTACAAAAAAAGAATCGTTACCACGGCCGCCGATCATGCGGAGCCGGATGGTTGAATGCATATTGCTGTCTGTTACAAATTTATCTTCCCCGTTAAAACCATAAAGCCTGATCTCTTTGGTTATCCTTTGATCAAATACCCGCTCATACATTACAAAATTGGTATCGGCATGCTTACGATACGAATAAACAGTCAGCTTAAGGCTATCATTGACCGAACTGATCGTGAATTTCTCATTTTCATTGCTTCCCAGCACATCAACTTCCCGAGAAAGGAACCGGTAATATTTCTGGGACCGTTCTTTCAGTATTTTGTTTCTGCTGATCAATTTGTCTGTAACCTTCTTACCGCTGATGGCATAAATCTCCGGTGGTATTTTTTGGACAGCCGTGGTTATCTTCTGGTCGGTAAGCCTTTTTGTGAAATCGGTTGCTGTATTGCTCCAGGTAGTTTCATCAATATTGTTCAAAAACAGACGGTCAAAATCTTTGGCCACAATATTCAGCTCATTAATTTTTGGAATATCATACTGCAATCCTTTGAGAAAAGTAAGGCGCGCCCGGGATATATAACGCAGAATAAGCCCATCTGAATGAAAAAACGCCTGGTCCCTGTCGCGGGGAATTGGAATGTATGTTCTGCCCTGCCCGGTATCCCTGGTGGTCCATCGCCATTGATCGAAATGCCGATCCCAGTCTGCAACAAGCATGTCGAGCAGCCGGGCCCTTAGCACTGCTTCCTGGTTAACAGTATGATCATTGTCCTCTCTCATTTTATTGAACAATTTAAAGCTGCTCAGGCTTTCCTTATTCTGGTCGGGGTCCTTACGCTCCAGCAAGCAGACTTTATTCGCAAAGAAAGGTTTATAATAGCCTAATGTGGGATCATCGGGCACAAAGAAAAATTCAGGTGTGGCAACCAGGGTACCTGTAGTGTCAGCCATCGCCGGTATGGCCAAAGGGGCATAGGGATGAGCTGCCGATATCATGTCCTGTACAATATTGGAAGCAAAGCTTTGCCTGAAATTTTGAGGGATGGCGGCAGTGGGATCTTTATCGATGGTGCGCAATGTCCATTCCGCGTCTTTTTTGTCAATAAGGTGCAATGATTTTGTTTGCTTGCCGCCCCCTATGCCTTCAATTTTAAATCCTCCTTTTTCCTTGTTAATGTTAAATACCTTCAGGCTAACCGGGGTTGACCATTCTTTGCGATAATTATCCCCGTTAAATGCCCGTTGAACTGCTGTTGTTTTCTTATATTGCTCGCTTGCCGGAGCTTTTACTAAATCCTTGTAAACGTAAGCTACGGCCTTAACGGTATCCTGGGGCAAAGGAGGCAGTTTACTGAAGTCCAGAATGCGTTCAGAAAATGCCATCTTTAATGAATCGCCCGGCTCATCCAGTGTAAAAAAGCTGGCTCTTACGTTTTTATCTTTCAAAATATCTAATGTCGCAAATCCAAGGGACCGGGCTGTAAATTCAGCCTTTCTTCCCGGTGATAAGCGGCTGGTCTTGCATCCGCTGCCGCTGATAATATAATTGTAACTGCTGTCTTTCAATAACTGCAAAGCATGTTCATGACCGGCCACCATGATCACATGCGGATGGTTCTTAACAACGGTCATGATCCGGTCGATCATGTTGGTATAAGCGGGGTGCTTAATATCCTGCGGGGTACCAAAAACACTCCGTGCAATAGGGTAAGCAGAACCAATAACCGGTAAGGGAATATATAAGTTCTCCCGCATTTCCGTAAAAGGAAAGATGTGCTGCTTCCATGTAAAATAACCCCCATGGGGGCCATTGCTTTTGAAGGGATGATGCGTGGCAAGCAGTATTAATTTCTTATAATGTTTATTCAGGATGTCTTCCAGTTCGCTTATTACCTCATCCTCGGTTTTAAATTCACAATCTGATTCCACGCCTGGTTTATCATTCTGGTGTATCCACCACTGGCTGTCCATCATTACGAGTACGGCATTTTCTCCTAATTCAATTTCTACAGGCCCGGGGCAGCCCTGCTTGGGAAAAAATTCGATCTTGCTATCTCCATAAAAGTCAACATAATTTTGTTGGCGTAAAACGGTTTCGTAACCCCGCACACCACCATTTTCCCAGTCATGGTTGCCGGGAATCATATATCCTTTGGCAGGTGATGATTTAACTAAATTTATTTGTGAATCAAGTGCTGCTTTTATTTCCGAGTACCGGTTGTAGGTTTCATGAGGCAAACCCGCATCGTACAGGTTATCTCCAAGATAAACCACCACTGTTTTTTTATCCAGCTTTACATTTTTTTTGATGGCCTGGAGTACAGATGCTTTTCCTTGAATCAAAGCTCCTGCATCACC
>Ga0137431_1000776_pt1 | contig 10681 bp, 6 predicted proteins | sample EasRivERMZT800_2_FD_104646 | JGI IMG/M metagenome (GOLD analysis project Ga0137431, IMG submission 104646) | Soil microbial communities from meander-bound floodplain in the East River, Colorado, USA - East River MetaG ERMZT800_2 | ecosystem: Environmental > Terrestrial > Soil > Floodplain ... | reverse complement strand
TCCGCTCGAAGCTGAGGCGCAGGCCGGGCGTGGGGGCGTAGGCGTCCGTGGCGGTGGCGAGCGTGCGGAGCACGTGAAGGCCGTCGGCCTGGGCGAGTTCAAAGGCCAGGAGGTCGTTCATCTTGCTGACGGAACTGGCGAGCGAACCAAGGCGAAAGAGGTAGTCCACGTTTTGTTCGAGCATCCCGAAGAACGAATAGACACTGCCACCGGCGGCGTTGGTGTAGTTCATCCAGATGGCGTCCCAGGCGGTAGAGTCGAGATGGGGTGGGACGTTGGTGCGGAGGCTCGACCAGTCGAGCGGCTGGTCGGGCTGGGTTTGGCCGTCGCCGAGGCCCGTGGCGGACGGCGGGAGGAATTGGAGCAGGGAGAATTTGAATCCGCCAAATAAAGAGGCGCCTGAAACCACGCGCCAGCCAATGATCTCCCCTCGGCCCCTGGCTGAAAGGATGTTCGGCGGTGCCCACCCGACGAAGTGTATCGGCACGCGCTTTGACTCGCCTGAAGCAAGACTCCAGGAATCCTGCCGGTCGCGAAGAAGCTCACGACTTTCGAGGAAATCGACGGCCGACTGGCTGCCCAAAAGTCGCGGGAGATCGAGTGCGCGTCGAGGGAAAACTCAGCGAAACCGAAGCCCGGGCTGTCTGCCCTGACCGCGAGCAGCGGGGCGACCATCGGGAGGTTGCCCACGTTGGCAAACTCGACGTAGAGGGTCTGCGGAGTGTTGAAGGAGATGCCGGACGGCGTAATCAGCTCCGCGCGAAATCGAGCGCCTTGTCCGCCGCCTAAAATCTGAAAGGGAAGCCCGGCGGAGGTCGCGCCCTGGGTGACAACGATGCGGTATGCGTTCGGCGGAACGGCGGAGAAATCGAACTGTGCCACAAGGCGGCTGGAGGACACGCGACTCACAGAGCTTGCTGAAAGCGAGATGCCGTTGTCTTCCAGTCGCACCTGGGCGGTGGACTGGAATCCGACGCCTTGAATCTCGATGATGGCCCGGCCGCCAATGCCGCTCGTCGCGGGAGCAGCCCCGTAAAGAAGAAGTCGGCCGACTGCACGGCGAGCGTGAAAGGGCCGGGCGTACCGATGCTGTCGGCATACACGAGCACGTAGTGGGTTCCGGGATAGGTGTTGTCCGCCACGATTTGCCGGGTGGAACCGGCACCTTGGTTGTCCGCGAGAGCGAAGGCGCCGCGAGTGGGCGGCAAGCCGAAGGCGGAGTAAAGTTCGACGCGGTTGTTCGCGCCCGCGTTTTGCAGAACAATGCGGAAGGGTTGGTCTCCGGGGAGATTCAGACGGAACAACATTGCCTGACCGCTGCCAACGAACTGGCCGTTGAAGGTGTTGCCGATCGAAAGTTCGTTCTGGACGGTCTCGATGAGTTGGAAGGCGTAGTCGATGTCGTAGGCTCCGTTCAGGCTGAAGGCGCTAAGCGTGTAGCCGCCGTCCCACGGCAGATTCACCAGGCCGGAATCATTGACCAGATTGGTGAAGCCCAGCGGTCCATTCGGCCCGCGCAGGCTGAAAGCCACGCATGGGAGCGAGGCGTTGATGAGATCGAAGCGAACCTGTTGGCCAGCCACCGCCGAGAAGGTCCACCGGTCCACGCTGTAGGGAGTTTCGATGCGGCCATGGGCGGTCTGGCTCAACACCAGCGGGGAAACGTCCGGGGTGGTTTCCCAGAGAGTGACAAGATAATTCCCCGTGCTCGCGGGCTGATTGGCCGGAGCGTCCACGCGGACGCGATACGTTCCATCCAACGGGAGCAGGATGTCGGAGAGCACCACTATTGCCCCTGCAACAGTATTGCTCGCCCGGCTGATGAGTCCGCCCGTGGGATCCAGAACGGCGACCTCTGCAAATCGAAGCTGAGATGCCACGACGTTGCTGCTCCCGGTGTCCACCAGGACAACCATTGTTTGGTCGGCCCAGCCGAAGAACGTCCATTCGTCCAATTCACCGGCTGTGCTGATGTTCCCGGACGTTGGGCTGCTCTGGGCAATCGCGCCGCCATCGGCAACCCGCTCAATCGTGCCGCCTTGTATCGGGCCATCGATCTGCGTGGCGCGCGCATAGAGACGAAGGCCATTGAGGTCCAGTGTCGCACCGCCCGGCACAATGACCGAGTTCACATAGAGCGCCTCTCGTTCCGTAGCCAAACCGGGCGAATTATCCGACAGGTCAACAAGGCGCACGTAGGTGCTATTGGCAAGCCGGAGCGTGCCCAGGGCGAAGCCACTGCTGAATCCCGCGATGTCGGGGCCAATGTCCCGGCTCATGACCTCAAGGAACTGCGGGTTGACGCCATTTGCTGATCCTTGAAATGCGATGATGCCCGGAGCCGCAAAAAGGCCAGGGGACCGGGTTTGCCCCAAGAGATTGGAAGTCAGATAGAACGTTCCTCCCTGCTGGATGGAACAGGAGTGGGTGTCGTCCAGAGTGAAGGAACTCGGAAAAAGAATTACTCCACCCGGTCCGATGTGGATGTTGGCAGCTCCGAAGACCGCCCCATTGATTCGGAGCGTGCCACTGCTGGATTGCAACCGGCCCAAATCGTTGCGGAGCCCATTGACTTCCAGCGTCCCGCCGGCGGCGTGCAAGGTGCCGGAGTTCGTCAGGCCCTGCACCGTGACGACGATCCTCCCCTGCGCCGCGATGGTGCCCTGGTTGACCAATGAGACATTCTGCGGGTAGCCGGACAGAGCCAACAGTTGCCCGTAAATTCCTCGCACGGTAATGGCCGGCCCCAGCGTCAGCGTCATCCCGGCACCGACGAGCAACAGTCCGTTGCCGTCCCTTCGACCGAACACCACCGTACCGTTGCCGCCCAGCGTTTGGCTGCCTTGAAATTCCACGAATCCCACATAGCTGGCATCCGCTTGGGAGCCCACATACATCGTCCCGTTCAAGGTCAGCCCGTTGACGACCCTCAGCCAGGCTCCGGAATACACATCTATCTCTCCGTTGATCGTCACCCCGTCCAGGACGGCCGATTGTCCCGTCATATAGGCATACAATCGAGCCCCGTTGGTCGTGGTGATAGTGCCCCCGCGAATGGTCCCGCCGGTGAACAACCACGTCCCGGTAATCTCATTGAGCGCCAGCACCTGGCCCCGGTTGTCGATGACGGCCCCGGTCCTCAACGACACCGCTCCGCTCCCATAGCTAATGCTTTGCAGTTGCGTGGAGGTGAAGCTGCCCGTCACATTCACCACCGAGCCGGGGCCAGGAAAGGCAATGACGCCCATGACGGTGGCACTGCCACCGAGGTTGAGGGTCACGTTGGTGCCGACAATGGACCCGAGGTTGGCCCACGTGCCGTTGGTCAGACTGAGTGTCGCGTTGCTCGCCAGCGTGAGGACCGCCGCGTTGGTCCAAGCGCCCCGCAACGTCAGAGTTGAATCAACGAAGATCCGATCCTGGTCGTTGACGTAGGTGCCGTCCAGGATGAGATGACCACGATTGGTGGCCTGAGCCTGGCCGATGCTGCCGCGCAGGCCCCGCACGTCCACAGTCCCGCCATCGGCTTGGAAGAGGCCGAGGTTGGTGACGACCGCTCCAGCCAGCACGATGGTGCCCGCTTCGCAACGGATGACGCCCTGGTTGACGAGGGTGACATTCGCGGTCGCGGGCGAGCAGATGCCCACGCCGACGTAGTTGTAGCCACCCTGGCTGCGGATGGTGAGGCCGGGACCAATGGTCAGCGTGGAGCCGGGGACTGACAGCCCCAAACCCTGGCAATCGTTGTAGCCGAGTTCGACAGTGCCGGCGCCCGCCAGTGTTTGGCTGCCCTCGAACACGACGCGGCTGCGATAGAAGGGGGGCACTCTTGGCGCCGACGTGGATCGTGCCGTTCAACGTCAGCCCGTTGATCACGGTCACGTTGGCCTCGTACCCGGTCAGGTCCAGCTCCCCGTTGAGGGTCACTCCGTCCAACCGGCTGCGCGCGCCGCCATCGTTGCCGCCATAGAGCCGCGCACCATTGGTGGTGGTAATTGTGCCGCCCCTCAGTGCGCCGCCGGTGAGAAACATGTTTGCGGTGGTTTGAATTGTGTTAGAAACCACCAGCAACCCGCCGGAAAGAACCAACGCTTCCCGGGTTTGGACACTCCTGACGCGGTTTGTGCCGCTGGAGTGCGTCACCGTGATTTCGCCCGACGCATCAATCACGACGTCGTCCTCGGGGCCGGGCAGGTTGGGCGCGCTGCTCCAGTTGCTGGTGGTGTTCCAGTCACCGCTGCCGCCGCTCCAGGAAACTGTCGCTCCGCAAGCAGAGAACGGTGAGAGCCGCAAAGCAATGACGAGGGCGCACGCGGCGATGAATTGCGGTGGTGTCTTCATAAGCTTGAGTTCAGTCAGTTTGTTCATTTCCTTCAAACCGGGTTTGGGCCAAATGTTACAAGAAGAGTGTAGAAGCTGTGGCGACGGTGTTTGACGGATGTTCATGGCAGTCTCGATCTCTTACTGAAAGAAATCCGTCGAAGGGTCACAAAGAATCTTCGGAAGCTTTCTCGTCTCACCATTGGAAAACGTAGTCGCCAGGCTAACTGCGGCTTGGAAACCTGAGGCGTCCTCTTTTCAACTGGAGAGCGGTCTGAAGACAGCCGAAGTAACGAAGGTCAAATTTAACTGCCTCGGCAAAAGGGCAGCCTGAGATGAGAGCCTTCTCACGTCGGCTGCTACGATTCGCGAGCGTGCCCTCAGAACACCAACTGGATGGGGTCAGGAACGCATTTTCGTCGTGGCCCGTGACGCTGCCGTTTTGTCCTCCTTTGAAGTCCGTGTGGTTGAAGTTGAAGGCGGCGTGCATGATCTGGGCGCTGGGCGGACGCTTGCTATCCATAGGTGAGTAAGAGGTGGTGAACGAAGCATGGCTGTCATTTCTGCTGGTTGCGGGAATCGAACGCGCCCGCTCCACGCATAATCTCGCGAAGACGAGCGAGCGCCTCTTCGTCAACGACCTTGAAACCGTCCAATTCGCTTTCGATTTTGCCAATGATGGCAGGATTGGTCATCCCCAGGAGACTCTCGCGAACCGCCGTGAAGATCTGTCGATCCAAGCCGCGTCCAGCGACCCAACACCGGCCCAAGTCCGCAACTTCAAATTGCGCCACGACCAAAAGGTCTGGTTTGTCGCGAAGGATTTCCCAATTGACTGCACCCACGTCAAAGCGGTTGCTTCGGACCGCGTCGATGACTTCGGCGGGATTCTTGAGGTTCAGATAGCGGGAGAGATTCGTCGCGAAGACGCCGTTGTCAGCAAGAAACCAGCGCGGGACAAAGTTCCCCGTGGTGGAATTGGAGTTCCCGAACGCCATTGAACGATTCGCAAACAAACTGACAAGGCTGAGATCGGGTTGTTGCTGCTTTGCATGGGCCAGCGCGCTGTTGGTTCGAGTGAACAACGCCAGCGTCAACGGCCTTTTTTGGTCCTGCATGGCCACCAACTCAACACCGGTTCCCTTGTCCAATAGCTGACTTAAGGAAGAGGGCCCCACGCGTCCGAAAGTCTTCTTATCCGTCTCCAAATCATCGTAACCGAGATCGTAGGACTGCAGCATCCGCAAGTGGATGAGCACGGGTTGTTGCAGTCGCCGGGCAAGATCCCACTCCAAGGCTTCGAGAATCGGCGCAAAAATATTCAAGATGTTCGTCGGATGCCCATATACATAATCCACAAAGGTCAATTCCAGCGGCTTGCCGGCAACGTCCGGGACACGACTGCGACCGACGAGGGCGTGGCGGACTTCCGCCTTGATGGTGTAAGAGGTCGTATTCGGGTCGGAATACAGCTTTACCAGGTTTTCGAGCACCTCGTCACGGAGCCGCAGGTTGCTATTCTGGATGGAGTCGTTGAGGCGCTGAATGTGAATGGCGACGAGGGTAGAGATAATCGAAACGACCACCAGCATGGCCGCTATCGACCCGACCAGCGCCGCGACTTTGGGATTGCGCCGGCACCAACGCCAGACACGCTCGACAGTCTTGACCGGTCTCGCGTGGATTGGCTCCTTCCGCAACCACCGCTCCAGGTCGTCGGCCAGCGCGGCCGCCGACCGGTAACGCCCTTGCGGCTCCTTCTCAAGGCACTTCATGCAGATGTTCGCCAAGTCGCGATCCACGCCCTCGCTGAAAGTGGTCGGGTGTTTGGGTTCCTGCTCGACGACCTGCTTCAAGGTTTGGACGGGAGTTTCGGCCCGGAACGGCGGTTGGCCGGTCAGCATCGCATAAAGAATCGCGCCCAGGCTGTAGATGTCGGCGGCGGTGGTGACACGCTTGCCCTGGCCAGCGGCCTGTTCCGGCGCCATGTAACTGGGTGTGCCCATGATCATGCCGCTGGCGGTGAGACTGCTTCCCGCGTGGCCAATCACTTTCGCCACGCCGAAATCCGTCAGGTGCGGTTCGCCCTGACGATCGACAACGACGTTGCTGGGCTTGATGTCGCGGTGCAGCACGCCATGCTGGTGGGCGTAGTCCACGGCGCGAGCGACTTTGGCCATGATGCGCGCAATTTGTTCGTGGCGCGCGCGGAGGGATGTCTTGTCCTTTCCGGGTGTTTGTTCAAACCAGAACCCGGCAGTGGTGATGTAACGGTCCAGGCCAGCGCCATCGATGAGTTCCATGCTGAAGAAATGCTGTCCTTCGTGTTCGCCGGTCTCATAGATGGGAACAATGTTTGGATGATGGAGATTGGCGGCAGCCTCGGCTTCAAGGTGAAACCTCTGGATCAGCATCGGCGAGGCGAATTCACCAGCGCTAATCATCTTGAGGGCAACCAGGCGATTGAGAGCGCGTTGGCGGGCTTTGTAGATGACCCCCATGCCGCCTCGGCCAATCTGTTCGAGTAACTCGTAGTCGGCAAAGCCGCGCTCTCTGCCGGGACGAGGCTGCGACAACACCTCCGGTTCCTCCCGGTCAGGGCCGAAGCCCAGTTCCAAAAGGCACTTTGGACAGTGGCCAAAGGGAGCATTGGCGAGCACCTCCGCTCCGCAGCCACGACATTTTCGCATCTCAGGCATTTTTCGTCACAGGAAACTTCTCAACCCTTACTACAAGACCCGCCTCCAAAGGTAACAGGCAAACGACAGGACCCCGGTAGGGACCCCCGGTAGGGACGCGCTGCCGCGACGCTGCCGCGCATCCCAAATCTCAAAACAGGATCAGGACGCGCGGCAGCGCATCCCTACCGCACGCTCAACACACCGAGCAAATAGCGGAGTTCCTCTTCGACGACCACCGGCTCCGTCACGGTGTGCGCGATTTCGCCCCGCAGCATTTCGCCATACCGGCGGCGCAGGCGCGATACAGCCATCTTGACGGCCGACTCGCCCATTTGGAAGCCTTCACCAATCTCTTTGTAAGTGGCCTCTGACTTCTCGCCAGAGAGAAAAATCTCCAGTGCGTCGAATACCTTCCCCTTGCCTGAGTGGACATACTCTTGTTGAAGGTTCTTCATCACTTTCTCCAGAAGGGTCAGCACCCACGACTGCTCGAACAGTCTCTCCGGGCTTGTTCCGTGCGCCAGTTCGTTCCCATAGCGCGCTTCGGCTTCGGCCTCGTCCCAGGACACAAACGTGCCTCCGCCTCCGCGTTTGGCGGCGCGGCTGCGGTGATATTCGTTGGCCAAAAAATGCTTGAAGCTCGCCAGCAGGAAACTGCGGAACCGCCCCCGGTCTGGATTGGCCAGCCCAAAGTATTTCTTTTCGAGAAATCCGGCGAAGAACTGCTGGGTTAAATCCTCCCCGTCTGGCGGGCTGTGACCCTGACGCCGGGCGTAGGCGTAAAGGGGATACCAGTACGTGCCGCAAAGATTTTCCAAGGCCGTGGCAGCTTCGGGAGAACCTTGCTGACCGGCCAGAAGCACGACGCTCCAATGTGTCGTGTTGAATCCGCCGCCCGCCACCGCATCTTGACGCGCCGACACATCCGACTGCGAGGTCTCATCATGATGGTTCATTGCTCTCCCCAGAATGCCGCAACTTGGATTGGGTTCATTCGAGTCTGTGACAGAAGGTCAATTGGAAGTCAACGCTTAAGAAGCTGACGGGCGCATCTCAAAATTTGAGAGGATTTCTTGAGTTAAAGCCTCGTATTCACAGCCCTTTCATTAACACCCTGCTTTAGCGGGGTGATGGAGCCGGTCTTGAGAGCAGAACCGCTTCAGCGGTTTGTCAGCGTGCCAAAACCGCTCAAGCGGTTCAACAGACTGGTCTCGCCTGAACACCCCGCTAAAGCAGGGTGTTAATGAGACAGCTTGGAGGGTGTACAAATTTTGAGATGCGCCCGAAGCTGAGCTACGACGTCGCCGACATCGTCAGAACTATTCAGAATTCATACGTATAGGTATTATTTCCGTTGCCAAAGACCGGGCTCAACGATAACTTGGGCGCAGTAATGGGTTTTCCTTGGTGGAATACAAGCATGTGCAACTCTTGCAGACTCCTCATCGTGTTGGCCCTGATGTATTGGCCGATAGTTGCATTGTCTGCGGCGCCTGAAGCCGGGCAGTCCACTCCCAATAGTTGGCCGATGTTCCGTGGAGGATCCGCCTTGCTGGGAGTGTCGCCAGTCAATTTATCCAAACAGCTCGCGCCGCTTTGGACTTTCAAAACCCAAGGACCAGTAAAATCCTCACCCGCAATTCACGAAGGCCGCGTGTTTGTTGGCTCCAGCGACAACAACCTTTATGCGCTGGATCTTAACACCGGGAAAAAGCTCTGGGCCCACAAGACCGAAGGCAGCGTGGAATCCTCGCCGTTAGTTCTCAGCGGTCGGGTTTACGTCGGTTCGAGCGACGCCTGGCTCTACGCGCTGGAGGCTTCTTCAGGCAAACTTCTCTGGAAATATCAAACCGGCGACAGGATTCTAGGCGCGCCAAACTGGGTCAAATCTCCCCAGGGAGACGGCGCATGGATCCTGGTGGGCGGGTACGATTCAAAACTCCATTGCGTGGATGCCGCCACCGGCAAGAGTAACTGGGTTTATGAGACAGGCAATTACATTAACGGTTCACCGGCCGTTTCAGATAACAACACCGTCTTCGGTGGCTGCGACGCGCTGTTGCATGTTATTTCTCTTGCGACCGGGCAGCAGGTGAAGGAGATCGACGGCGGCGCCTACATCGCAGGCTCGGTGGCGCTTCATGGCAAATGCGCCTATTTCGGTCATATGGAGAACGAGTTTCGGTGCATCGACCTGGAGAAGGGCACCAACATCTGGAGTTATCGGGACCGTGCCTTTCCGTATTACTCGTCACCGGCCGTGACCGACGATCGTGTGGTGTTTGGGGGGCGCGACAAGCGCCTGCATTGCGTGCGACGCGACAACGGCAAACTTGTTTGGGCCTTCACCACCCGGGGCAAGGTGGATAGTTCGCCTGTGATTTGCGGGGACAAAGTGGTGACAGGTTCAGATGATGGGCGGCTCTACATGGTTTCCCTGGCCGATGGCAAGGAACTGTGGTCCTACGAAATCGGTCAACCGGTGACGAGTTCTCCGGCGGTGGTGGAGAATAAGGTGGTCGTCGGTTCCGATGACGGCGGCGTTTATGCCTTTGCGCCAAAAGTCGAAGCAGCGAAGGGAGGCAAATGACTTATGAGCGCCACCGTCGTCAGCCAGGACCATCCAACAGCGCCGCCAATTCAAAAGGAAACCACTGTCGGCAACTACTTTGTTTCCAATTATCCGCCGTTTTCCTTTTGGAAGCCGGAGCGCGTCGGGGAATTGCACGCTGCCCTGGAGCGTCCACCCAAGCCAGAGACGCCGCTAGGCATCTACCTGCACATTCCATTCTGCCGGAAGCGATGTCACTTTTGTTATTTCAAGGTTTATACCGACAAGGATTCAGCAGCCATCCGGGGCTACATCGATGCCACGCTCAAAGAGCTTTCGTTGTATGCAGCCAGGCCCTTTATGGGTGGCCGCAAACCGGGTTTCGTTTATTTTGGCGGCGGCACACCTTCCTATCTTTCGGTGGATCAACTCCGCCATTTGACCGCTTCGATGAAGGCCCTCTTGCCCTGGGACCAAGTCGAGGAGGTCACCTTTGAAGCGGAGCCGGGCACGCTCACCGATCACAAGCTTAAAGCGATTCGTGACATGGGCGTGACTCGCTTGAGCCTGGGCGTAGAGAACTTTGACGACCACATACTCGAGCTCAATGGCCGTGCCCATCACAGCAAGGAAATTGCCCGCGCCTACAATTACGCCCGTGAGGTTGGCTTTGCGCAAATCAACATCGATCTCATTGCAGGCATGGTCGAAGAAACGGAAGCGAATTGGAAGCAATGCGTTCGCAAGACCATCGAAATGTCGCCCGACAGCGTGACCATCTACGAAATGGAAATTCCCTACAACACGACCATCTACAAGCAAATGAAAGCCGAGGGCAAATTGGTCGCGCCTGTCGCGGATTGGGAAACCAAGCGGGGCTGGGTCCATTACGCGTTCACCGAATTGGAGAAGGCAGGTTACCAAGTGGCGAGCGCTTATACGGCGGTCAAAAACCCGGAGCGCACGAAGTTTATCTATCGCGACCGTTTGTGGGCCGGGGCGGATCTGCTGGCGCTGGGCGTGGCGAGTTTCGGGCATATCGGCGGCGTCCATTACCAAAACCATCACGACTTCGAGCCCTACGTGAAACGCGTCAACCAGGGCCAGTTTCCGGTTTATCGCGCCTTGA
>Ga0137431_1000774_pt1 | contig 10696 bp, 10 predicted proteins | sample EasRivERMZT800_2_FD_104646 | JGI IMG/M metagenome (GOLD analysis project Ga0137431, IMG submission 104646) | Soil microbial communities from meander-bound floodplain in the East River, Colorado, USA - East River MetaG ERMZT800_2 | ecosystem: Environmental > Terrestrial > Soil > Floodplain ... | reverse complement strand
CCAGTTCAATAAAAAGCTGACAAGCAATCGATCCGCAAATTTGTGGGTGACTTTTAATATAGTACATTTTGCCGGTAACGGTCGGGAATGCTGCCCTCGTTACTATTGAACGGGTAATCCTGTGGACTAAAAAATTCTGTGAAAAATTCAAGAAAGGGTACATTTATTGCCGCATTATCCATTGTATCAAGTTTTCACATCTCTTTTATTTCTTAATTATAAAATCAATTTCAATGAAACGGCTCACATCTCCCTGCCTGCTATTATTTGCAGCCATGGTATTTCTTTTAACTTCCTGCGGTGATGGTGGAACTGAAGAAAAAACCGATAAAGACTCCACTACCGCTGAAGCCACAACTACACCGGCTACACCGGAAGTAGTAAATACTATTGTCACCACGCCTCAGAATATGATGACAGTAATTCACAAGGTTTCCAATTTTACAAAATGGAAAGCCTCTTACGAAGAACATGACTCCATGCGCCTGGCTAACGGTATACATAGTTATGTTATTGGCCGCGGTGTTCAGGATACCAACATGGTGTTGGTAGCCGTAAAAGCGGATGATATGGCGAAAGCAAAAGCGTTTGCCAAAGATCCCAGCCTGAAAAAAGCGATGCAAAAAGGAGGGGTGAAAGGCACGCCTGCATTTTCCTTTGTTACGATGATGTGGCAGGATACGTCTATGCTTGCTCCGGATATGATACGGTCAAGGACCGACATGACTATTAAAGACTGGGATACCTGGCAAAAAGCATTTACAGAGGGTAAGCAGCAAAGGAATGACAACGGAATAGTAGACAGAGCCTATGGATATGATCCGGACAACAATAAAAAAGTGTCGCTGGTCACTGCTCTAACGGATACCGCCAAAGCCTTTGCCTACTACAAGTCAGATGCGCTAAAACAAAGAAGAGAAGCAGGTGGAGTAATTGGCGAACCAAAGAGATTTCTGTTCAAGGTTGTACAGAGGTACTGATACTATATTCATGAAATAGACGATAAAATAGAGGTTGTCTCAAAAGTAAGTTCGATGTAATATTGAACATGTCGAACTATAAACGAATGTCAGCCTTCGACGAGTTCGGGCTGACACTAATTTTGAGACGGCCTCACTTTGATTATTAAGACTCCAACAATGAAAGACACCTCAAATTCCCGGATCTGCTTTGTTGCGCGGGAAGCCTCATAGTGCCTCAAGTTTCTTAAATGATGTCCTTGACCAATGATTTCATTTTCTGCAAACCTGTTTTGGCGACCTCCAAAGCATCCTGCGCCCAATAGGTTTTATTAAAAAGTTCCAGTGAAAGTACTTTGGTTCCGCCCATCGCTTTCAGGTCACTTAATATCTGTTTCAATGGAGCAGCCCCATCACCAGGATACACTCTATCGCTATCGTTTTGTTCATTCACAGGTTTGTTGCCCGGATAATCGTTGATATGAATGATCTCAATGACTTTTCCGTTTACGATCTTCAATCCTTCAAATCCAGATCCGCCGCGAAACAAGTGATAGACATCAGGTAAGATACGTGCATCCGGATCATTTGCTGCAGCAGCAATTGCTAGCGCCTGCCCGAGGTTATACAAAGTGCCGGACGCTCCCCAAAATTCCAACTGCGGCATCACTTTATATTTTCTTCCCAACGCAAGAATCTCACGGTAGCGTTCGCCCGCTTTTTGAAAATCCAATGGTTTGCCTTTTTCAACACCAGCCGGAGGTGCAGCGACGCGACGGCAACCAATCTCAGCCATCATTTTCATTTCTTCTTCCAGTTCTGCCAGGCCTACTTTTCGTTTACTGTCATCGTCCACCATCCAGGCAGTAAAACTGATGAGACTTTCGGCGACAAGACCCTTTGATGAAAGAAGTGCAGCAAGAGACTGAATTGAATTCCCCTGTTTCACATAGTCTTTAATGTCGTTGATCCAAAGTTCCATTCCATCATAACCAGCTTTGGCTGCAATGTCAATCATGCCCGGAAGGCCGGGTTTCTGGCCGCTGATAGTGCTTGTATTTAAACAAAAGCGGAATGGACCTTCTGCCTTTGCAGAGGCAATAGAGTTTATTCCAGGCAATATTACCGCTACAGCTGCAGCACCCGGTATCTTTAATAGTTCGCGTCTGCTTAGCATGATCTAAAATAAGTTTAAAATGTAAGTGCTGTAATTTAAAGAATTATTTTTCGGGCAAAATCAATTCGGCTCTTTTTGTTTGCCCGGGTTGAGATCGTTTTTGCAACGTATAGCCCCAGGATTAGATTTCCTGCCCTAATTGAAGATGGAATTCGAATAGGAAACCTAATCGTTCATATTTCAACAATCGGAACGCCATGACCAGCCAATACTTCCTGCCAGTTTCGTTGTAGCCTGTACATAAAGGTGCGTACGAAGGCAGTCTGAAATTCTCTTTTTCGGATTAAGTTAGAGAAAGGGGTGCCCCTGACAATCGGGCTCAAGAAAGTTTTTCCGATTATCGACCGGGTTTAAACAGCAAAAGAGGAAAAAAGAAACATCTCTTTATTTTTCTGCCTTTATAGAAATGCCCAGGTGAACATCATCCCTGATAAGATCATCGGGTTTACCTGGGTACACAATGTTCCAGTCCTTGCGGTTTATGTTAAATTTTGCGATGGCTTCGGCATTATCGCCAGATACAGTTATGAGGGCAGGAAATTCCACATTTTTTGTGACTCCTTTCAGCGTCAGGTTGCCGCTTACAGTATGAGTTGGATTGTCCACACGGTATTTACTGATTTGTTCCTGCCTGGGATCCGTCGAGTCTTTCGGGGCCGTTCCCTGGTAAGGCCGCACGCCGGTAAGTTCAAAACTTCCTTCAGGGTTTTTTTCGACGTCAAAAAAATCTGCCGACTTCAAATGACCCAACAATTTCTTAGTGCTTGCCGCGTCTACACTTTTGGGGCCTAAAACCTGCATATTGGCAAGGTCCATGACAAACTTTCCACCAGTCACTTCTCCGTTCCTGACGTAAATTTCGCCGTTCTTTAACGGCACATTGCCAGTATGATAACCGGTAACCTTGGTGCCCACCCACTCGATCTTGCTCGCGGTGGTATCCAGCTTCCACTTTTCATCCGTAGCATTTTCAGTTACTTCCTTTGCATCGCTGGTTTTAGCCTCATCACTTTTTGGGGCGCTGGTACAGGATATGCAGAACATCACGCCTGCCAACAGGGTGGCAGGTAAGAATTTTGTTTTCATTTTTATGTTTTCCCAAACCGCTGCAAACAATGTACCGTTATGAAACGAATTGGCACTCAGGTTCAAACCGCGGTGTAAAGCCTTGCTGTCTTTAATATTGCCCGGCTATTTTTATGCAGGATCTGGAGCCTTTTCGAGACTGATGAGATACATTAAGATCACTGATAAGATTCGGTCATGCATCATCACTTTAACAGACTTTAAAGAAGTCAATGATTTAAGCAGCCAACCGTATTAAAGTTAACTTGCACCCTAATCTCAAATTACTCAACACTCATCATTCAAATGACTGGGACATTCATCAATCAGTATATTTAATTCATAATTGGCAATGGCAAGGCATCCACTCGATTTAAAGGACGCAAAATCACCAAAAGCAAAAATCAACAAGGAAAACCTGCGGCAGGCGCTTGTACTTTTTACTTATTTAAAGCCATATCGTGGTAAGTTTATCATGGGCCTGGTGTTTATTGCACTCTCAGCCTTCACCACCAGTTTATTCCCCTTGTTCCTGGGAAAGATGATCGATGCTGCTGCTCCCGGGGCTTCATTGCCCGGCACAGATACTGCTTCTCAATTTGGTTTCGGTTTTAAAGATATTCACTGGAGTTTAAACACTACGCTCCTGCTCATCTTTGCTCAATTGACCGTACAAACTTTCTTTTCCTTTATGAGAGTGTATTTGCTGACAGCGGTTGGTGAACGATCACTGGCTGATATGCGAAAAGACGTATACAGCAAACTCCTTACCATGCCCATGAGTTTTTTTACAGAGAAAAGAGTGGGTGAATTAAGCAACCGCATCTCTTCCGATTTGTCGCAGATACAGGATGCCATATCTTTTACGCTTGCAGAATTTTTACGCGGCATCTTCACACTGGTGATCGGGTTGTTTTTTATTTTCTGGATCAGCCCCAGGCTTGCGCTGGTGATGCTGGCCGTGGTTCCTCTCCTGGGAATAGTTGCAGTAGTCTTTGGAAAGCGTATCCGCAAGATGTCACGCAAGACCCAAGACCAACTCGCCGAAAGTGGCACTATCGTGCAGGAAACTTTCCAGGGCATTTCGATTGTGAAAGCATTCACCGGTGAGTTTTATGAAGTTGGCCGCTACGTAAAAAGTATCCGCGCCGTGGTATCAACAGCTATTACCAATGCCAGGTACCGCGGGGCTTTTGTGTCCTTCATGATCTTTAGTGTGTTTGGCACCCTTGCACTGGTGATGTGGTATGGTGGCAGAATGATACAATCTGGTGACCTCACAATTGGTGCACTCACGATGTTTGTTATCTTTTCCATGTTTGTTGGCGGCACTTTTGCCGGCTTTGCAGATATGTTTTCACAATTACAAAAAACATTGGGCGCTACACAAAGTGTCCGGGAAATTTTGCGCAGCGATGGTGAACGCGTGGCGTTAAAACCAATTGAGGTAGAACCGCAATATCAATTAGAGGGAAATGTGCGGTTTGAACATGTGGCATTCAGTTATCCCAGTCGCAAAGACATAATTGTATTGAAAGATATTTCACTTACTGCGGGCAATGGAGAACAGATAGCTATTGTGGGACCGAGTGGTGCCGGAAAATCAACCATTGCGTCACTGCTATTACAATTTTACGAACCTGATAAAGGTACATTGTACTTTGACGAACGGCCTGCCCGTGAATTTCCGCTCTCGCAATTGCGACGCCAGATGGCTTTTGTTCCGCAGGATGTTATTTTATTTGGCGGAAGCATCAGGGAAAATATAGCCTATGGTAAACCGGGCGCCAGCGATGAAGAAATAATCGAAGCCGCTAAGAATGCCAATGCACACGAATTTGTTGCGAGTTTTCCGGAGCAATATGAAACGATCGTTGGTGAACGCGGCATTAAACTCAGTGGGGGCCAGCGACAGCGGATTGCTATTGCACGGGCTATTTTAAAAGATCCTGCTATTTTAATTTTAGATGAAGCCACTTCTTCGCTGGATAGCGAGAGTGAACTATTAGTGCAGGACGCACTGGACAACCTGATGAAGGGCCGTACTTCGTTTGTTATTGCTCACCGGCTTTCCACCATTCGCAATGCAGATAAGATTGTGCTGATCGATAAAGGAATTGTAAGCGAAGCAGGCACACATAATGAGCTCATGAACCAAAACGGTCTCTATCGCAAACTAATCGATATGCAATTTGATTTTGGAATGGTGACGCAATCACCGGCGGTGCAGGATTTAGAAGAATCATAGTTCTGTTATTCCTAAATGACATTCGCTGAGTTCAACGGTATCCAGTGATAATATATTTTCTAAAAATCTATGTTAACCGTTAAGATTACGAATTCATCATTTGAAAAAGGATTAAAATAGTGCACTCCGCCTGTAAGCTTCCAGAAAGAATATTCTGCAAATGCGCCGACCTGGACATCCAGATCGGTCTGGTATAGCCGGGTTCTTTGAAAAGATATGCCCGTCCGTAAAGCTCCAACCGGGCTAATAGCCAACTCGCCCCATGTATAAAAGAAATTATTCTCGTTCCCCGCAAAATCAACCAGGTACTCGGTTTCAGAATAATAATCAAGCTTTTTATACGTCACACTCAATTCAAGGCCCGGGGCAATGCCGTTTGTATTGCCAAATACAAAACCGATCATGGGTATTGCTTCCAACTGAACTTTTTTGCCTGTTTCAAGCCTCCAGCCTGCAAATGCACTGCCGGTGTTCCGGTCTTCATAGTTGTATCTTGCCTCAAGGCGTAATTTCTTATAATCAGCGGCGCCAATAAAGGTGCCTGAATTTTTATCACCGGGGATAAGATAATAATACCCCGACATCGAAAAAGACCAGTTCGATTTCGAAGAGTCCTGCACCTGTTGTGCAATTAAGCCATACCCCGAAAAAAGTAGCAGCGTCAAAAATAAAAACCGTTTGATCATGGTCAGCCTCCCAAAGCAATAGTGATTACAACAAGTATAACTCCAGGCACTACCATCGCTAAACCCGTTTTCACCTGGTTATAGCCGCCATACCTTCCCAAAAGGCATCCGCATACAAACATCAATATGACAGCAACAAGATTTGAAATGCGAAGAGCAAGTTGTACATCATGAATAAATTCAATCACCAGACTTTTCACCTTCGATTTAACAAACTTTATTTTGTACGGGCGCAGGATGCCTCGTCTGATCCATTTCTTTTTCCAACTGTTCTATTGATTTAGTGATCTTCTGGTAAAATCAATAATTGTGCAGTTAGCAAGAGGTGGAAACATGAAGAAGATTACCCGATCCTGAATAAAAGTACTGCCGGCTGAATATCCTAGCTGATTAAGGAAATAAATTATCCTGGGGAACCAGTGGAGGATTAATTAAATAACCAGTTCACCAGGTTTTGTGTCAATGGCTGGGGTACCATTTCAATGCCATTTCCATCACCAAGAAAAAATATCCGGGTATTAGGAAAATTTGTTACTAATCCCATCACCGGGGCAGCACTGATGTTACCCGAATTAAAGGGATCAGAATTATTCAATATCGTATAGCTGCCCATGTCCAATGATCCAAGAACAACAATATTTGGATTATTATCTGAATTTGTTACAACAGCCCCGGCAATGAATGGAAGATTACCGACACCAGCGGTTATTTCATGAGTGGTAAAATTAGTAATTGCTCCATCAACTGCTCCCCTGAATGCCAAACCAAGAAGTTCTGAAAGCCGATCATTCGTTGCATAGGAAAGATGATCCTGAAGTAACAAAATTGCTCCAGGCCTTTTCAGGAAGTTTTTATATGCATCAATTTCATCACCGGAATAAGGGAAAAAGGCAGCTACGCGTATAATTCGTGAATACTTTTCCAGGAGCTGATCTGTAATGACCGCACCACGCGGTAATTCATCCACATGAAAACCAAGTGAGCGGAGATAATCGGCCAGGACCTGGCCCTGGTGATCAGCAGTTTCAGAAAAACCGGAGCCTTGAGGAAACCACCACACACCTCCGTCTTTTGAAGCATCAACCAGGATGTTTTTATCAGATGGTAATTCATTCGATGCCAAGGGTTCCCTGTCTGACAACACACCCTCGAATTCAACTGATTTCTGACAACCGGCAACTGTCAGAATAATAAAAGCAACGACAGTGGAGATAAATGCTTTCATGACATTTTAGTCGAAATGAGGTCTATTAAAGGTACCAACATATTTGAAAATATTACCATTAATCTATTTACCCGGATTATTCACCTCTCATTGTGCAAGCCCCGAATAGTTCTTTTATTTGCCAGGCGCTGCAGAAAATTAAGCCGTGTTGGATGTCACCATGCGCCAGAAATAATATTTCCATGCTTTACGATTGCAGACAGGATAAACTTATGGCTACTTAATCGCTAGTCTACTTTGCAGTGAGTTTGTCAAACAATGCCCTGATAGATCTTTCAGTGGAAACCCGGTTTTTTCCATACCCGGGATGCTTGCCCAGATCAATTTCCTTTACCAGTTCTTCTTTTGATTTACCAGTTCCAATGCCTCGTCTCACCTGTCGAAGCATGTCCGCCAGGTAAGCTCGTTGTTGTTTTAATGTTTCGATTGTGGCCAACTCTCCATGACCTGGAACTACAGTCTTAATGTCCCAGGCAGCCAATGTATCCAGCACTGCAAGCCAATTATCGTAGTCAGCATGAGGGTCGGCTACATTATTTCCCCAGGGATTTCCATTAACAAAAAGGTCACCGGTAACTAAAATTTTTTCGTTCGGCAGATAAGCCACCCCATCACCCAAAGTATGAGCCTTGCCCATGTTGATCATTTCCACCCGGTGTTCTCCGTCATCAAGCACAAGACGTTGATCAAAAGTTAACGAAGGAAATTCCCTTCTGTATCCTTTCAGGCTTTGGCCGCTGTAATTTTGATCCCATTCCACCTGGCCCAGGGTTTTCATTTCGCTTGCCGTTTGTTTCGTTGAAACGATGGTTGCTCCCGAATCAACAAACACGGCGTTTCCAAAACTATGATCATGGTGATAGTGTGTATTGAAAACAAACCGTATGGGCTTTGTCGTTGTATTCCGGATCTCCCGGATGATCTCTTCAGCGCCCCATGGATAATTGGCATCAATTACCAGCACGTAGTCCCTGAATACAACCCAGACACAGTTGGCAGACTTGTGTTGCAATTCATCACCAAAATAATAGAATATGCCGGGTGCCAGTTCGCGAACAGGCTTTGTTTGCGCCAACAGCGAGGCGGTAATAATCAAACTGGCTATGAATGGTAATAATGTTTTCATCTGCGAATCATTTCTCCGAAACCCAAATCTATTCAAATTCAAATGTGGGAATAACAGAAAACGGAAATCATAGAACTTTGGTAAATTTATAGAGAAAATCAGGTGTTATGACAAGTGAAAGACATGTCATCAAAGTTGACAAAGAAATTACTCCCATTCATTACACAAAAAGAACAGAGCCGGAACTAAAGATCGGCGCCGACTATTTTGTTTGTTTTGGTAATAACATAGCCTTCCCCTGTACGCTTAAAGAAATCAAAGAGGGTCGCAACAAAAGAGTGGTAATTACCAAATACGACAATAACAAGGAGTTTGGAGAACACGTTGTGTTTAGTAATGAAATTGGGTTAACTCCGGAAGAGGCAGTCAGAAATACTGCAACTTTTTGAGAACAGACAGGAGTTTTTTTTATTTGGTGGCGGGCATCCTGGGCGGCTCCATTGCCGGTGCAATGAAGCTGCTGAAAGTTTTCCTACCCTCTATCGATTTTCTATTTGAACAAATAAAGGAGCTTTTCATTTCACTTCTTAAATCCTATTTTTTCTCTTTGATCCCATTTTCGTTGCGCTGCTTTTTCGTTTAATAAATTTCCATAGCATCGTAAATCTGGTTAAGCTGCGCATCATGTTCACCAAGTCGTTCCCGAATCCTTTAGGTCTGCCTGGATGACCAATACTTTCCTTACTTCTACAAATGCCCGCATAATCGCAATGTCCATATTTATTGCTTTATCGCTGTTTGAGATACCACTGAGCATAGCAACTCCCTGTTCTGTAAAGCCATAAGGCAGATAGCGTGTCCCACCCCTTCCTTTTGAGGTTTCATTTTGCAACTTCAAAGATTTCCTTTCTTTTTCTGAGGTTTCAATTTGAAAACCTCAAATTATCGAACTCTTCTTTGGTAGGCTGAAACATAAAATCTTTTGGAAACCGATTTAGGTTCCTTTTTACGGAGAGGTTCAGCGATTTTGTGGGCACATCATAAAGGATTACTCTTTCACCCCTAATTTCATGAATACGGTTTTGTATACTGCGGATGATATTCATACAGGAAGAACTATTAATCAATTGACATTGCTAATACCACACGTAAAAATAAAGGACGAGCTAAAAATGCGAAATCGATTGTCAATATTCGACAAAACGAATATCATTTAACGAATGCGGTCATTCTATCAGTTAGTATCATCCATCACATATTTAATTTGTTTCCGTACATTTCCTCAAAAATTAATTATGCCAGCCTCTTTCCTAAAGAACCCAACCCGTTTTTTCCCGCTATTTCTTTTACTTTTTGTTTTTAACTTCTGTTATACACAACCTACAGAACAATTCATAAAAGTAGTTGTGGCGCCGGATCATGCGGACTGGACTTATACACCAGGAGAAAAAGTGAAATTCAATATTACTATTTTACAAAGTGGCAATGCTTTAAAGAATGCAATAGTGAAATACGAGGTAGGTCCAGAAAAAATGGATGCTGTAAATAAGGATTCACTCCTGTTGGCAAACGGAACGCTGACGGTGGATGGCGGCACGATGAAAACACCCGGCTTTCTCCGCTGCGTGGCCACCGCAATTGTCAATAATAAATCTTACCGTGGCTTAGCAACGGCAGCATTCAGTCCTTTGCAGATTGAACCAACGATCACTAACCCACAAGACTTTACCAATTTTTGGGAGCAGGCAAAAGCTGAGCTGGCAAAGATTCCATTAGATGCAAGAATGACCTTAATGCCCGAACGCTGTACCGAAAATGTAAATGTCTATCATGTCAACCTTCAGAATTACCGGTTAAATACAAGATTGTATGGCATTCTTTGCGTTCCGAAAAAAGAAGGAAAATACCCGGCTATACTTCAAGTACCGGGCGCCGGGGCAAGACCTTATAATGGTGATATTGCCAATGCAGAAAAAGGATTTATCACTTTCCAGATCGGTATTCATGGCGTACCTGTCAATATGGATACATGGGTTTATAATAATATGATGGCAGGGCCCCTGGCGGGTTACTGGAACTATAACCTCGATGACAAAGACCGGTATTATTACAAAAGAGTTTATCTCGGCTGCGTGAGGGCCAATGATTTTATTGCAAGCCTGCCGCAATTCGATGGAACCAACCTGGGTGTGACCGGCGGAAGCCAGGGTGGCGCTTTATCTATCATTACTGCTGCACTCGACGTTAGAGTAAAATATTTAGCTGCCTAT
>Ga0137431_1000773_pt1 | contig 10696 bp, 6 predicted proteins | sample EasRivERMZT800_2_FD_104646 | JGI IMG/M metagenome (GOLD analysis project Ga0137431, IMG submission 104646) | Soil microbial communities from meander-bound floodplain in the East River, Colorado, USA - East River MetaG ERMZT800_2 | ecosystem: Environmental > Terrestrial > Soil > Floodplain ... | reverse complement strand
TCGGGGTGTCAACCGCGAGAGGTAGAGAGTTTGAGAGTTTCGAGTGGGGGGGCGAGCGTAAACGTAGGGGTTGCGTTCGGGCTGTCGGATGAGGCGTTGCAAGCAGAGAGCGCGGTCGGGTTGGCGGGGGAGGCGCAACATCGCGTGGCTGGCGGAGTTACGGCGACCGTTAGGAGGCGACGATTTCGCGTCGAGCCGTCAACAAAAAAACCACCGGATTTCTCGGTGGCGGGGTGACCTCCCCGAACGTAACCGTCTCGAACGTTGGCAACCCCGGGATAAGCCGGGCCGCGCTGCGCAGACCTGTTAACCGCGCGAGCGCCCAAGCCACCCGACACATGACGTTCAGTCAGATGACAACAACGCCGCTTTCCTGGTCCGGCAGACCGGGGCCGAGGGTGGTAGAGGCCTCGCGGGCGGCTTCTTCGTTAGAGCCCAGGTCGACGATCAGCACCTGGTCCACCTTCAGGTTGACGACCTCGCGCAGGGCGTTTTCCAGCCGGACGCGGTCAATACGTCTAAGCGTACAGTAGAAAACCGAGTATTGCCACGGCTCGCCGTAAGCCTTCATGAGCTTGTGGGTGCGCCGCAGACGCTTCGGGTCGCGGATGTCGTAGCAAACGAGGTAGCAGCGGCGCATGGGACAATCTCATCGCGTTGTTAGGAACGCAAGCGTCGGTACCTCGCCGAGAACCCACGCAGCAATCAGCCGAGCGTGCAGCATGAGCATGCGGCGGTAGCTTAGACGGTATTCGAACACCGGATGCGAGACTTCCGTATCCATGCGCCGGCCATAGGCAGAGAAGAACGCCTTGCGGCCCGCGTCGGTCAGGGCGCACCCCGCCGCCGTGTCGAGGAAGTGCCCCTCGGTCAACTCTCCCCGGTTGAATGCGGAGACGGCGACCGAATCGGCGATCAGGGGACGGAAGGGCTCGATGAGATCGAGCGCCATCGCCGGGCGACCGGGGCGCGTCGCGTGAAGCGCGCCGAGCGTCGGTTCGAGACTCGCCAGTCGACAGGCTGCCGTGCACTCGTTGGTCAGCATGGAATAGGCAAAGGACAGAACGGCGTTGATCGGGTCCGGGGGCGGGCGCCGCTGGCGACCGTTGGCATCGAACCGCGCAGCTATCTCCTTGACGCCTTCCTTAAACATGCCTGCGAAGTGCTTGAAGTAGATTGCCGCTGCGTTGCCCTCGTGGCCGCGCAGCTCATCCATCGTCGCGGCGCGCGTGGCCGAGACCACGGAATCCTGAAGATCGGCAGCAACTCGGCTCGGAAGATCAGCATGGTTGCGCATGAGCAACGTGCGCTGGTTGGCGATCTTGGCCACGATGACCGCGCGGGCCAGTTCGATCGCCTTTTTGGGCTGATCCAAGACGCGGACTTGGGCAGCGCGGACTGCGGCGCTCGTCGGACCCAGCGGGTCCATCATGGCCGTCACCCGACCGGCAGCGGTGAGGAAGGCGACCGGCACCTCCTGCTCTGCAAACACGGAGAGTGCCTGAGTCGAGAGCTGGACGGGGCCTACAACTGCGAGCGATTCTACGTTCGCAAGTGGGAGTTCGCGAACCACGTCACCATCCTTGTCGGTGATCCGCACGGACTGACCGCGCACGCCGACGCGGACGCCTTCACGCTGCAGAACGACGTGGATCCCGTCGTCGCGTGGCGGCCACAGCTTGCGAGGCGTTAGTTGCTCGTCGACGGGCCGGCCATCCACAGACAGCGCCGTGAAGCGCTGGTGGTTGATCTCGTCGGGCAGACAAATCGGCTGGAGCGAGCATCGCGGGCAGCGCGGGTCGTTGACCAGTGGTGGCGGCCGCTGTCCCACCGCCGTACGCTTTGCTGCTTCGAGTTCCGCTAGCGCATCGCGTCGCAGGGCGTCATCGACCGCCACGCGCAATCGAAGCCGTTCAGCCGCATAGTAGAGGTATGCTTCGGGCACCATGTACCCAGCGTCCTCCAACAGCAACACCTGGAGGCCAAGTTGAACACGGTCCGTTGGCCACGGCTCGGGGCCGGGTACCAGACGCGGCTCCTCCATCAATTCGTCGGTCGGTTCGGCAAGGCCGCCGCCGTTGCGTCGAGGTCTGCCCCTCCGGTATTCGACGGGCGTCGCGCGGGTTCCATTGATCTCGGCGAGGTCGAGTGTCCCGGTCAACTCAAATCGCTCGCTGGTGAGCGTCAGACTGTGAACGGAGCGCGGGCGGTCGAGGTCGCTCTCACCCTCTTCGAGTTTTCTGGTGGATTTGCGTCCGTCGCCCTTATCCTTCGCACACGGTTCAGGGCTGGTCGCGCTGGGCCGATCCACGCGCCGGTGGGTGCCTTTGCCCTGCTCGGTATCGGCACTGGGCGCGAAAATCCCCTCGACCGTCATGTAGTAGAACAGTCGCGGGCAATATGCGTGCTCGGCAACACCCCGGCAGGGCCACATGGATAGTCCTCACTCCCGTTTCATCGGCCCCGAACAGGACCGCCGTGACCCGTCCTGTTGGGGGAGCCGGTCCGCGGGAGGCTTCGAGGTCCTTGACTCCGATAACCCGCTTGCGAGCAGCAATGTGACCAGCTCCGGCGGTGCCGTCGGCCGCAATCCTAAGGCGTCCAAGATTATCGCGGCGGGGTCAGCCACGGATGCGGGTTCTCGAGGAAGCTGGATAGGAGGCGCCCGCCTCGAATTCCGGCCGTGCCCGAACCGGCTCAATTGCGGTATTCTGGTTGACCATGCACGGTAGGCAGAATGTCCAGTCCTTCGAGGCGTTCTTTTGCAAGGCGGTCAATGAGCGCCCGTTCGCGTTCCAAGCCCGCTTTGCCGACGATTTGCCCACGTTGGTTTGTGTGCCGACCGGGCTGGGCAAGACCGCAATGGCCGTTGTTGGTTGGCTTTGGCGTCGCCACGATGCGAATGAGGAGATTCAGAACCGACCGCCGCGGCGGCTGGTGTACTGCCTGCCCATGCGCGTGCTTGTCGAGCAGACGCGGAACAACGCTGTCGAGTGGCTAAAGAATCTACGCGAGGCCGGTTTCGTCAAACACGACATCCCCGTCCACGTTCTCATGGGCGGTGAGGACGAAGACGACTGGGACATCCATCCCGAGCGCGACGCGATCATCATCGGGACGCAGGACATGCTGCTGTCGCGGGCGCTGAGCCGCGGGTACGCGGCCAGCCGCCCACGCTGGCCCATGCAGTTCGGGCTGCTTCATACCGATTGCCTTTGGGTCTTCGATGAAATCCAGTTGATGGGCAGTGGGCTGGCGACGACGGCGCAGTTGGAAGCGTTCCGGTGGTCGCTGCCCAACAAGGAGCACGAAGCGGCGAAGAACGGCCACGGCTGCCGCAGCGTGTGGATGTCGGCGACGCTGCAGCGCGATTGGCTCAACACCGTAGACTTCAAAGACCGCGTAGACGGCTTGACCTGTCTCGAACTGAGCGATGACGACCACAAACAAGGCGAGGTCGAAAGGCGTTGGAACGCGAAGAAACCGCTGATGCGGGCCAACGCGACGATGGGTGATGCGTCGGATCTCGCGAACAAGGTCCGGCAGGCCCACAAACTCGGCACCCGGACAATCGTCGTCGTCAACACTGTCCGGCGAGCCTGCGAGTTGTTCATCGCGTTGAACCTAGGCAAAGATGGCCAAACAGCGAAGGGCAAGAAGGCCGCAACGAAGCAGAACTCGCAAGACAATGAACCTTCAGCCACCACGACGGCACCCACGATTGTCCTCTTGCACTCGCGCTTCCGCCCTAACGACCGCAAGAAGCACGTGGATGAGGCTCTCGCCCCGGTTCAGCCGGGCGCGCCGGGCACGATTGTCGTCAGCACTCAGGTGATCGAGGCCGGTGTGGATGTGAGCGCGACGACGCTGTTCACCGAGCTCGCGCCGTGGGCGTCGCTGGTACAGCGCTTCGGACGCTGCAACCGGCGCGGCGAACACGAACGCGCTCCGGTGCGGTGGATCGACCTCCCGAAGCAGAAACCAGAAGACGCCGCGAGGCCGTACGAGTTGAGCCACCTGGAAGCCGCTCGTGAGCATCTTGCCAAGATGAAAGATGTCGGCCTGGGCTCGCTCACAGACTATCTAGAGAAACTGGACGAGAAAACTCGAAAGGCGCTGTTCCCGTTCGAGCACACGCACGTCATCCGGCGGAAAGACCTGATCGACCTCTTCGACACCACGCCGGACTTGGCCGGTAACGACATCGACATCGATCGCTTCGTCCGCGAGGTCGAGGAAGAGAGCGATGTGCGCGTGTTTTGGCGTTGGTGGGACCAAAAGAAAAGCAAGACGCCGCCAGACGACGAGCCGTCGCCAACTCGAGATGAGCTCTGCCCTGCACCGGCATGGGGTGAGTGGGGATTCCGCGAGTGGGCAACGCGCGGACACGGCAAGAGCAAAGTCTTCCGCCACGATTTCCTCGAAGGGAAATGGATTTCCGTAGACTCAGAGCGGAGTCCTATCAGCCCTGGACAGGTCTACATGGTCCATGCCGATGCAGGCGGGTACGGCCCCTCGCTCGGATGGACTCCAGCATCGAATTCTCCCGTGATGCCGCCCGTTGATCCAAAGACCGAACAGGTGCCCGACTGGGAAACCTTCGAGGCACAGATTCGGACAAAGGAGGGAGGGGGTGACGACGTCGAATACGATGACGATGGCCTATCCAGAACGGATCAATGGAAGTCCATTGCTCAGCACACCGACGATGTATGCCGCGAGCTGAACTCGATCATCGGCAGGGGTTTGAACCTCTCCGACGCCGAGGGCCCTGTTTTGAAGAGTGCCGCTCGCTGGCACGATTTGGGCAAGGCGCATCCCGTCTTCCAGAACGCCGTGGACGATGGGCAGGTTGTTGTGAAGAAAAGCGGTTCGGTGACACGGCAAACGCGTCCGGATGAATGGAAGGGATGCAGAGAGGTCGCCAAAGCGCCGGGAAAACGGAAGGATTTGAACGGAAGTATCGACGATCCGGGATTCTGGCGTCGCTACGACTGGCTTCCGAAGGAAGGACGCAAATACTTCCGCCACGAACTTGCGTCGGCGCTGGCGCTGCTTCAGCGACCGCACGAAAGTCTTCAATCCTTGACGGATGATAACCTGAACCTCGTTGCCTATCTCATCGCCGCGCATCACGGGAAGGTGCGGCTGTCGATCCGGTCGCTGCCGAACGAAATGCGGCCACGCGATGACAACGGCAGGCGTCTTGATTATTGCCGCTTTGCTCGCGGCATTTGGGATGGTGATGAGTTGCCGGCAACCGATCTCGGCGGCGGCATCACCGCGGGAAAGGATGTAGCGCCTTGCGATGGCGATGCAGACTGTATCAAACTCTCGCTGGAGCCGATGGAACTTGGCCTATGCGAGCGTGAGCCGTTCAAAGACCAGCCCAGTTGGGCCGAGCGGGTGATTCGATTGCGCGACGCGCTCGGTCCGTTCCGACTGGCATACCTGGAAGCCATCCTCCGAGCCGCCGACATGCGGGCGAGCAAGGCGGCAATGAACCCATCCACAGATGAGGGGTCACACCAATGAGTTGGACAATCGTACCTCTCACGGGAATCCGCGTTGACAGCCTTGGCGGCTACCTATCGGCTTTAGGTATTTTGCGAGCCGCTACCGGACGCAAAGAATGGGAAGATATTCGCGGCTCCTGGCGAGATGGCCACTTCGTTTTGCAGTCTCGGGCTTCTACTTTTGCCAAGGAATCGCTTCGAGACTGGGTTCTTCGCGATTGGAAACCCCGGCCGTTCGAAAAATGGTGGGGCGAGGCGCAAGCGGCGAGTAAGCAGGATCCTAACGCCGTGCCACGAACGCGAGCATGGGAGTCGGATGACCGCATCGAAGAGTTGGACATCGTGATGGTTCAATCGCGTCGTCGCGTTTTTAACGATCTCCTCGGAACTGGCGGAAATGTTGGGAAACGGAACCTGCCCAGCGTTTGGAAAACGTGCCGTGACTTGTGTGACAAGCCTAAGGCACCAGCCTGGCTCGATCACACGCTCTTTGGAATTGAGGTCGAACTCCCAGAACTCAATAGCGCCGGTACATGGTTTGTTTCTTCGAACAAGACCTTCAACAGCGGTCAGGATTGGTATCGTGAGGGGCGGCTGTCGCCGTGGTCGTTCCTGCTTGCGCTGGAAGGCGTTCGGCTGTTGCGCGGTGGAGTCCATCGTCGGTATGGAACCCGCATTGCCGGCAAAGCCGTCTTCCCATTTATGAGCCGCCCCGCGGCGCCACCCACTGACGGACAGATTGCCCACGGCAAGTCGGAGTTTTGGGCTCCGCTCTGGAGCAAGCCCGCGACTCTGACTGAGATTGAAGCACTATTCCGTTCCGGGCTTGCTGAGGTTGGTGGGCGGCCTGCATCAGCGCCGCACGAATTCGCGGTTGCGGCGCTGGGAGCAGGAGTAGATTCGGGAATCGTCGCGTTTGCGCCGTTCGAGCTTCGCCAGACAACTAGCGCACAGGTCTATGAGGCGATTTCGCGCGAGCATATTCGCGTAGAAGGGTCCGAGTCTGCGCAGCGTTGCTCCGACCTTTTGCTGCCGCTCATTCGGTCGGGCTGGCTGGATCGGCTCCCCCGCGAGCCGAGGGACGGAAAACAACGAGGCAAATTTGTTGGGCTGCGAGGACCGGTCGAGGCCGGCATTCGTCGCGTGTCCGAACGGCCGGATGACGAAGAAGCCTGGCGCGCATTGTTGCTCCTGCTGGCACGCACACAGGAGAAGATCGACCGAAACAGAACACTCCGGGAAGAGTGTATCCCGTTGCCCCCACTTCCTGAGCGGTGGTTTGACATGGCTTGGCCGGATGCCCCGGTTGAACTTCAGATCGCCCGTGCTATCGCTTCTATCGGTTGCTCTGCGCCGTCGCACGGCGAGGCCAGCGATGAGACCCCACCCATTGTTGAGAACGTTTTTGGAGTCGAAAGAGTTAGCCTGCGGACATTCAAGTTTCCCGCCGCGCATCCCGCGAGAGCCGTCTGGCACAACGCGCGGCCTCTCCAGGCACTCATTTCTGTTCTACAACGGCGCCTGATCGATGCCGACGAACTGGCCGCAACACCCCTTTACGCGGCCAGGCCGTGCCGTTCGGAATCTGTCACTCGCTTTCTGGGCGGCCCAACCGGGATCGACGACGAGTTGATTGCACAATGGATTCCGGCGCTCTCTTTGCTTTCATGGAAACGTGGGTCATCAGGCCTTACCTCCACCGAATGGTCGCCCCACCCGCTCTACACGCTCATCCGTCCGATTCTCGATCCAGAGGGCCTTAAGCTTGAGGGACGATCTCTATTCCCTCTTAAAGATCAGGATACCCGAAAGCCGCATGCCGCCACGGCCCGCAAGCTGGTCAATCTCATTCTGCAGGGCGAGATCGACCGAGCCGTCCAACTTGCACGGCGCAAATATCTCGCCGCCGGTTGGCGAACATTCGATCCGCCGGATGGCGAACTCTTGCTGGACGGCGAGCGCCTCGCGGCGGCACTGCTGATTCCTATGAATCATCAAAGCTTAGCCAAGCGATTGTGCAAAGATTGGATCTTCTCACCAAAACATGAACTGAAAGGAGCATTATGCCCACCCTCGATCTTTCCAAGGACAATTGGCAAACCGACGCCCTCAAGCCCGACGGACCCACCTGCTTGGTAATCCGCGCATGGCTCCAGCCCGTGGGCGACCTGGATCGGTTCCAGCCCAGTGGATTCCCGGAAATCGGCCATGTGATTTACGATGCGCCGCGAAGCAATGGATCAAAGCAAAAGGTCTGCATTGTGGACAGCCCGGCGAGCATGGCCAATCATCTCGAGACCGTCTGCCTTGACGGCCCGACCGGGGGCCTCCATCCGGACTTGACCAATCTCCCCTACGTCCGATGCGTGACCGACGACGGTGATGCGCTCTCAAAGGATAAGAAGCCTCAGCGAGTCGTCGTCACAACTCTCACCGAGGGCCATCGCCTCGCCTCCGATTACTTTCTCGATGCGCAGTTCGCTCTTGAGTGGAAGGAAGAGAACGTGAAGGCTGCGACCACAAAAGGTAAGAAGAAGGAAGTAGAACAGAACGTCATCCCGGCGCATTGGGAGGGTACGGGTTTCCGCGATCAGCTTCGTACCGAATTCGGCATCAAAGAAGTCAAGAAGGATAAAACCTACTTCATCTGGCCCGAAACCTGGTGGACCATCTACCGGACGATCTTCAAATACGATCCGAACTCCCTGATACACGGCATCATGTTCGCGAAAGAGCAGATCAAGATCAGTCGTATGTTGACAGCACACCTCGAAGCGTTTGGCGCCGCCCGCGTCGGTCGATCGGGCGTGAAGTTCGACCGCCTTGGCAAGACGACATCCGGTCAACCAATCTTCGCCGTCGATGACGAGACCGCCGAAACAATCGTTGCGACTTTCATCATCGACCTCGCGATGCTCCGGTCGTACGGTCGTGATAAAAACGGTTTGAACATCCAGCAAAAGCGGATGTTGCTCGATCTGGCCGTGTGGAAGATCAAGCGCCTGCTTCAATCCCCCTTCCGCTTTAGGTCCAACTGTCAACTTGCCTGTGATGGCATCGCTTGGAGTGACGACGGGGATACCTATGCCGTTCCTGAAAAGGCGATGGGAAAGGCTACGGATCTCAAAATGAATATCGGGGCTTCGATTAAAGCGTGCGTACTTACACAGCATATCTCCGACGTCTATTACCCTTCGGCCGAACTCTTCAGAGTCGTTGAAGAAAACAAGCAAAAACCCGCAGCCGGTGATGGATCAGAAGAACCCAACGATGATGAGACCCCGGGGGACTGATTCATGTCATTGGTAATTGAACAAAGATTCCCTCTCGGTCGATTCCAAGCCCGACGTTGGAATCAACCACCCTTTGATAATAGTTCCGTCGAATGGCCGCCATCACCTTGGCGCCTGCTCCGCGCCGTCGCCGCGAGGTGGTTCCAGTATTGGCGAGAAACAGGCGACGGCGACACGATTCGGCGCGACAGCATCCTCTGCAAGCTCGCCGACACCGTGCCATCATTCCGGCTGCCCCTCGGTTCAACGGCAGGCCCGGAGCTACGCCAGTATCAGCCCACAGAGGTGAAGTTCACGAAGGGAAAGAGCGAGCCGGAGATGAAACGACCTCTTACCACATTAATGCCGGATCGCTGTCGAGCGATCCCGCCGGACGACACGGTGCTGTGGGTGTGGAATCAAACGACTCTATCGCCCGAGGAGCGTGATCTCCTTTCAAATCTCTTGCGCCGCATGCATTACTTCGGCCGCGCCGAGTCGTGGACCCGTCTTCGATTGCTTGACGAACATGCGCCAGTGCCCGTTACGAATTGTGAACTCGCCCTCAAGGCATCAGATCTCGCGCTTCCCGTCCTTGTGAGCGAATCGACTGATGGGCTCCTCGAACGACTGCTTGCGCCGACCGGCCACAGCGCTCTTTCCAATAGACCCATTCCCGGCGGCACCTCCTGGCGATACGCGACGTTGCCGCATGGACCGACGATTAAGCCGCCGGTTCGCTGCAAACGAGAAGCACGGCTCCAAGTCGTTCGCTACGCCATCGACTCGACGGTCCTACCTCTCGTGACGGATACGCTCCCCGTCGCCGAGGCCGCTCGCCGCGCGCTGTTGAGCATTCACGGTCGACTCACGGAGCAGAACGGGGTTCGGGGCCGATCGTCCGTCTTTTCCGGCAAGGATGAACATGGCAGTCCGCTCATCGGACACCGCCACGCTTATTACCTTCCCACCGACGAGGACCGTGACGGCCGCATCGACCATCTCACCGTCTTCGTCCGGGGCGGCTTCGGCAATGCCGAACGCCGCGCGCTCGACTGCCTGGGTGAACTCAACACGGGTCGCAAGGGCGAAGAGCGCCACCCGCTTCGCTTGCTCTTGCTGGGTATGGGCATGTGCGATGAGTACTGCCCCGGACCCCTTCGAGCATCGAGGGTGTGGGTCTCGGCCACACCGTACGTTGCCACACGCCACCCAAAGACCCGAGGGCCGCACCGAATCGACATGTCGTCACTGAAGGCACGCACGGAGTTTCTCGCGACTGACCTGCGCGATCAGATCCGTGCCGTGCTTCCCGACATCGCCAGCAACGCCGATGACGTGAAGATCGATCCTGTGCTCGACGGCGGCGCGTTCAAGGTCGCCGGGCGCTGGCGACCGATCCAGTTCAAGCGCTTCCGCTCCAAGTCCGGCGACGACGGCGGCCGACGCCTTGCCGGCTCCTTCGTTATTGAGGTCCCCACGTGCATACGCGGGCCGATCGCTCTCGGTTGCGCGGCACATTTCGGGTTGGGCTTGTTTCTTCCGGACTTCTCGATAGTCTGAGTACGATGTTGATGGCCCCGGCCGAGGCTCTTTGACATCCGGAATATGGTAACTCGTGCCGCGAGTGCGGCGGTGGTGAAGTGGGGTGCCGGGCACGCTCGCGTCCCTCAAAACGGCTTGTTTTCGCAGGTTTTTTGTTCGAGGAAGAACGCCGGAACGTTACCCAGGCACATGGAATTCGGTCATGCTCGCCAGACTCACCGCAATTGCCTTATTTGCAAGGGCTTGCGAGGCGGGCGGTTTCCGCGGCTCATGAGCCGCGGCCCCATTGAAGGTCCTTGTTAGCGTGATACCAGGCTCGGCTGCGCGGTTTCCGCGGCTCATGAGCCGCGGCCCCATTGAAGG
>Ga0137431_1000772_pt1 | contig 10705 bp, 8 predicted proteins | sample EasRivERMZT800_2_FD_104646 | JGI IMG/M metagenome (GOLD analysis project Ga0137431, IMG submission 104646) | Soil microbial communities from meander-bound floodplain in the East River, Colorado, USA - East River MetaG ERMZT800_2 | ecosystem: Environmental > Terrestrial > Soil > Floodplain ... | reverse complement strand
TCGTGAGACACCAAGCAAAGCATGGTGTTCGCGCGAACGAAATAAATTTGCCAAATTGGTTCATGAAGACACCATAGCTGTTCGGAAGATTATGATGAGTTTTGAAATAGCACTTGCTTTGCTCTTTGAACACTTCCACCACATAAGACCACTATGTGATAGATAATATCCCGTTCAAGGTCCTGCGAAAATTTCTGTTTGGCAATTTTATATCCCTTTAATTTTCTATCTTTTTTATATTGTTGAAGCAGTATAGCTACCGTCATGGTTATATAGAGGATAGATTTGATTTTGTTTGCTTTCCTGACGAGTGTCCCTATTTTTTTGTGGGTGATGTCTTGGTTAGTAGCAATCAGCAATTGAATGAATTAACGGCCGGACTCGCCGTCCATACGGAGAAGAAAAAAAACAGTGATGAATTGACGCCGAGTCGGGCCGTTAGTTTTTACGAAAATGTCCAATTCTATCGGCCCAGACATCGGCTGTGAAGCGTTATTATTTATCATTCGTAATCCTCGCTAACGGGTGTCCGAGTCTTCAATGCTCCAGTTAATTGGCCGCAATTTGAAGAAACTTGCTTAAAAAGATTGATCATGTTTATTTTGCATGAAGAAAAACCAAAACCTTTTGCCAAGAGTGATATACCAGGTGTACGTTGTTGAACTATCAAAGCGGGTGTTTACCGAAAACACGAAATTTCGCGCTGCTAACCCGCAATTTAATGGAGTATTAGAGTGTCTTTATGTAGGTATGACCAGTAAAACTCCTGCTGAACGATTCAAGCAACATAAGACGGGATACATCAGTAAGAAAGGATATAAAATATCAGCTTACATTGTCCAGAAATATGGCGCCTATCTCCGTCCCAGTCTTTACAATCATATAAACGTGAAACCCATGACCAGGCAACAAGCGCTGAACATGGAAGAAAAGCTGGCCTGGGACTTACGAAGACAAGGGTATGCAGTTTGGTTTAATTGAATGACACCAGGTGGCTCTGGCAGTCTCCGACTTAGCGGTCCTAATGAACCGAAATAAATTTGCAGTTGGTTCGTGAAGCACGAACCATGCATTAGAAAAAGTTTGATTATTTCAACTAAAGATTTAATTTCTTATTTAAACCCACGTTTCTTCATAAGTGCATCCGCATTTGGATCATGTCCCCGAAAATTGCGGTAACCCTCAGCCGGGTCAATGGTATTTCCTACTGAAAAGACGTACCGGGTCAGGCGACTGGCCACTGTTTTATCATAGGGTCCTTTGCCTTCGAGAAACGCTTCATAAGCATCTGCCGTTAATACATCGGACCATAGATAGCTATAGTAGCCTGCCGAATAAGAATCGCTGCTGAATAGATGACCGAATTGCGGAATGCGGTGGCGCATGACAATTTCTTTAGGCATTCCAAGGTCGGCAAGTGTTCTGCGTTCAAAATCATCCGGGTCAATTTTCTGGTCACCGGCTAAATGCAGTTTCATATCGACCAATGCACTTGCGAGATATTCCGTTGTGATAAATCCCTGATTGAATTTTCCGGAGCGTTTTATTTTCTCCACTAAATTGTTGGGGACTGGTTGGCCGGTTTTGTAATGCAAGCCAAACCGCTGCAATACTTCCGGCGTGATCAGCCAATGTTCCAGCAGTTGGGAAGGGAATTCAACATAATCACGGAATACTGCTGTCCCCGACAGGGAAGGATATGTTACATTGGAAGAAAGACCATGTAATGCATGACCGAATTCATGAAATAAAGTGGTGGCATCATCCCACGAGATCAGAACAGGCTCCCCGGGTGCGCTTTTTACAAAATTGGAATTGTTGGAAACAATGGTGGTCACATCCTGCAGCTTTTGCTGTGCGCGGTAAGCATTCATCCACGCACCTGAACGTTTTCCTTCTCTCGCATAGGGATCGAAATACCATAAGCCGATATGCCTGCCGCTCGTTTTATCTTTTACTTCCCAAACTTTCATATCGGGATGATAAACCGGAACGTTCGTAACCGGTGTAAAACTGAAATTAAAGAGTTCGCCCGCCACCCAGAACATGCCTTCGCGGAGTTTATCAAGTTGCAGGTATTGCTTCACCTCATCCTGGTCGAGGTCATACTTTTGTTTTCGTACCTTTTCGGCGTAGTACCGATAATCCCAGGGCTCTATTGTGATATTTGCTTCTTCTTTATTGGCTATCGCCTGCATGTCTCGTACCTCTTCCTGAACCCTTGTTACAGCCGGCTTCCAAACTTTTTCCATCAGCACCATTGCATTTTGAGGTGTTTTTGCCATCGAAGTTTCAAGACGCCAGTGTGCATGCGTTTGATAACCCAGCAGTTTTGCTCTTTGTGCACGCAGTTGCAGTATTTCGGTGATGATCGCATTGTTATCATTTTCATTTCCATTATCACCCCGGTTGACAAACATGCGCCATGCTTTTTCGCGAAGGTCGCGGCGATCCGAATAAGTTAAAAAGGGATCAATAGAGGAGCGGGTATTGGCGATCACCCTTTTGCCCGGGTATTTTTTGGCAGCCGCGGCCGCTGCGGCATCCTTGAGAGAAGCTGAAAGACCGGACAGGTCCGATTCGTTTTGCAAAACAAGTACCTCGTCAGTTTCATCAGCTAATAGGTTTTGATTAAAGCGGGTAAATAGCTTAGCCAACTGTTGATTGATCGTTGATACGGATGCTTTGGCTGCAGTATCCAGTTTGGCACCCGCCAGGGTGAAATTGATATAGTAACGCCAAACCAGCCGTTGCTGTTCCGCCGTAAGTTTACTCTTTTCGGGCGATTGATAGATCGTCTCGATACGCCGGAATAGCTTTTCATTCTGTGTCACCTGGTCAGAATAAGCCGCAAGTTCAGGCGCCATTTCCCGTTGCACGTTATTGAATTCCTGCGTGTTCATGCTGGAGCTCCATATATAATATATTGTTTGTACCCGGGTAAGAGTTTTGCCTGAACGTTCCAGTGCAGCGATCGTGTTTTCAAATGTGGGAGCAGTGCTGTCATCAGCAATCTTACTGATCTCTGTGAGACTCTCCTGGATGCCTGCTTCCAGCGCAGGCTTGAAATCCGCCACAACCACTTTATCAAACGGCGGTACACCATTATAAGGGCCGTTCCACTCTTCCAAAAGAGGGTTGGCCGGATGGGAGAAGAATTCTTTTGCCGGACCCTTGTAATTCTTATGATGATCAATTCGCCCATTCATATCACTCGCGTTGAAGACGAAACCAAGTGTCGCTACGCCGAGTAATACGCTGGCAGGGGTGGTGAGATTGCGCATACATGTATCCTCTCATGTTTTGTATGAAGAAATGATAATGGACATGAATATAGTTTATTTCCTCTCATACCGGGTTCATTCCTTTATCTCGCTAAATACATAGCTGTGGATCCGGCTCTGCTAGTCTCCGACTTCGCAGCTAATATGTCAATGATTTAAAAACCATTAAGCCCTTTGATCTGCAGCGTCGGTTGGTGTAGAGTACACCGAACTAAATTTACCAAATAAGTGCGTGACCACATGAACCATGGCGTTAAGGTATTTACAAGAAGAGGCGCGTGAAAACACGCACCTCTTCCACACAAACAAAACGTAATGCAGTTTTTCCGCCCCGGCATGTGTTTCGCATAAGATATACGCCGTTGTCAGTGTTTTCTTCCACCGACAACACGAACAGAGGACTCTCCTGCCATTGGATACTTCTAAAAAAATGGTTTTGCTGGTTTACCTCCAAAGCATAAATTCGGTAGTTGCTGAACACGCAAAGTTTATCAATGAAATATAGAACATACCTTTTATTTTCATTTATCTTCCTTTCATTCATTGGTTATCGCAGCGGTTTTTCTCAAAATCAGCTTATCAAACCTAAATATATTGAGGTAAGCAAAGTCAATCCTGCCTATTTCTCATTTTCAGATGGCTCGCCTTATATTCCGGTTGGAATTAACCTGATCAATCCGAGCTCCAGCAATCATGAAAACCCCGATTCAGCATTCTATGAGATTGACCAATGGATGAAAAACCTTTCGGAAAACGGCGGCAACTACATCCGTGTTTGGCTTAGCGAATCGTTTTGGGATATGGAGGACGAGGTGGCCGGGAAATACAGTGACGGGAAACTGCAACGGATTGACCGCTTTATTGAAATGGCCAGGAAATATAAGTTAAGAGTGAAAATAACGCTGGAACATTTTCGTAGTGTGACCCTGGAAGAGAATGCTCAAAAGTGGGCGACGAAATTTGTTTACCATACATCACTTGGCGGCCCGCTGGACAGTGTCCGACAATACCTTACTTCGGCCGAAGGCCAGCAACTCTTTCTTAACAAGATCGATTTTTATCAAAAGCGCTATGGCAGCGACAGCTTGTTTTTTGGATGGGAATTGTGGAATGAAATGAATGCCATGAAGGGACCCGAAGACAGTATTTTCTTTGCCTGGAATAAAAAGATGCTTGGTGAAGTCAAACGCAGGTTCCAGGAAAACCTGGTCATGCAAAGCCTGGGGAGTTTTGACCATGATCATGTGAGGCCTGTGTATAAGAAAATGATGTTGCTGCCAGGAAATGAAATTGCGCAAGTCCATCGTTACCTTGACCCCGGAGCAAAAATGGAAGTATGCCAGGCTCCGATGGATATCATTTGTTCCTCGGCTGTTGAAGAGTTATTGTCTTACCACACGGGTAAGCCGGTGATCTTAGCCGAGACAGGTGCCGTTGAACCACATCATGCCGGTCCGAGTAAATATTATCCGCTGGATACAGCCGGGATATTATTACACGATATCCTGTTTGCACCATTTTTTTCGGGCTCAGCAGGTGCAGGGATGAGTTGGCATTGGGAATCGTATGTACATAAAAATAACCTCTGGTATCATTTCCGAAGATTCAATGAAGCTACCAAAGGCATCAACCCGATAGAAGAGAAATTTATGCCTGCCAAGGCAGAGACCAATGCAGTACGCATCTATTTGCTGAAAGGTAAAACGACAACCCTGCTCTGGCTTCGCGACAAAATGAATAATTGGAAATCAGAATTACAAAAGGGCATTGCGCCAGCAACCTTGCATGGAATTCAACTCAATTTCCGCGAGTTGGGTATAATTGCATCACCGGGGAAAATAGAAGTTTATGATCCATGGAAAAACTCGTGGACAAGAGTTGAAAAAGCCAACCCGACTTTCATCGTGCCTGATTTTAGAAGATCGATTGTTATTCGCTTAAGTTCGAAGTGAGACCTTTTTTCACCAGTTACTTCACCTGCTTTCTGCCCCAGTTCGTGCGTCCTTCCCCGACGCGTGTTCCCTTCCCTTTATAGGCGATGTCTGCTAACATGCTATACCTGAACGCATCCTGGATGAATTGCCAGGTACTATTGAAACTGTAAATGCACAGATCGCCAACGCAATCCGTATTCTGGAGCCTTTTATAGTCCTTGCCAACAACAATATTTTTTACCGGAAAAGGGATCCGATTCTGGAAATACAAATAATGATGTAAGCCATGTCTTGGCGAGAAGATAAAACAGACACTCTGACAAAAAAATAGTGTGTTATAAAAACCTTTGGGAGGTGTTTATAGGAAGAGGTGCGTGAAAACACGCACCTCTTCCACAGAAACCAAAAGATAATGAAGCTTTTTTGACTCCGACCTTACTGCCAAACAAGTTATTTGACCACCTCTGCACTGTATTTTTCTAACACTGTTTCTTCTGTAGCCATTACCTGCATGGTTCCATTAGATGTAAGGATTACATTTTTTAAAGTGTACAATCCTGGCTCGTAATTTCCGGGAACGGCAAGGCCTTCCACCTTAACTTCAGATGGCAGGCTGCCGCCGTCACCGGCAGCCACTTTTTCAATGACCTCAATGGTCTTCATCGGACAAAAATACATGACCATTTTACCGGGATGGCTTTCAAGGCGTACAGGTGATATAGTGGCCGTTACTGTTTCAGCATGGGTCAGTTTTTTTTCTTCCATCTTACGTCTCAAAACATCTGGTTGTGAAAAGGCGCTTGTAGTAATTGGGGTTGATGTCGCAGACTTCGGTGAGTGCAACCTTGAACTTCCGAAGCCGAAGCTGAATGTAGTTTTCATGTTTAAAGTTTTAAAGTTTGCAATGATTTCAGAGAAACCAGGTTAATACAAATAACCCGGACAATAAACTTCGTTGATTTATTCGGTTCTGCTAAGGCAACCAGTAAAATTTGTAAACCCCAACTGCCGGTTCAATTCGCCATAATCCCCGCGTGGGACGCCCTTGCCTTAATATTGGTTTTTAGGCGGCCACTCAGGCAGACCCAAAATAAAAGAATGAAAGCTTTATCTTTTACTTGACGTTTGAGAACGAAAGATTGCTGCCTCATGTGATAAAAAAATGGTTAAACCTTTCAGTTTTTTATTTGTTGAAGAGTGCTGGCAGTCTTTCGTAGCAGGGTCTCATATCACTGATCTGTGAGTTAGCGTGCTCAGACTCAATTATGAAGCTTGCTTCTGAAGATAAACAGTTGCATAATGAATAATTAAAATGTCCTCTAATCCGCAGACGGTCCGTAGATTGACAGTACTGGTATATCGCTCAACCGCATATAAACGGTTAGCTGGCCGCGGTGATGCACCCAATGACGGATCGAAGCCAGAAGCTGGTATGACTACTCCTAGTAAAATTTCCTCTGCAAGGTCTTTATGTAAGGCCGTTGTCCCTGGTTACCACCAACAAAGTCAATAAGTGGCACGATCCATGTTTTCATACCATGAATAAATGAATGTAGCTCAGGAAGACAAACGCCGAAATTGATAATGCAGCGCCCATTCAAAAGCCCCTATATTTTGGATTAAATCGTAAACAAACAGTATGCGTCTGGTAGTTATTGTTCTGCTTATTTTAACCGCATGTGCCGACAAAAGAAGGAAGCAAACGCTGTCATCGGCAGACACTACACAGGTGATCGAATTGGCACTTAAAACAGTATTAGTCGAATCATTTCCTGAAATGGATGGAATCAGGCGAAAAAGCAAATTCAACGATTCAATATTTCTAACTACAAACCTGGTTCCGCTCGCAAGCCTTCCAGCAAGCATCGACAGTTTCCGGTTTAAGATCCTGTCCGATACAATAATATGTTCCGTGATAAGATCAGATACCGTGACGGCAGAACTGCCGAACTACCTGAGGCTTCAAACCTTTGAAAAAAATGATACGGGCTATTTTGTTCAATTCGAAAGTGTAGATTGTATTCCCTCGCCTTCAAGGGATGGATCCGTAAGTTTGCATCTTTTGAGAACGAAAGACAAATTTGTATTTAAACACAAATAAACTGGCAAAAAGGAATAGCAGGCGCCTCCCTCGATCTTTCATGCGGGGGTTTTTCACTCCGCTCCGCGAAGTCTCCGACTTCGCAATTACTTTGTCAATGGTTGGGCAACCAATTAAAGCCTTCTGCCCAAGCAGGTTTCACTCCGGATTTACGCATAGATATGGACCCCGTGGCAATAATTAACCGGCGCCGCGCTACTACAAATTATTGCATAAGTAGATAATCAAAACATCCTCTCATCTGCCGACGGTCCGTAGATTGAAGGTACAGGTATATCGTTCAATCGCATATAAACCGTTAATTGACCGCGGTGATGAACCCAGTGATTGATCCCAGAGCCAATTGAATCTTTTTTAGACGTCGACATCAGCAACTGTCCGCTGTTTTGCAAGGTAAACTTATCTTCCAATTTATCATCTGTTACCTGCTGCAGGGCCTGCACCGCTTTGTTAAAACTGTCCTCAAAATGTTGCAGCAGCACGCCGCTGGTAGTCAACTGGAAACGCTTGTATGTGGCGAAGTCAATTACTCCTTCCTTAATGATGTGTACGATCCACAACGGTATTTCTGCAACCAGCAAAGCCAGGTAACCCAGTTCCATAGATTTGGGATGTGGCTTATAACTGTAGATACTTTCCGGAATTTTCTCCAGGCATTTCTTTGTGGCGGTATATTCCGACTGTAGTTCGCGGGCAAATAAATTCGCCAAAAAATTGTTCTCCATGATGCTTTTTGAGTTCTGTTTCAAAGATGATGCCCAAAGCCGGGCACTGCACCTCTTCTTATCGACTGCAGTAAATTAAGTAATAGATATCAACAAGTCACAAACAAGCTTTTTGCAGTACCTCATTTAACAATGAAACTTGCCGTTAGCAAATGCAAATTTGATGGTTGTGCTGTCAGCGGGCTGTTCCCGGATATTTGTAACGCAGTCGTATCTAATTGTCCTATTTTGCAAAAAAAATCAGCGATGTTAACAGCTTACCTGGCATTCAATGGCAACGCCGAAGAAGCGTTTAATTTTTACAAAGACGCCCTTGGCGGTGAGTTCACAAATATTCAGCGTTTTGGCGACACACCTCAGGGCGAACAAATGTCAGATGCAGACAAGAAAAAAATCATGCATGTAACATTGAAGGGTCCGAATGGGATTGTATTAATGGGCAACGACCATATGGAATTCATGGGCCCATTTAATGCCGGCAACAACATTTCACTGTCACTCCACCCTGACAGTGAAGACCTCGCTAATACGTTATTTAACAACCTGTCTGCGGGAGGTACTGTAACGATGCCGCTGGAAAAGGTTTTTTGGGGCGCTTACTTCGGAATGTTTGTTGACAAATTCGGAATTCAGTGGATGGTCAATCATGAATACAAATAAGTGCAATTCCACTACCGGCATCCATGTTTTTGGTGTATTTTTTTATTCGCTCACTGATAAAACCCTCAGCAGCCACAGTCGCAAAAAGGCTTATTGCTTCAATATCTTGTATGTTTTGCCATCAGACGTCTTAAGGTAGTACACTCCAGTAACCAAATTACCGATATATATGTTTTGCTCAACGTTTTGAAGCTTTATTTTCCGTAATAGTCGACCATCGGCACTCAACAATTGTGCTTCTGTATTCATCAGCTCACTATTTTTTAGACGAACCGTAAAGATAGTTGTAGCAGGAACCGGGTAGATAGTTAATACATCTTTCCTTCCTGAAAGATTAACTACCAGGATACGACTATAGTTTCTGACATTGTCCTCCACAATCTGCAAACGATAATAACTTAACCCGTCAATAGGGTCATTGTCAGTAAACCGGTAGGTGTAAGTTACTTCGTTGTTCGCTGTAATGGTGCCAATGGCTGAATAGTTGCGTCCGTTGGAACTTCTTTCCACTACATATTTTCTTATATCCACCTGTTCTGCCACGTCCCAAGTCAACAGGATCTTTTGTTTGTCCTGAATATAATAATTGAAAGAAACAAGCTTAACTGGTAATGGATCGGAAACACCATTTATGAAAAAGCCACTGAACCCCGTCACATTAAAACTAACCTGCCACAAATTGGTAGTAGCATTCCAAATTATACTTGCATCGTCGGGATCGATCACTTCAAAGCCTCCGGTATAGTTTCCCGGTTCCGTGCCGGTGCCATGATACTGGGTAACTAATAAATTTGATTTACCAACCTCGTCTAAAGGGCCTGTCGGCAGGTCTGCATCGGTTCCGTTGGCTGCATTATAATTATTAAAGTCCAGTTGTGTAAAATACAAAGTAAGAGTGGCGGCGGACGTGGATGGATTATTCAAAGGTTCAATATCATAGTGCCGTTGAACAAATGCCTTATTGCTGTACGACTGTACCGTTGCATCGACAGTCGTCTTTGTTTTAATTACGCCGCTTACCGGGCTTGAGCCGGAAGGCAGGATCGTTGCTATCAAACCACAATTGCTGTTGTCTCGGAATTCATTTGTTTCAGTTATATCATGTACATCATATCCGTTATTGGCTGCTATAGCCAGCGGGTTGCATGTAACAGGCATCAGGCTGTCTTTCCTGGACTTATTGCTGCAATATGTCATCACGCCGCCGGCAACAAACCGGTCTCTCGCGGGAATGCTGATTGCAGGATTATAAACACCCGGATAACCCATTGGTTGCAGATCGGCACTAAAGAAATAGGGCCTTACGGGCTCAAGGAAATGGGTGAATGTTGTCGCTTCGTTAGGCGTGAACCTTGTTTCCATATTGCCCACAAATCCAACGGATGACGCCCTGTAATTTCGTGAAGCAATCGTATTGGCGCCAACAGTACTAAGTTGTCCCAATAGGCCACCGGTGGCTGTTACTTCGTTATAGATCACAATAGAGCTATCGCCAGATCCTCCACTGAAAGTTATCCCGTAATGCTGCGCCCTGTTTCTGAAAAATACATTGACGGGCCCATTTTTACCATGGCTGGCATCACCGCCAATATTTTGCGCAATATTCCCTTCAAATAAGTTAGCATAGGGATAATTGCCATGAAGCACTAAATCCGCCGCCGCATCCGAAGGGAATTCTGTCCTTTTCTGTTGCAACGAATAATTGTAAGAATATATATTTCCGTTAGTACCGGCCTGCAATAACATGGCATGGCGTAGGTTCCTGAAAATATTATTTTCAATCAGGCAGTCGCCGGTTGACAAATGGCATACCACCCCATATGCTGACCCGCCGCCACCGTAAGAAAAAGCGCCATGAAAATAAGAACCGGTTACCTCGATATTGGTGCTGTTCATAATGGAGATATGCGCAAAATTGGTACTGTCACTGTCAATACCTTTTACCCAGCAAAAGGCAGCATAATTGAAAAAAATATTGGATGTTTGGTTGGCAACAAGATC
>Ga0137431_1000765_pt1 | contig 10751 bp, 8 predicted proteins | sample EasRivERMZT800_2_FD_104646 | JGI IMG/M metagenome (GOLD analysis project Ga0137431, IMG submission 104646) | Soil microbial communities from meander-bound floodplain in the East River, Colorado, USA - East River MetaG ERMZT800_2 | ecosystem: Environmental > Terrestrial > Soil > Floodplain ... | reverse complement strand
CTCCACTTCCTCATGGAGTTCCCTGGCGGCATTCGAGAGAGCCTGGAGAGCTGAAATGGCTGGCGTTGCCACGACAGCCGCGCGAGGCGGAGCGCCGCCTGCCTCCAGCATGCCGGCATTGGCGGCTTGTTCAGGATCGGGGACAAATTGGCTGGCGAGATTTACCAGTTCACCTCGCCGCGTCATGTGACCGACCATCACGGCTTCATAGACAGCAATGTTATCCAATTGCTGCTCCCAGACGACCGTCCGCAATCCATTATGACCGCTCGTATAGTCGCGTTTCAGACGAGCCGGGGCGAGCGCCTCGGCGCCATGACCGTAAAGAGCGGAGTGCTCGTTGAGAAAGGCTTTAATCGGACGATGGGCGTCATTGGCGGGCAGCGCTCGTCCCGCCACGGCGGGATCCGCCGAAATCCCCCGCCCTTCTCCATTGGGTCCGCTCAGAAATCCGTCCGTCGATGCGACAAACTTGGGCGCGCCTCGGAGTTCATCCAGATCGACCCTAATTTGGGGGACACGTTGCTTGAGCCGCTCCGCAGCCAGGACTCTTTCACCCCGAAGCTCCTTCTCTTTGGCGGTCGCGGCGCGCTTGTCAAAATCCGGAAGCTGGGCATGAGAAGGCTTGTCGAAGCCGAAACTCCCGGCTGCGAAGAACGTCAGCATCAAAAAAACGGCCGCGAATGTTCGCAGCGAGATAATCCATTTCATTCAGTGGTAATCACATCGGTAAAACCGCGTTTAGAATAACGCATCCCCGATAAAAAATCCAAAGCTAAGATGGTTCAGACCGGTGACCTGAGCAGGCTGGCACACCACCGCGAGCTGTCGTTCCGCACCTTCGTCCGGGAGGGACATCCGACAATAGCCGGCGTTTCAACGCCGGGTTGAGCCGAGAATACAGACAAGTCCCGTAAGGGACGGCAGAAAATCCAACTTAAACCTGATTTTCTTCCGTCCCTCCGGGACTCGGTGGTTCTTGAACCGCACCACCCGGCGTTGAAACGCCGGGCTATTGTCGGATGTCCCTCCGGGACAAGGGACGGCGAATTCCCGAAAAGCATCATTCATTTCACCGCAACCCGAAAAGCATCGCTCATTTCAGCGCAATTTTTCCAACAGCCCCTTGATCTCGTTTAACCGGGCCTTGGCCTGCCTTTTTCTCAAACGTGGGAATTTGCCCGCTACAGTAATGTAGTCATTGTTCCGCATCAGCATCAGCCTGTCACCCTTGGTTTCAATGGCGGTGACCTCTCTTTCGCTGGCCAGGATTTTGAGGGCAGCAACTTGCAGGAGTAATTCCACCGGGGGCGGCAGCGGCCCGAAGCGATCCTGGAGTTCAGTTCGCAATCGCCCCAGCGAATCTGGTTCCGTCATTTCCGCGACTTTGCGGTAAATCTCAATCCGCTGGCGCGAGTCCGAAATGTAATTCAACGGGATGAACGCATAGGCGCAGGCAACGGGCGGTTGGCTCGCATCGATGGACGATTCGCTCTCGTCCTCTGTCTCCACATAAGAGGCTGTTTCGCGCGGCACAGTAATGTTTGGCCGGCGGAGTTTTGAGTTTTGAGTTTTGAGCTTTGAGCTTTGCATCTCCTCTCCCGGATTCAAGGCCAGGAAATCGAGTCGCACCTGCACCTCGACACGCGGTTTGACCTTTTCACCCTTGAGCGCGCTGATGCTTTGCTTGAGCAGTTGGCAATACAGTTCGAAGCCCACGGCGGTGATGTGACCACTCTGTTGCGGGCCGAGCAAATTGCCCGCGCCGCGGATCTCCAGGTCGCGCATGGCAATTTTGAAGCCGCTTCCCAGCGTGGAATACTGCTTGATGGCGCTGATGCGTTTGCGCGCGTCCGCCAGCAATCCGGCGTGGCGCGGCAGCAACAGATAGGCGTAGGCCTGGTGCTTGTAACGACCGACGCGCCCACGAAGCTGGTATAGATCGCTCAAACCGAAACGATCCGCGCGGTCGATGATGATGGTGTTGGCGTTGGGAATATCCAGGCCACTTTCAATGATCGTGGTGGACAGCAACACATCGGCCTCGCCGTTGACAAACCTCGTCATCACATCCTCCAAATCGTCGGAATGCATTTGCCCATGGCCGACCACGATGCGCGCCTTGGGAACCAGTTCGCGCAATCGTTGGCCAACCGCCTCGATGTCGAAGACGCGATTGTGCAAATAGAAGACCTGCCCTTCACGGTTCATCTCCCGTTGAATGGCATCGCGGATGGTGCGTTCATCGTACTGGGTGACGATGGTTTCGACGGGAAGGCGATCCTGCGGCGGCGTTTCGATCGTGCTCATGTCGCGGGCGCCGGTGAGTGCCAGATACAGGGTGCGCGGAATGGGAGTGGCGCTGAGCGTGAGCACGTCCACCAGTTGGCGCAGCAACTTAAACTTCTCCTTGTGCAAAACACCGAAGCGCTGCTCCTCGTCAATCACGACCAAACCCAGATCCCGGAAAGCAATGTCCTTCTGCACCAGGCGATGGGTTCCGATGACAATGTCCACCGCGCCCGCGGCCAGTTCCTGGACAACGCGCGTTTGTTGCCGCGCGGTGCGGAAGCGCGAAAGCAATTCGATGCGAATGGGATAATCGGCCATCCGTTCACGAAACGTATTGAAGTGTTGTTGGGCCAGAACCGTCGTCGGCACCAGCACCGCCACTTGTTTGCCGCCCATCACCGCTTTGAACGCGGCGCGAATGGCCACTTCCGTTTTGCCGTAACCGACATCGCCGCAGATTAAGCGATCCATCGGCTTGGGCTGTTCCATGTCGGCCTTCGTTTCCACGATGGCGCGCATCTGATCCGGCGTTTCCTCGTAAAGAAAGGCGCTTTCAAATTCGCGCTGCCAGGGAGCATCCAGGGCAAAGGCGTGGCCGGCCTGCGCCTGGCGAGCAGCTTGAATCGAAAGCAATTCGCTGGCGAGGTCGCGGACGGCACGCTCCGCCTGCTCCTTGGCTTTTACCCAACGGCCTCCACCCAACGTGCTGAGCGGCGGACGCGCCTTGCCGGTGCCGACATATTTGCTGACCAGATGCGCCTCACTGACTGGCACGTAAAGCTTCGGCGGAGGCTGCTCCGGGTCGCTCGGCGCATACTCGATCACCAGGCATTCCTGAGCGGCTGCCGGCGCGGCGGCTTTCTGCAGTGGTTTCAAACCGCCGCTCACCGGCAACAACTGCAATCCGACGTAACGCCCGATGCCGTGTTGCAAGTGGACCACGTAATCGCCCTCCTCCAAATCGGTGAAGTCGATCGCGAGCAGGGAACGGCTGGTCTGCGCGTGGGGAGATTTCAAACGGCGCGGACGCTGCACTTTGTAGCGACCGAAGATCTCCGCATCCGTCACCACCACGAGCTTGCCTGGCTCGTAAAGGAAACCGCGGGTCAGCGCGCCAAGGTGCAATGCCGGGCCTTGCTCCCGCTCTGCCTGGGCAAACCCGTACTCGGACCAAATCTCCGCGAACCGTTGTCGCTCTCCTTCATTGTTGCAGAAGACATGGACCGCATGGCCTTGGCGCAGCCAGCGATGCAGTTGCGCAAAAAACTCCCGACGCTGGGCTTCGGCAACCTGCGGCTCTGGCGCGCGCTCAACGATGGGACGGAAGGCATCCAGGCTGACAAGAGATAAATTCAAGCGATCGGATGGCGCGCTGGAATCTCCTCCGACCCCATCTGCTTCCGCAATCGCATCCGATTCTGAAATTGACACAACCGACAGGCCTCTTGTTTGGAGTCGCGCGCGAAATTCATCCCACGACAGGAAGAATGGATCGCCGGCAGGAATTGTTTCCGCATAATTCTCAGCCTGTTGCTCGATGGCATCCGGCTCGCAAAGCAGAAAAATCGTTTCCGACGGCAAATAATCCAGCAACGTGGCCACGACGGGATCGTTCCGGGTTGGGAGTTCCGAGTTCCCAGTCAAACGCTTCAGAATGCCCAGTTCTCCCCCCGGTGGGACGGTGACGCCGCCGATCGTCTCCTTCGAAATCTGCGTGATGGGATCGAAGTAACGAAGCGAATCCAACTCATCGCCGAAGAATTCCAGCCGCACCGGCCACGGAGTTGTGAGCGGGAAAATATCGAGGATGCCACCGCGCAGGGCCATTTCGCCTTTGTGATTCACCTGCGCCTCCGGCTCGTAGCCCTGTTCTTCCAGCCATTCTGCCAGCTCCAGCGGGTCGATGCGGTCACCGCGCTGGAAGTTCTTCGTTTGTTCGCGCAACGTTTCCGGCGCGAAGGTCCGTTGCAGCAAAGCGGGAACGCTGGTGACAATAATCGGTTCCGCGTTCCCCGTTCCGCGTTCCGCATTGTCCACGTCGGCCAATGCCACTAGTGTTTCCAGCCGTTCGCTGATGACATCCACATGCGGAAGCTTCGCTTCGTGCGGGAGAATTTCCCACGCGGGATAAAAGAGAGGTGGCGGATGACGAGTGGCAAGTGACTGGTCTGCCTTCGCCGTACCGGAATCACTCGGAACTCGGAGCTTGGAACCCGAAAGCCGGAACTCTTGAGCCTCGCCGAAGCGAAGCCACGTCTCGATGTCCTGCTGGAAAGTCTCCTGGGCCTTAACGCCTTCAGTGACGACGACAATCGGGCGTCTGGGAAACAAATGACGCAACAAAACAGCCAGGAACGGCTGCGCGCCAACGCTGACGCCTGCACAAGACAATGCGCGGCCATCCTCCAATCGGCGCCGCAGGGTTTGCGCAGCGGGAGTTTCCGTTACGGTGGCGAACAGGTGGTCGAACACCACCGTTTCTACCGGTTGGTTCGCCAAGACGGGCAAACCTTGCAGCCTGAAGAGTATGCGTCAAGGGTTTATGACGAACGTCATGGGCGTTCCCGACGTTGGAAGGCGTTCAGCAGGCCGGTTACTCGCTTCGGACGCGATAAAAGCGAAGTGGGTCGGGCGGACTGGGATCGCTCACAGTCAGTTGATCGCCCGTGGCAAAAAACGGCCCCAGGCAAAGGGCCCACGCTGGCGAATCCAAGCGGTCGATGGATTCCACACTGTAACGGAACCCGGGGACAGTGCTGAAAGAAAGACTGGTTCGTCCGTCGTTTCGTGACACCCGGGTGATGGCCGGCCGGGTGATCAGTGGCGTTCGGCCCGATTTCCAGATCTTACCCCCCCACGAGTCGCCCAAATAGAATCTGCCATCCACAAAGACGATGTCGCGAATCGGGCCAATGTTTTCCTCGGCGCCAAACACGTGCAAGGTCCATTGTTGGCCATCCCTCGATGTAGCCAATAAGCTGGGACGGTTCTCGTTCGGGCATTCATTGCAAAAGCCACCGATGATAAACATTCCGTTGGCATACGTGGCGGTGTAATAGTTTCCGTAATATCGCGATCCCGGCAACGCGATTTCCGTCCAATCCACTCCATTGCTCGATCGATACCCTGGCTGGTCCGTCGATGTGGCTGCTAGGAACTGTCCGCCGCCAAAAGCGATGGACTGTGCCAGCACATTGGTGAGCGGGGTCCAATCCCGGCCATTGGTCGAATACATGGATATCAGCAAACCTGCGGCGACATAAACGCCGTTGCCGTAAGCAACATTTCGCGGGGTGGTCTCGAAAGGCAGAGTGAATTTCTCCCAGTCAATCCCATCCGTTGAGGTGGCAGCGATTGCGCCGTAATTCGTGTATGATTGAAATCCGACCGCCACAAAGCGGCCGCCTGCGTAGGTGACCGCCCAAAACTCTTCGAAAGGCGTTTGCATCCCACCTCGCGCCTGTCTCCATTGCAAGCCGTCGCGAGAAGTCACAATGTTGCCGCTCCAACCCACCGCTACAAATTGCCCTGCCCCCTCCGTGACAGCCATGGCCCCGCGAAAGCCGGGTAAGCCGATCGGGACGAGGAACCAGTTTAGCCCGGCATTAGTGGAGACAACGATATTGGTGCCGTAAGCCACGCCTACGAACGTTCCGTCCTTGTGGGCCAATCCCCGAAGTTCCATCGGCGATCGCGCGATAATTTGCCAATCGTTCAGTGGATCGGGTTGCGCGTCCAGACCAATGCACCACATCAGCACAGGCACGCCCACCAGAAGTTGACGTCCGCCTTTCATGGCAGGATGACTGTTGCTCCATGGACAAGCCTTTCCAAGTAAAAAAAAGGCAGAACGCGGTGCGGTTGGATAGGGCCTTCTCGCGGCTATAGCATCTGCCAAAAGTAATTTCCGCTTGGGCTTACAAAGCACCCCCTTACCCGCCCTTCGGGCACCTCTCCCCCACTGGGGGAGAGGGATGGGTGAGGGGGTGCTGCTTCCTGCTCGGAGCCATCGCTATAACGGCTCACCGGCACCACGCGGAGCATGGCTGGAAAGTACCTGACTGCTATTTCAACACCACAGTTTGCTGAGAGTTCAGCGTATTGGTGGCGACTGGCGGCGGTGGCGCGCAAATGTCCCCCATGATCATGAGCGGGGGCTTGATTCCAAACCACCCTTTCACTCTCCAAACCGTATCATCACATAAGAGCGAGAGTTTGCCGCGTGTGCGAAGCTCTCTCTCCCGCCATGAAGCGGAAGATTTCGCAAACAAAGAACCGCTGGCGCCAAGGACCATCACGGCAGCCGTGGCCAGGAGGACTCTCTTGACCCGGCGCCAAAGCACGCCTGCGCCAAGCGGACAATTGGACGTGAGCACCGTGCCGTCGGCGCGCTGATAGAACCGGGCGCAAAGCCTGCCTTCCTTCTCGCGGATGAGAGCGCCGGCTTCCGTGGCACTCATCGCCGAGAAATTATAAACATGCTTCTGGCATTGAGCACAGAAGCGCGTCCGATCATCTCCAAGCATATGGCCCCAGCGAGCCGTGCAGGGCGAAGCGATTTTCACGTTGAGAAGCAATTCATTAGTACTCATAGCGATCTCTGGCCTGTTGGACGGAGAGCCCTTTGAAATGCTCCCAAGAGATTATTGTAGCAGCCGAGGTAACGAGGCTCTGAGCTTTGTTCGGTAGGGCGGCGCTGCGGCGACGCCTGGCCGCGCGGCAGCGCGGCCCTACCATTCCGCAGCGGCCACAGAATTTCTGAAACGAACCAAGCTAAGCTTGCTTGTTATCCGTGGCGTTCCCACCATTCAGAGGTGTGACGCAGTCTTTGCAATAAGCGCGCATCCGCCGCCGGAAATTCGTAGTTTGCCAATTCATCCCTGCCGGCCCAGCAAAACGCGGGGCAACCCAAGGCTCGAGGTTCGTGTTGCCTCAGACTGCAGCGAAAAAACTTCAGCGTGACTGTCTTTTCCGGGTATTCGTGAGTGATCGAGTCCACCAATTCGTGAATCTCAATCTCGACGCCCAGTTCTTCCTTCAACTCGCGGCGCAGGCATTCCTCAAAGCTTTCCTGCGGCTCCCGTTTGCCACCGGGGAATTCCCAAAGACCGCCCAGATGAGCGTCGGCATGGCGTTGGGTGATGAGGAGTTGGCCGTTGCGAAAAACCAGGCCAGCAGCGACCTCGACGGTGGAACCAGGAATTACCAATGATGAATTATGAAGGTAGCTGGATGAATCATGCCCGTTCTTCATACTTCATAATTCACTCTCCGCCCTTTTCCTGTCTGCCCACACTTTTGTAGATGAACCCCAGCTTTTCCATCTCCTCCGGGTCAAACAGGTTTCGTCCGTCGAACAGGATCGGGTGAGAGAGGGCCTTGCGGGCGCGCTCCAGGTCCAGCTTCTTGAACTCAGGCCATTCCGTGGCCACCACCAGCGCGTCACAGCCTTCCGCCACGTCGTTCATCTCTTTGACAAAGGTGACATCCTTGAGCACGGCGCTGGCCTTCTCCATGGCCCTTGGGTCGTGAACGCGCAACCTGGCCCCCTCCTTTTGCAAGCGGTGGCACAGCTCAATGGCAGGAGAAAGCCGCACATCATCGGTGTTCTGTTTGAAAGCCAAACCCAGCACGCCAATGGTCTTGTCCTTGAGCACCCACAGGGTATCGACGATTTTCTTGACGAACCGCTCCATCTGTTCGCCATTGATGCGCTGCACTTCTCGAAGCAATCGAAAGTCATAGCCAAGCTGCTCCGAGATCTTGATGAAGGCGCTCAGGTCTTTCGGGAAACAACTGCCGCCAAAACCAAGCCCGGCATCCAGGAAGCGCCGGCCGATGCGCGCGTCCATACCCATGCCATTGGCCACCTCCTGCACGTTGGCGCCGCTGGCTTCGCAGAGGACCGAGATGGCATTGATGTAGGAGATTTTCAGAGCCAGAAATGAGTTGGCCGCGTGTTTGATCAGTTCGGCCGAATTGATATCCGTGACGATGATGGGCGCGTGGAAGGGTTCGTAGATGGCTCTCATCGCCTGCACCGGACGTTGCGAACGGACCCCGATCACGACGCGATCCGGCTTCATGAAATCCTCCACCGCGAAACCCTCGCGCAAAAACTCCGGGTTGCTGACCACGTCGAAATCCACCCGCGCCTTGCAATAGCGTTTGATCGTCTCGGCCACCTTGTCGCCGGTCTGGACCGGGACAGTGCTTTTATCGACCACAATTTTGTAGCTGGTCATCGTTTGGGCGATCTCACGCGACACACCTTCCATGAAGCTCAGATCCACCGATCCATCCGGCTGCGGTGGCGTCGGCACGGCAACGAAGATCACCTCCGAGTTCTCCACGGCTTCGGCGGTGGAGGTGGTGAAGTGAAGACGCCCCGCGTTGGTGTTGCTTTGGACCAGTTCCTCCAGGCCCGGCTCGTAAATCGGCATTCCGCCCGAACGCAGCACCTTTACCTTGGCCGCGTCCTTATCCACGCAGATGACCTGATGCCCGACCTCGGCAAAACAGGTTCCTGTGACCAAACCCACATAGCCGGTGCCAATAATGGTTAACTTCATGCCTCTGACGTCACGGCTGTTTGATCAAATACCGTCCATATACCAGGCCGGCCAGACCGCCCCCCAATAACGGCCCCAACCAATAAACCAAATGATTGTTCCAGTGACCGCTGGCCAGCGCCGGGCCGAAAGCCCGCGCCGGATTCATGGCCCCACCGGTCAGCGGCCCGACAAAAAGGATGTCCAGCGCCACGGTCAGCCCAATGGCCAGTCCGCCGATCTTCGGCGCGCGCGAATCCACGGCCGTTCCGTAAACCACGAACACGAGAAAGAAAGTCAACACGGCTTCGATCAGGACACCCTGGACAAACGAAATCCCATTTCGAATCATATCAGGAGTTCCGCTCTCGATGATATACTTGCCGGCGGCCTCGAAGTTGGCTCCGTCCAAAGCTTGATTCAAAGTTTTCGGCAGGCCGCTGAAGATGAACAAAAGCAGGAACGCCGCGAAGGTCGCGCCGAGCAATTGTGAAATCCAATATGCCATTGACTTGCGCAAGTCCATCCTGCCTCCGATCAACAAGCCAAAGGTGACGGCCGGATTGAGGTGCCCGCCCGAAATGGCGCCGGTGGCTGAAACCATCACCGCAATGGTCAATCCGTGCGCCAGGGCCACCGCCAGCAAGCCGGCATTTTGATAGATGGCGCCGACTCCGACAAAGATGAGCGCAAACGTGCCGATGAACTCGGCCACGCACTGCTTGAGTAAGGAAACGTTCATAACAGGAAGCGCGGCGCAATGGTCTGAGGCGGCCATGGAGCACAGGAGACGCGTTCCCTGCCACACGCCAGCGCCGCAGCATTCCACCGCTCCGCATTCGCTTTCATTACGGTTTGTTGGTGGTTGGATTCGGTTTGATTAGAAGAGGGATGTTCGTTGAAGCCGTCGCATTCGCGCCTGTGGCCGCGGGGATATTCGTCCGGGCCTGGGGCGCATTGGTGGCCCGCGGCATGAGGTTGGTCAGGGTGATAACCCGATTGGTTCCAATCAGCGGCGGATTGGTCATGACAACACTGGGGGCGATCGGCGCGGGCGGTTTGGGTTTGAGTTCAGGATGCTTGTCCAGCAAATCCGCCTGCCTCATGCCCGCTTCAGCGCCCAGGCCGCTGTAAGGATTGGCTCTTATCAATTCGTCATAAAGCTTGTACGCTTCGGGAGGATTCGAGACCTCATAGAGCCGGCCGAGTCCGAGCTTGGCTTCGTCGGCGATGGCCGCAGTGGCAAACCGCCGCCGCACTTCCTCGTATTTTGCGACAGCCTCAGGGTGCTTTTGCTGCGCCTCCAAACTGGCCGCTGCGCCGAGATGTGCCTCCGCGACCCAGGGACTGTCCGGATATTCCCGAGGCAGCCGCTCGAATTGCTTTTGTGCATCGGCATACTGTCCTTCCGCATACAAGGCTCCGGCCGCTTGAATGACGGCCCGCGCCGCCGCCTTGGTGCCGGCGTATTCCTGGGCAAATTTCAAGTACTCTTCGGCCAGCCCCGACCGAGGCGCCTTGCCGGGATTGATGGGCACGCTAATATTTGACAGGATTTCGCTCGCTCTGACTTCCCGGCCCGCTTGATTGTAAATAAGCACTCCCAATACGACGGCCACAAAAACAGCAATGCCTGCGGCCAGGAGCACTCGCTTTTGATTCGCGTGCAACCAGGTCAGAAAGTTCAAAAACCGCGCCGATGCCGACTCTTCAGATACCATACAGGGGGGCAAATGTTGCGGCCATACCTCAAGAACGCAAGCTAGAAATCCACTTTGGCTTGTGGGCGAATTGCGCCAAAAGTTTTGTTACCCGAGAGGGGGGTAAAAAAAAGCTAAAACGATACGTTGCGCCAAAAGTGACTGTTACCGTGGCGGGAATGGATAAAACAATGAGTCAGACCACACG
>Ga0137431_1000763_pt1 | contig 10791 bp, 11 predicted proteins | sample EasRivERMZT800_2_FD_104646 | JGI IMG/M metagenome (GOLD analysis project Ga0137431, IMG submission 104646) | Soil microbial communities from meander-bound floodplain in the East River, Colorado, USA - East River MetaG ERMZT800_2 | ecosystem: Environmental > Terrestrial > Soil > Floodplain ... | reverse complement strand
TAACAACCGTTTCGTCAAAACTTAAAGTAACTTTGACATCCATCATCGCAAATTTACACGAAGGTACAATTTTTACGTACTAAAAAAATAATTTATACGTACAAATTTAGATCTTATTTCGCAACCTCATTTGCAGGTTTTTGGCGTGGAATCTGGCGTTCTGATATTCTTTCTTATACCTATTCATTCCTGACTTCATCAATCACATCCAGTAATCCGTTCTCATAGTCATCAAGAGTAAGCTCCCAGAACATAATACCGCGAAGGCCCTTGTCCTTCACATATTGCGTCTTATGCCGGATCGATAATTTATCATCAAATGTGGCAAATATCCTCTTGGAAGCATTATATGAGTAAGGGGCTTTAGCAATCGTATCGCGGTAGAAAGCAAAACCGCTATCAGGCGATAGTTGTTTATCAAACTGCCTGTAGGGAACAAAGCTTTTAAACTTCCCTGCCTGGTAAAGGCCGTTGTTTACATTATTTACCCGTTCCCATGTTCTTGCATAAAAGGCAGCACCGATCACAATTTTTTCTGCCGGCACGCCGACAGACGTCAAATAGCGGATCGCATTATCTGTCGATTCACCTTGTGATGCAGTGGAAAATAAAGGAGTATGATGTCCCGTTGTAATGCTAAAGCCATTGACAAGGTCATAGCTCATAAGGTTTACATAATTGACGGTGGCCATTACTTCCTTCCAATCTATGGATTTCTTTAAATAGTCATTAAATCCTCCGGCAGCAAAACTGATTTCATGCTGATCACCCAGGCTGCTGCGCATGGATTTTACCAGCGATTTAAAATTGTTCCTGTCAACCGACTGATATTTATGTCCCGGGTAGCCTTCAATGGCAGGGTATTCCCAATCAAGATCGATTCCATCTGTACCGAAATAGTCATTTAACTCTTTTACTGATTGAGCGAATTCATTTCTTCCCGCTTCAGTTGAAAACACAGGAGAACAAAACTCGCAGCCACCCCATCCGCCTAAAGACAGTAACACTTTTAGTTTTGGATTACTGCTTTTTAGAGATACCAGCTTTTTAATAGTGGCGGAATCTCCGGCATCATCCACACTTAGGCGGTTGCCGTTCAAATGACAAAAGCTGAAAATAATATGGGTAAGCTTTTTAACGAGGTAATTATCTATGGCTTTGCTATTCCCTGTGTAATAAGCTATAACAGCCATCTCCCGCTTATCTTTTCTGTTAATTTGTTCCTTTGAGGATGAAAACAAAACAAACAGGAAAATGGTTAAGATTACTGTTCCAATAATGGCTTTTTTCATATTAATAAGTTTTGCATTCAAGCTACTTACGACCAAACCATCCATGTTGCGCAAAAAGTTCAAACAGTTTAGTCCTGATTTCCCTGATAGGTTTCGGAAAATTGCATAACAACACATAGAATATCTTTTTTCCCGGTAACCAAACATAATCGCTTATAAAGCCGCCCTGTGACCCAGTATGACCAATCATTTCTAAACCCGCTTCGTTTGTAAGGAACCAGCTTAACCCAAGCCGCGAAGGCATTTCATCTTTCCACCCGGAAAATGGATATACCGTTCTCGATTTGTCAATCCATTCAGAACTTAGAAAAAGGTTTTTCTGTATTGCTTTTTCATATAGCCACAGCTCTTCTACACTGCTCCATATGCCGCCGTTTCCAGCCGCCGCAAACGTTGGTTCTTCTCCATAATCCAGCTCTTCAAATTCATTTTTCTCATTCCGTAAATAACCATGAGAAACTCCGTTTTCAGGATGTGCGCCATCTGTAATTGTTGAAGTTTTCATCCCTGCTGGCTCAAATAAATTGTCGAGTATATACTTCTGCCATTTTTGAGCAGTTACCTTTTCAATAATCAATGCCAAACCATTGAAAGCCGGGTTTGAATACTTATATCTCGTTCCCGGTTCAAACTCCAGTTTGTCTGTTTGTTTCAACGGGGCAAAATTTTCTTCATCCTTAGCAGTTAAATAAAACTCATGTTCCTCTTTGACCTTCCGGCTGTCTGGCAAACCCGATGTATGAGTAAGCAAATGACACAGCTTTACCTGTATAGCTATCGCCTTCTTTCTAAAGTCTGGAAAATATTTATATAAATCATCATTTAGTGATAGCTTGTTTGCTTCAGCTAATCTTAAAATGCCATAAGCAACTACTGTTTTACTGATAGAACCAGTATTAAATAATGTTTCCGTGGTAATGAGGTCTCGTGTATTCATATCGGCAATACCAAAGCCTTTCTTATAAACTACCTGGTCATTTTTTGCTATTAAAACAGCCCCACCCGGCTCGCTTGCTTTAAAAAATTGATTAAAAATTGAATCAATTGATGATATCATAGAAGAATCGGCCTGTGCAGATGCAGATAAGATTGACATACAAAATAAAGGAATGAAAATTATTGGTTTGCAGGAAAAGGACATCTTTAAAATTAATTCAAAAAGCCTAAGCCGGGTTGGGAAAATACTTTGCCACCAATTTGAGAGGCGCAGTTGTTTTCCATGCGGTAGTTATGGCATCCAGGAACATGTTTCTTTTTACCTTCCTCAGGTTAATAAGTGTGGCTCCTCTTTTACCCCATCCTCCCGGAACAGGATAGATAATGGTCTTGTCAAATGAACAAAACACAGACTGATCGATCGCCGAAAGCTTAACCATCATTTCATGCCTGCCTCCATGCAACACAGCAAATATCTTCCCCTTTACCCGGAAGTCAGGTTGGTCAAAATGACTTTTTCCCACCACTTCGGGAAGAGCCAGCGCTGATTTTCTTGCTTCAGAAAGAGTGATCATATAGCTCAGCTTTAACGTGTCCTGATCAGTTTATAAATTTTGATGGCCGACATCAAAAGGACGCCGAATAAAATCAAACCGGTAACTCCCCATGCCCAGCTCATGTTTTGCTTTACCACAACCAGCATAACAATAGCTACCAAAAATATTGTTGCTATTTCGTTCCACACCCGTAACTGCTGTGAACTGTATCTATAAAGGCCTCTCATTTGCTGGCGGTAAATAGCGTGTATTGAAAAATGATAAAGATATAATCCAATAACAAACCCGAATTTTATCTCCAGCCAAACAGGCAGCATCCCGTACAAATGCCATAGCCAGGTCCCAAAAATAAGAGTGAGTATAGCGGATGGCCAGGTGATACCGAGCCACAATCGTTTTATCATGATCCCAAACTGTCTGCGCAAAATGATTTTCTCCAATTCTTCTTTTTCTCCAGCCTCGATATTGTAGATGAGTAGCCGGCCCATGTAAAACAATCCGCTAAACCAGGTGACAATAAAAATAATATGAAGTGCCTTTACGTAGAGAAACATGTTTTATGTTTATGCCCTTAGATTTTTATAATACCCCTGCTGTTGTTTTTTTACAATCACAAATCCTGCGGGCTTAAATCTATTGAATTAGCAGCATTTCTTTATCCCCATTTTTTAACTGGTCTATCCACCCTTTTAAAGTCGCGACCCAGAAAGGATGAACATTCAGGCATGGTATCATTTTAAATGACTCTCCGCCCGCCTTCATAAAGATTTCCTTTCCCCTTTCCTCAATTTCCTCCAGCGTTTCCAGGCAATCGCTTACAAATGCGGGGCAAAGGATCAATAGTTTTTTTACTCCTTCCTTTGGCATTTCCTCCAGTCGTTTATCAGTAAATGGTTCCAACCATCCTTTGCCCAATCGGGATTGAAAAGAAATACTGTATTTATCTATGGGGATATTTAACTGCTGCATCACCATTTTTGTAGTTGTAATAACCTGTCGCCGGTAGCAGTTAAAATTCCCTGGTCCGCCGGCGACACATTCAGTTCCGTTCAGCGCAAGGCAAGTGTTGATTGCGGACGGATCTTCACGGTGAATATGTCTTGCCGGAATACCATGATAACTGAATAAGATATGGTCGTAGTTCCCCGTTAAATAAGGCTTAATATTTTCAGACAGCGCATTCAAATAAGAGGGATCATCGTAAAATGGCTTTATGAATTGAAGTTTAAAAGAATATTTTTTTTCCTGGTGTATGGCTTTAGCATGCTCCACCGCGGTCTCGTAAGAAGACATGGCATAGTGAGGATATAGCGGAACTGCTATAACTTCCTCCAGACCGGGTTCCTTTTTCAACAGCGAATCAAACGCTTTATCCGGCGTCAGGCTGCCGTACCGCATGGCGATCTCAACCGGCTCGTGAATTTGTTGCTGAAGGGCTTGCTGCAGCCGGCGCGTAAATACAATTAACGGGGAGCCTTCCATTGTCCAGATCGTCTCATAGGCCTTTGCCGATTTTGCTGCGCGAAAGGGAGTAATAATTCCTTTCACCAGCAAAAACCTGGACAACCATGGATAATCTATTACACGCGGATCCATTAAAAACTCATCCAAATAACGTTTTACATCCTTTACATCAGTTGAATCGGGAGATCCCAGGTTCATTAATACTATTCCTCTTTTCATTTTGTTCGTTTTCCTTAGTGGTGGGCAAAGGTAATTACTCGTATAAATTCAAGTTTACATCCATTCCGGCTCAGGTCATTTAATTCATACAATGGATGTCATAATTCATCACGTTTTTTGCCAATTCATGCTTAAAATGACATTGGAATGACAGATTTTTTAGCAAATTGGTAGCGTCAACGGTATTTTTGCACAACCTTTAAGTAAGACAATCAAATGATTTCGCAACGGGCGTCAGATATATCAAAGTTTTTCGTAGCAGGGATCAATTATAAAAAAAGCAATGCGCTCACCCGCGGGCAATTCTCTGTGGGCGCGGATCAATATGCAGCGATACTTGAAAAAGCGTCCGTTACTGGATTACAGGAATTGTTTGTTCTCTCAACCTGCAATCGCACCGAGATTTATGGTATTGCCGAAACTTCGAAACAATTGACCCAACTCCTTTGTTCTGTAACAAGTGGTGACGAAGAAACTTTCAATCGCCTTTCTTATATCAAACAAGGCAAAACTGCCATTCAGCATATTTTTGAAGTAGGGGCCGGATTGGACTCCCAGATATTGGGTGATTATGAAATAGTAGGACAAATAAAAGCGGCTGTAAAATTTTCAAAAGAGAAAGGCCTTATTGGCACATTCATGGAAAGACTGGTAAACTCCGTGCTTCAATCTTCCAAAGCTATTAAGAATGAAACCAGCATCAGTGGCGGTACAGTATCGGTGGCTTTTGCTGCAGTACAATATATCCGTGAGAAAATATTAGATGTTCAAAACAAAAAAATTTTGGTAATTGGAACCGGGAAAATTGGCCGAAATACCTGCAAAAACCTGGTTGATTACCTGCACACCAGAAATATAACATTAATCAATCGTACTGAGGAGAAAGCCATAAACCTCGCTAATGAATTAAATCTGGAGTCCGCGTCTCTTACCGAACTCACCAGCAAGCTGGCGGAATCGGATATTATATTGGTAGCTACCAATGCTCCCGGGCCAACCGTGCTTCGCTCCCAGTTAGAGGGAAAAGGAGAAAAATTAATCATCGATCTTTCGATTCCTTACAATGTTGAATCCGCTGCAAGGAACTTAAATCATATAACGGTGCTGAGCGTTGATGATCTGTCAAAACAAAATGATGAAACGCTTGCAAAGCGTCAGGCTGAAGTGCCCAAGGCAAAGCTTATCATCGCGAAGCATATTGCCGAATTCAGCGATTGGCTATCGATGCGCAGGCATGCTCCCATTTTAAAAGCCGTAAAAACCAAATTGAAAGAACTTCATACCTCTCCCCTGTTTTTTAATTATACTTCAACAGCTGCCTTAGCGGAAAATAATCCTGATGAAAGAATTCAACGGGTAATAAACGGAATGGCATCCAAAATACGCCTCCAAAACCAGGGCGGATGCCACTATATTGAAGCGATCAATGAGTTTATTGCCATGGAGGCAAGCTGAGCTACCGCTCCCTTAACCGGACGGCACGGAATTCGTGAAAGCAATAAAATTCTAATATTACCTGGGAATTTCAATACGGTACCGGGAAATAAATTGATTAAGTGAAAAATATAATTCGCATAGGTACGCGGGAAAGTCAACTGGCTGTGTGGCAGGCCACGGAGGTAAAAAATCTGCTGGCACAATACAATTATCCTGCCGAACTGGTATATATAAGAAGCGAAGGAGATTTGGACCTGAAAACTCCACTCTATGAAATGGGGGCGCAGGGAATATTTACCAGGAGCCTTGACGCAGCGTTATTAAGTGACCGGATTGATGTTGCCGTCCATTCGATGAAAGATGTTCCCACCCAGCTACCCAAGGGCGTCATCCAGGCTGCCGTATTGCAGCGGGGCTCGGTTCATGATTTACTTGTATTTAAGCACAACACCGGTTTTTTGAGCAATGAAGCTTATATCGCCAATATTGCCACCTGTAGTTTGAGGCGAAAAGCGCAATGGTTAAACAGGTTTCCTCATCACCAGATTCACAATCTTCGCGGCAATGTAAATACACGGTTGAAGAAGTTGGAAGAGGAAAATTGGGACGCTGCCATATTTGCACAGGCCGGCCTTCAACGCATTGGACTTCGCCCGAAAAATAGCGTGATCATCGATTGGATGCTTCCAGCCCCTGCGCAGGGTGCTATTATGATTGCCTGCAGAGAAAATGATAACGATACCATTGAGGCCTGCAACAACCTGGATCATGCATCAACTGCTCGTTGTACCCGAATTGAAAGAGATTTTCTTCGAACTTTACTAGGTGGTTGCTCTACTCCAATCAGTGCATTAGCTATTGAAAAAAATAACAACATAGTTTTTAAAGGAAGTATTTTATCCCTTGATGGTAGTAAAAAAGTCGAAATTGAAAAATCAACAGCTGTGGAAAATGCCGCTGAACTGGGAAAAATCTCAGCAAAAGAATTATTAGCTAACGGGGGAAAAGCAATCGCGGAGGAAATTCGTCATGCTGTCAGTTAAGCCAACCATACTTTGCACCGGGCCGGTTGAAGAGTCTGTTTTCGGTATACCGGAATATAGAGAGGCCGACATCGATATTATCTTTTTCACCAAAATAAGCACAGCGCTCCCTGAAACTATTGAACAACAAGTAAAGGAAATCTTGGAGACAACTGCTGTGGTCGTGTTTACCAGCAACAATGCAGTTAAAGCTGTTGCAGCCTGTTTAAAAAAATCACAGCCCAATTGGACGATATTTTGCATTGGCAATACTACTTACGACCTGGCAAAAAAATACTTTGGCCGCAATCATGTCAGGCAAACGGCTTCAACCGCCGGGGCGTTGGCCGAAAAGATCATTCCTCAAATTAATGACCGGGAAGTAATCTTTTTTTGCGGTAACCTGCGAAGGAATGATCTGCCCGATGCTCTCCGTCAAAAGGGAATCATCGTAAAAGAAATTACGGTTTATCAGACTTCACTTACCCCGGTTACTTTGGAAAAGGAATATGATGCGGTTTTATTTTTTAGCCCAAGCGCTGCGGAAAGTTTTTTTAGCAAAAACAGCTTACCCGCCAAAACTGTTTTGTTCGTAATGGGCAATACTACGGCGGTGGCGATCCGGAAATATTCAACCAATAACATCATTACCGGCGATGAACCAGATAAGAACAAACTGATCAGCAAAGCTATCCGGTTTATCTATGAAAATAGCCTGCATCATTAACCATTGATTGTTTGCACTATGAGCACTTTAAAGAACGACCTGCTGTTACGAACTTTGAAAGGTGAAATTGTAGAACGTCCGCCGGTATGGATGATGCGACAAGCTGGCCGTTACCTTCCTCAATATATGGCGCTGAGGGAAAAATATGACTTTTTTGAACGGTGCCAGACCCCGGAGCTCGCCTGTGAAATAACGATACAGCCAGTTGACATCATTGGCGTGGATGCGGCTATCCTGTTCTCGGATATCCTGGTAGTTCCGCAGGCTATGGGGATGGAAGTCCAATTAATAGAAAGCAAGGGCCCAATTCTTCCTGCGCCCGTTCAATCAAAGAAAGATCTTTCCCGTTTACGGGTGCCGGATGTTGATGAAACCCTAGGCTATGTATTCGATGCCGTAAAAATGATCAAAGAGGAACTAAATGGCCGTGTGCCATTAATCGGTTTTGCCGGCGCACCATGGACATTGCTTTGCTATATGGTACAGGGAAAAGGCTCTAAGACATTTGATGACGCCAAAGCTTTTTGTTATACGCAACCAGAAACAGCGCATCAATTACTACAGATGATAACAGATACCAGTATCGCGTATCTGAAAAAACAAATTGAAGCCGGCGCTGATGTGGTCCAGGTATTTGATTCATGGGGTGGTTTGTTGAGTCCCGACGACTTTGAAGAATTTTCATTGCGGTATATCCACCAGATAGTTACTACTGTAAAGGATATGGCCCCGAATATTGTTTTTGCCAAGGGCGCATGGCATAGCCTGGGATCATTGTCAACAACCGGAACAAACGCATTGGGAATCGACTGGTGCATAGAACCCCAAATGGCAAGACAACTGGCCGGACGTGGTGCAGTGCTGCAGGGTAATTTTGATCCGGCCAAATTAATGGCACCGATTCCGGTAATAAAGAAGGAAGTCAAAAAAATGCTGACTGCATTTGGCGGACAAAAACATGTTGCCAACCTGGGTCATGGCATTTTACCGAATGTTCCTGTTGATCATGCAAAAGCGTTTGTAGATACCGTGAAAGAATGGAAACATGAATTAGTTTAAATGAATTTACCGTATCATGCATCCTGAACCTATTGATATATCAATGCCTGGGAAAAAAGAAACAACTTCCTTTAAAAATAAGTGGATTCATTTCATTCTTGATCTGCAAAACGAAATCTGCAGCGCATTAGAAGCAGAAGATGGCAAGGCTGTTTTTATTTCCGACAAGTGGGAAAGAGCCGACGGCGGCGGGGGCGATACAAGAGTGATAGAAAACGGAAATGTCTTTGAAAAAAGCGGGGTCAATACATCCGTTGTTTATGGAGATGTAACGGACCCAATGCGTACTCAATTGAGAATAGAGGGAAGCAAATGGTTTGCCTGTGGCCTGTCGTTAGTCATTCACCCGCTGAATCCTTATGTGCCCACGGTACATGCTAATTGGCGGTATTTTGAATTGTATAATGATCAGGGCAATATAATTGACCGCTGGTTTGGTGGCGGTACCGACCTTACACCTTATTATTTGTTTGAAGATGATGCCAGGCATTTTCATCAAACATTAAAGGAAGCAATCGATGCCTTTGGCAGCGAATTATATTTTAGCTATAAAAGAAACTGCGACGAATATTTTTCCAATTCACATCGAAATAATGAAATGAGGGGAATAGGCGGTGTATTTTACGATTACCTGCGTCCCGCCAATGAAGAAGATGTTCAAAAACTTTTTAGCTTACAACAAGCGAATGGTAATGCCTTTTTGAGGGCATATCTTCCTATAGTAATCAAAAGAAAAAATAACTTGTTTGGTGAACCGGAAATTGAATGGCAGGAAATAAGAAGAGGCCGTTATGTTGAATTTAACTTAATACATGATCGTGGTACGATTTTCGGATTAAAAACCAACGGACGTACAGAAAGTATTTTGATGAGTTTGCCGCCAAGAGCAAGATGGATCTACAATTATCAACCTCCGACAGGAAGCGAAGAAGAAAAATTGCTGCAATTTTGCCTGCACCCGCGGGATTGGGTTTGATTTTTATAGTTGTACCGTCATAAAATAGCCTTATGCATTTACACCGAAGAAACAGGATATTAAGAGCAAACCCTGCTATCCGCAGTCTCGTGGCCGAAACCAGTTTAAATCCGGGCGATTTTATCGCCCCGTTATTTATAGATGAAGGTGAAAACCAAAAATTCGAAATCCCCTCCATGCCGGGTTATTATCGAAACAGTTTAGATATTACTGTGAAGGAAGTAAAAGGATTATGGAACCTGGGTATTAAAAGCGTATTACTTTTCATAAAGTGTAAAGATGATGAGAAAGATAATACTGGAAAGGAAGCATGGAACCCGAATGGATTAATGCAGCGAAGTATAAAGGCGATAAAAAATGCGGTGCCTGAAATGTTGGTGATGACGGATGTAGCCCTTGACCCCTATTCTACTTATGGACATGATGGTATTGTTAAAGATGGAGAAATACTCAATGACGAAACGGTAGACGCATTGGCAAAGATGAGTGTAAGCCATGCACTAGCCGGTGCTGACTTTGTAGCCCCAAGCGATATGATGGATGGCCGGATCGGGGCTATTAGAAAAGCATTGGAAGAAAATGGATTCACCAAAACAGGCATTATGAGCTACAGCGCTAAGTACGCCTCCTGTTTTTACGGACCATTTCGTGATGCGCTGGACAGTGCCCCGGGATTTGGCGATAAAAAAACGTATCAAATGGATTTTGCCAATCGCCGGGAAGCCATAAAAGAGACATTGATGGATGTTGAGGAAGGCGCAGACATAGTAATGGTAAAACCAGCTATGGCCTACCTGGATATTATCCGGGAAGTAAAAGACGCAGTCACGGTGCCGGTAAGTGCCTATCATGTAAGTGGCGAATATGCCATGATAAAGGCAGCTGCAGAAAAAGGCTGGTTGAATGAAGACAAAGCCATTGTCGAATCGCTGACGGCTATCAAGCGAGCCGGGGCAGACCTGATTGCCACTTATTTTGCAAAACAGGCTGTAAAATTGATCTCATTATAAATGGCATCTTATTTTGTTTGCTGGCTGACTATTGACCATTCACTATTCACCACTCAACATCATGTACAACAAAAGCGAATCTCTCTTTTCCC
>Ga0137431_1000762_pt1 | contig 10793 bp, 8 predicted proteins | sample EasRivERMZT800_2_FD_104646 | JGI IMG/M metagenome (GOLD analysis project Ga0137431, IMG submission 104646) | Soil microbial communities from meander-bound floodplain in the East River, Colorado, USA - East River MetaG ERMZT800_2 | ecosystem: Environmental > Terrestrial > Soil > Floodplain ... | reverse complement strand
TGGTATTTCTATTGGGAAAAAACAGGGAGTTGAATTATATCACCATTTCGGATAAGCAGCAGTTTCTGAAAAGCAATGATTATATCCGCAATTTTGTAATGGGGTCGGCAGAGGTTACTTATCGCAGGGCAATTAATACAAGACATCGCTTTGGCATTGCCTATACCAAAGAAGAAGTGGCAGATACGGTTGTAAGCCTGAATCCTGACTATTTTAAATTTGGGAAAAATCAGGTCCGATATCCCACACTGTATTATATAATGACCTATTACAATGTTGACTACATCCCCTATCCGACCAAAGGGTATGCCGCGGAAATTATAGTTCAAAAAGAAGGATTTACCAAGTATCATAATCTATTCCAGGTGACCGCAAAGGGATCCGGCAACTGGCCGATAAGCGAAAGGTCATTTTTTAGTCTTAATGCGTATGGAACAATTAAACTTCCGTTCTCTCAACCCTTTATAAGCCAGCGTTTGTTGGGCTATAACGACGTTTACTTGCAGGGATATGAATACTATGTGATAGATGGTGTGGCTGGTGGCTATCTGAAGGCCGCACTTACCAGGAGATTGGTTAGTTTTAATATTAAATTTCCCGGCACTAAAAAATTAATACCTCAAAAAACACCTATCGGGATTTATGCAAGAATTTTCGGCAATGCCGGATACACACATAATCCCGATAGGGAATACAATAGCACTCTTACCAATAAAATGTTATACTCAGCCGGACTTGGCATTGATATTACTACCATTTACGACTTTACACTCAGGATCGACTGGTCATTTAATCAATTAGGTGAAAACGGTCTATTTTTACACAAGAAGGCTGTTTTTTGATAGTGGCCCAGCCTAGATCATTTTTTGCAAAAACAGAATTCATAACCCGAAGATTACCTCCCTTTTCATTTCATTTAATTCGCGTTTCTAAATTTATTAAAACCAAAATCAAAGGATGAAAGCAGCAATTTACTGCAGAACAATGGAAGACAACCAGAAGGAGGATGTGCAGCTTTTTTTCGATGAACTCGCAAAACAAAAAATTGAACCCGTAATCTTTCATCTTTTTTTTGAACAGATAAAAAATGTGGTTCGTCTCCCGGACACCTCTACCGTTTTTTCCGTTTCTGAAGATATTACCGATGAAGTTGAATTTATTGTCAGCCTGGGTGGTGATGGAACCTTACTGGATACTGTCACTCTTGTTCGGGATAAGAATATCGTCATCCTGGGTATCAATTTCGGCCGGCTAGGCTTTTTAGCAAGTATAGGCAGAGAAGAAGTAAAAACCGCTGTTAAGGCTATTGCAAAACGAACCTTTGTGGTGGATAAACGAACGCTTATACATTTAGACGCAGATCTGCCTTTGTTTGGCGATGTGCCCTATGCATTAAATGAATTTTCCCTGCATAAAAGAGATACAGCAGCCATGATAAAGATTCATACCTATCTTAATGGCGAATTTCTCAATACATATTGGGCCGATGGACTGATCATGGCTACCCCAACAGGCTCCACAGGATATTCGCTAAGTTGCGGAGGTCCCATCATTTTTCCCGATTCCGGCAGTTTTGTAATAACACCGGTAGCTCCCCACAATCTGAACATGAGATCCATTATTGTGCCTGATGATCATATTATTTCTTTTGAAGTGGAGAGCCGGTCGGAAAACGTTATTTGCTCCCTGGATTCCAGGAGGGAAATCGTAGCCAAAAATGTATCTCTGGCCGTTAGAAAAGAAAGTTTCACGATAAACCTGTTGCGATTGAGTGAAAACAGCTTCCTGCAAACACTTCATAATAAGCTTACCTGGGGCCTTGACCGAAGAAATTGACAAATAGCGACCCACCCGGGTCAAAATAAGACCTGTCTAAGAAACTGCTGATTTACAGTTGAAATTTCTATGATTAACAAAAGAAAATAGCTATTTTTCCGTTCTTATTAGTCTACTTTATCTTCCAATATGTGACGAACCAACCTTCTTGTTTATCGAGTGTGCTGTTACATTAGAACGGGAAGTGTTTTACCCAGTAAATGAAAATAAAAAATTGAGATGAAAAAGTTTTTTGTTGCAGCGGTTGCGTTAATTGGAGTTTATCTTTTCCCCTTTCATGCAACGGCGCAGGATGCTATTGTACAGGAAGGCGAATTTGGGATCGGGCTTGGGGCGGCCCATTACTTTGGCGATTTGAACACCCGTGCTCACTTAAACAGACCAAAGGTGGCAGGTACTATTTTTTTCCGGAAAAATTTCAGCAATTATATTTCTGCCCGAATTGCAGCCACCTATGCACGTGTCGGTTATTCTGATATTTACAATTCAGACAATGAGTACATGTATCGCCGCAATCTGAGCTTTAACAGCAATGTCTGGGAATTGGCTTTGCAGGGAGATTTTAATTTTTTCCGCTTTATGCCCGGCGAGCCTGGTTTTAATTTTACACCATACATTACCCTGGGAATAGGGGCTTTTAGTTATGACCCATTTGCCTACCTGAATGGTGAAAAAATCTATTTAAGACCATTGGGAACTGAAGGACAGGGTAGCCCGCAGTATCCTGATCGTAAGCAATACAGTTCTATGGCGCTTAGCATTCCGTTTGGTGCCGGTATTAAATACTCTATAAATGAAAGAATGAATTTAAGCATTGAGCTGTTACATCGCTATACCAACACAGACTACTTGGATGATGTAAGTAAGACCTATGTCGGTTCGGCTGTTTTCCCTCCAAACGCTGATAACAGTCCTTCCCAGGCTTTTTTGCTCAGCGACCGCTCTTATGAAGTGGGAGAGCCTATTGGTATTCCGGGCCGGCAAAGAGGAAATAGTCAGCAAAAAGATCAGTTTATTACAGCTATGATACACCTTACCTTCAACCTCCAGTCATACAAGTGCCCAACGGCCGATTAAATCCTGACAGATGTTCTATCCGATAATTAGCCCCGCAGATTTTGCCTGATTACGGGCAAATCAAATACCTTTGCTCCCCTAATTCAAAGCGTTAGGAAAAAAGAAAAATATGTCGGCCTCACTCGAAAAAATTGACAAGGATCGATTGCCGAGGCATATTGCCATCATTATGGATGGTAATGGGCGTTGGGCAAAAGAGCAGGGGCAGGACAGGCTTTACGGACATTTTCATGGAGTGGAAAGTGTTCGAAATATTGTAGAAGGCTGCGCCGAGCTGGGTATTGAATACCTAACACTCTATGCTTTTTCTACCGAAAACTGGGACAGGCCTGAATATGAAGTTGTGGGCCTAATGGAATTACTGGTAAATACAATCAGGCAGGAAGCCGAGACATTGCACAAAAATAATATTCGGCTTCATGTTATCGGCGATATGACGATGCTTCCCGAATATGCCCGCAATGAACTGAATGAAGCTCTTGAAATCACAAAAGAAAATACGGGTTTGAATTTGATAATGGCGTTAAGTTATAGTGGACGCTGGGAATTGCTTAATGCGGTTAAGAACATTGCATATGAAGTGAGACAGGGCAAATTAAATGTGGAAGCAATTGACCAGGATACTTTGCAGCGTTTTCTTTGCACCAGCGCCTTTCCTGATCCCGAGCTAATGATCCGGACAAGCGGTGAATTTAGAATCAGTAATTTTTTATTGTATCAGTTGGCTTATGCAGAACTATATTTTACCCATGTTCGCTGGCCTGATTTCAGGAAAGACAATTTATATGAAGCAATTGTGGACTACCAGGGCAGGGAACGTCGATTCGGAAAAACCGGGGAGCAGGTGGAACGTGAGCCGCTGAGTCATTAGCCCGGTCAATCAGACATTACAGACCACGCTAAGTGCACTTCGCACATAAGCTGCAAATCAAGGTGTGTGGCGGGTTTGCCCTCCGGAGCTTTTATGACTATATCAGCCACGTCTTTTAACAAACACTTTCGGAATTTACCGTTAATTTGCCGGCGCAACTGAGTGTGACGGCATTATCGATAAATACGAACTAATTGCAGCCGTCTCTGCAGAAACAGGCGGACATGACAGATTTGAACAAACAACCATGCAACGAACTTTACTCCGGCTTTGTGCTTTACTGATTATTGTAGTCACATCTGTGATTTCTCTACAGGCGCAGGAAGATACCACCAAACCCACTTCAGTCGATCCCAAACTGCTGGAATGGGAAACGGCAAGAATTCCCCGGGAATATATAATCGCGAATATTGCCATTACGGGCATCAAATATCTTGATACGGCGATTGTTTCGTCGATTTCAGGGTTACAAACCGGCGATAAATTTATGCATCCGGGCAGCGATATTTTTGCAAAGGCAATCGCCAATATGTGGCGTCAAAAATTGTTTTCTGAAGTACAGGTTTTTGTTACTGCCATACAGGATGACCGGGTAAGTATTGAGATCAGTGTGGTGGAACGACCAAGGCTTGGCAATTTTAAATTTGAAGGAATAAAGAAAACAGAGGCTGATGAACTACAGGGAAAAATTGGCCTGGCAAAGCAAACCATCATCACTGAAAACATTCGCCGCAACATCATAGAAGTTACAACAAAATTTTACCGCGATAAAGGCTTTGAGAATATAAATATCCGGATCGAGGAACATCCGGATCCTGCCTTTGCTAATTCTAATGCCATGATCATTCATGTGGACAAAGGCAAAAAAGTAAGAGTTGATGAGGTTAATTTCTTCGACAATGACCAGGTGAAGGATCTAAAGCTGAAAAAGCAAATGAAGGGAACCAAGGAGATGACCAAATTAACTTTATATCCTTCTACATATCAAAGTGATTATGGAGCTATTAGACGACCCAGCTTCAAAGAATATTTAAAAGACTGGGGTTTTCTTTCATTCAGCAAAACAAAAGAAGTTCTTGATCCATATTTCAGGTTTAAATTATTCAGCTCTGCTAAGTTTAACCCTGTTAAGTACGAAGAAGATAAAGCTAAAGTACTGCAGTATTATAACTCCTTAGGGTATCGTGATGCCCAAATAGTTGCCGATACACACGTTACAAAGGGCAATCGGTTGTATGTTGATCTGAAAGTAAACGAAGGACGAAAATATTATTTTGGCAGTATCACATGGAAAGGGAACGCTAAATTTTCGGATTCATTATTAAATGTGGTGCTGGGTATTCAAAAAGGAGATATTTATAATATCGACATTTTGAATAAACGCCTGGGTAAAGAAATGTCGCAGGAAGGCGGCGATATCAGCGGCTTTTATATGGATGATGGCTATCTATTTTTCCAGGTCGAGCCGGTTGAAACAGCCGTCTATAATGACACTATTGATTATGAAATAAGAATCAAGGAAGGCCCGCAGGCAAGGATCAAGAACGTAACTATTGCAGGTAATGAAAGAACAAAAGACCATGTCATTCGTCGTGAACTGAGGACCATGCCCGGGGAGCTATTCAGCCGTTCCGACCTGATCCGATCCACGAGGGAGTTGGGAAATCTCCAATTCTTTAACCAGGAAACTATTAATCCCGGTGTTGTTCCTAACCCCGATGACGGTACTGTTGATATTAACTGGAAAGTAGAAGAAAAATCATCAGACCAGTTGGAACTTTCTGCCGGATGGGGCGGGGGTATTGGATTGACGGGTACACTCGGTGTTACTTTCAACAATTTCTCGATAAAAAACATTTGGAAAAAACAAGCCTGGGATCCATTGCCTACTGGAGATGGACAAAAATTGAGTGTGCGGGTACAGTCAAACGGTAAAGCCTTTCGTTCTTATAGCTTTTCATTTACGGAGCCCTGGCTGGGAGGTAAAAAAAGAAATTCCCTGACCCTGGCATATAATAACAGCAAATATTCAAACGCTTTTGATCCCCGTACGGGCCAAATAGATAATAAACGTTCAGATACCAACTACCTTAAAGTACAGTCAATTTCTATTGCAATGGGCAAGCAGTTAAAGTGGCCGGACGATTATTTCAGTCTTGTCTATTCTTTGAATTTTACGGAATACAAAATGAGGAACTATCCCATTTTTGTGGGTATGTCGAATGGAACTTCTCATAACGCTAGTTTGAAGATTGCACTCCAGCGTTCATCCGTATTTGATCCTATCTTCCCGCGTAGTGGATCCAGTTTTACCGGAAGCGTGCAGTTTACGCCGCCCTATTCTTTAATCAACCCCGATCTCGTTAATTCAGAAAATCCTTATGAGCGACCGGAGTATCATAAATGGCGTTTTAATGCAGAGTGGTATGTACCTATTGGAAAACCCTCGGGCGCCGAAAAAACCCGTCAGTTCGTACTGAAGATGGCGGCAAAATATGGCTTTATGGGACGTTACAACCCCAAGCTTGACTATTCGCCATTTGAGCGTTTCCAGGTGGGCGATGCCGGTCTTACTAATAATTATGGAATGCTGGGCTATGATATCATTGCTCATCGCGGCTATCCGGTATATCAAAATTCCAACCCCAGCATCAATCCTGACTTGAACAGTGCAACAAGGTTTTTTACGATTTTCAATAAATACCAGTTAGAAATGCGTTACCCACTGGTTACTAATCCGGGTAGCACTATCTACGGCCTCGCTTTTTTTGAAGCTGCCAATGGCTGGTATGATTTCAAGACATATAATCCTTTCCGTTTACGACGTAGCGTAGGGTTGGGGCTGCGGTTTTTCCTGCCGATGTTTGGCCTGCTTGGCTTTGACTACGGTATAGGCATTGACCGCCTGAGGCCAGGACAAACCCTTAAAGATGCTTCCCGCTTTACCTTTATGCTCGGCTATGAACCCGAATAAAAGTCCTGCCAATTACAAGGGCTCTTTTAAAAACTTAAATATAAACGCATGAAAAAAAATTTGCTTGTTGCCTGTTGCTTATTTCTTTGCGCTTTTCTTTCGCAGGCTCAGAAGTATGCCATTATTGATACGCGCTATATCCTGGATAAGATGCCGGACTACAGCCAGGCTCAAAAACAACTTGATGTAATTGCCGCAGACTGGCAGAGAGACATTGATACAAAACAAGCCGCTCTGGATAAAATGTACAAGGACTATGACGCTGAGATGGTGATGCTGAGCGATGATCTGAAAAAAAAGCGCCAGGATCAGCTGTTTTTAAAGGAAAAGGAGCTTAGAGATCTTCAGCGTCAGCGATTTGGCTTTGAAGGCGACCTATTTAAGAAAAGACAGGAACTGATAAAGCCCGTCCAGGATAAAGTTTATAACGCTGTTCAAAAAATCTCTGCACAGCGTGGTTACGATTTTGTGCTCGACAAAAGTGAAGGAATAACCATTATCTTTGCCGACCCAAAATTAGACAAGAGTGAAGATGTGCTAAGGGAGTTGGGTGTCAGAAATTGAGTTCATTTAAATCGGCGGCGGTGATAAGACATGCGATGAAAGTGTTAAAGAAAAGATAACAGGCAACCGATTTTTTACAATAACAATCTTTAAAAACAAAAAAGGATTCACTCACAAAAAACAAGACATTAAAAATGAAATAAATCATAAAAGTTTTCAAGCACCCGATGACGTTCGGAAACTAGCCGATGCCTGGAAAATTTTTATGAGTTATTGACCAAAACGAAATAAAAAAGATGCAAATGAAAAAATTGAAAGTAATTGTAGCTGTCTTTGGCTTGTTATTCATCGGCAATATTTCCATGGCGCAGGTAAAGATTGGCTACATCGATGCAGAGACTATTTTGTTGCTCACACCAGAAGCTGCCAAAATAGATTCTCTTATGCAAATTTATCAACGCGATACAGTTGGAAAAGAATACGTGTCGTTGTTCCAGACTTACCAGTATAAGGACAGCATTTACAAGGATTCTGCTCATCCCTTGCCGGCTGCAGTGAAAGAACAGTACAAAAAAGATATTGAAGAGTTAACGCAAACATTGCAAAATTGGCAGCAAATTGCAAGCCAGGCGGTTCAGAACAAACAAAACCAGTTATTGGCCCCGGTTATGAGAAAAATACAGGATGCCATACAAGTTGTTGCAAAAGAAAAAGGATATACTTATGTAGTTTCCCGTGAGGCCATCATCATTGCGCCAGATGCTGATAACATGCTGCCCGCAGTAGCCAAAAAATTAAACATTACGGTACCTCCTCAATTATTGCCGGGTTATAAACCACCAGTAGGCGCCAAATAGCTAAAAAAAAAATTAAAATTTGCGATCCCGTTTCTTAAATGAAGCGGGATTTTTATTAAACGGGTGCCAGTTGACGATTAAATAAAGAGCGGATGATTGTGCCCGCTGTTCTTATTTTTGTTCTATGCAAAAAGCAAATCCTATTGGCGTTTTTGATTCAGGGTATGGAGGATTGACCGTGCTAAGGGAGATTATTAAGAAACTTCCCCAGTACGACTATATATACCTTGGCGACAATGCCCGGGCGCCTTATGGCAATCGTTCATTTGAAACGGTATACCACTATACACTTCAATGTGTGCAATGGTTTTTTGAAAAGGGATGTTCGCTGGTTATACTAGCCTGCAATACCGCATCTGCCAAGGCTCTGCGCAGCATTCAGCAGATTGATCTTCCCAGGATGGATCCTGCAAAAAGAGTATTGGGTGTAATAAGGCCCACTACCGAAATGATTGGCAACTTTTCAGAAACAAAAAGCGTGGGCATATTAGCCACCCACGGCACTGTGGCTTCCAATTCCTATCCTGTTGAAATAGCTAAGTTTTTTCCCGCCATTAAAGTATACCAGGAAGCCTGCCCGTTATGGGTGCCACTGATTGAGAGCAACGAACATCAAAATGGCGGGGCTGATTTTTTTGTGAAGAAAAACCTGGATAGCATTTTTGAAAAGGGAAAAAATATTGATGTGATATTGCTGGGATGCACCCATTATCCGTTGCTAAATAAAAAAATAGAGGAATACCTGCCAAGAGGTGTAAAATTGATTTCACAGGGTGAGATTGTGGCCGATAGCCTTTCAGATTACCTTCAACGGCACCCGGAAATAGAGATCAATTGCAGTAAGACCGGTAGCAGGGTTTTCTATACCACAGATTCAACGGAAGACTTTGACAATCATGCCACGATATTTTTTGGGGAAGCAGTAAGATCCCGCCATGTTGATTTGGGTTAACATAAATGGTAATCAAACCACTGAAAAATTTCCCAGTCGTAAGTTCTGACTTATGGGTGCATTCCTTTAACTTTGCCGTCCTTTCATCCGGTCTGGGCAGAAAGGGTTGTGGTGACTCAGTTTTCCCAGGCAAACTTGAAACCTGGACCGTTCTCCTCCAAAGGAGTCCTTTGGACCGGTTCGCATTTCAAAAGGAAAAATAAAACAATTATGAAACGTACATTTCAACCTCATCGTAAACGTCGCAAAACTGTGCATGGTTTTCGCAAGCGAATGGCTACGGCAAACGGACGCAAAGTATTGGCAAGGCGCCGCGCGAAAGGCCGCACGAAGCTTAGTGTTTCCGACGAAAGAACATTGAAATAAAAGCCGGTCTCCCCCGATTGGTGGAGCATTTGAAACTAATTCTGGTAATTTTAGCCCCCGATTATCCGGGGCTATTTTATTTTAAGTTGTCTTTGTGCTAATACCGTACTGCGTGAAGTCGAAACTATCGTGGCTAAGCAATTCACTTTAGGAAAAAATGAGCGGCTCAAAAGCCGTAAGCAAATTGAGCAGTTGTTCAACGATGGCCAGCGATTTAATCTTTCATCCTTCAGAATATTTTATTCATTTTTAGATAAGCCAAATGTACCTGTCTACCCGCTCCAGGCGGGCTTTGCTGCTGGCAGCCGTAATTTTAAAACTGCTGTTGACAGGAACAGGATAAAAAGACTGATTAAGGAAGCATGGCGCCTGCAAAAGAACGAACTGAAAGAGCAACTCACACAACAAAATAAAAGATTGAATGTTTTTTTTATTTATACCGGCAAAGAATTGCCGGCTTATTCTGATGTATTCCTGAGTGTAAAAAAAATTGCAGCAAAACTTCTTGAAATAAGCCAAAAAAGAAATTGAAAACCCTTCTGGAAATATTAAGCCTTCCTTTTATTTTGCTGATAAAGATCTACCAGTTGGTCATTTCGCCATGGCTGGGACCTAAATGCAGATACACGCCTACCTGCTCGCATTATGCAATTGAGGCGTTTAAAAAATATGGAGTACTCAAAGGATTGTGGTTGTCGATAAAAAGAATCGGCCGCTGTCATCCATGGGGTGGAAGCGGGTATGACCCCGTACCATAGTAGCGTGGTATTGGACCTTTCTAAGATTGAGAAGAAAACTTGATCTACGACCTGATTTCAATGCCTGCCGTTTCGTTACATCTACATAGAACGGTTTGATCATAGTTCTCCTGACTAAAGAAAACTGTCACTTATACGGTAGGCTTCTATTAATGCCAACTCTCCTTCTTTACCGGGTTTTGCGTTTCCATGTTCCATTCCCACGATGCCCCTGAAACCTTTGTTATATATGTGCTTGAATATGTTCTTATAATTCATTTCACCCGTAGTAGGTTCTTTTCTTCCGGGATTATCACCAACCTGGAAATAAGCAATTTCTTCCCAGGAGCGGTTAATATTATTGATAATGTCCCCTTCATTGCGCTGCATGTGATACATATCAAACAAAATTTTGCAGGCAGGGCTGTTCACCGCTTTACAAATCATAAATGTCTGATCCGAATAACGCAGAAAAAGATCAGGATTATCACTGAGCGGTTCCAACACCATTACCAGTCCATGTGGTTCCAGCATCGCCGCGCCCTTCCGGAGAGCGGTGATCACATTAGCTGTTTGATATTGCATGGATAAGCCCCTTTCAAAGTTGCCGGGCACCACG
>Ga0137431_1000761_pt1 | contig 10793 bp, 7 predicted proteins | sample EasRivERMZT800_2_FD_104646 | JGI IMG/M metagenome (GOLD analysis project Ga0137431, IMG submission 104646) | Soil microbial communities from meander-bound floodplain in the East River, Colorado, USA - East River MetaG ERMZT800_2 | ecosystem: Environmental > Terrestrial > Soil > Floodplain ... | reverse complement strand
TCCATCACGTGCCGCTGGGCCGAGAATTGAGGATCGAATTCGAGGCAAATCTTGTCCGTCCACCAGCTTCGTTTGGTGTGCGGCACGACGACGGCCAGGCCATGCCGATCGAACTGCTCGATAAACGGCGTCTTATCGTGCAGCGGGCTCAGATGCACGCCGTGCAGATACAGCACGACGTAGCCATAGCGACTCCGCTCCGGCGGCAAATACATATCGCACGGATGGCCGGCGAGAATCTCTGTGGTCCAGGTCCCAGACACTTTTCAAGTTCCGAGTTTCAGGTTTCAGGTTGCAGGTTGCCTGGAAGTCCAAGCTTGAATGTGCAACCTGAAACTGATCTCGAAGCATTGTGTCCCGGTCGGCGCTGGCTCCATAGGGGCCAGTTTAGACTGGTTACGGCTGATAGTTGGCCTGCCGCACCCCGGTGCCGATGGATGGGCGCGATTGCGTCATCGGCTTCGCAGCCACGTTCGCGGCCGGCTGCTGCTGCGGATAGCGACCGCTCAACTGCCCGCGTGGCGGCTGCGGAACATGGCGCACCGGCCGTCCACCCTGCGGCATGCCGTGCGGGGCTTCCCAGTTTTCTTCGATCATCGTCGTAGTCGGTTCCGGCGCCGGAGTCGGCACACCGCTTCGGGCCGGCTGGCTCCTTGGCAGGACCGGACCTTCGTAGTAGATATCCGCACCGTGAGCGGAAGAGCCGGCACAGCTTGCACAGCCAACCTCGCCGCAGCCGCAAGCGCGGCCACCATGTTTGCAATGCCCGAAGATCGGCCTCCACGGTCCGCAATTCGGCGGCGGGCAATATTTGTAGCCGTGCAGCGCGGCGAGCATTCGCTGGAACGGCCCGAGACAGCAATAGCCGCTTTGCCCCGTATAGACGCCGTGGCATTTGTCGCACGGATCGCAGCAATCGGGCGGATCGCTGCACCATTCGTCGCAATAGATTTCGCCGCAGCCCCGCTTGCAGCTCAAGCAGCCGCGGATGCCGAAAAAGCCGACATGGCTGAGCAGGCCGCAGTCGTTGCAGCCGTTGCAATAGTCGCTGCAAGACTCGCAGGGGCTCGGGCCGCAATCATTGCAGCAGCCGTTCCACCTCGGCGGCGGATTGAAACAGGGGAGGCACAAGCAGCAGTTTTGCCGCGGACCACAGCCTCCGTGGTTGAAGCAGCAGCAGCCGCTACTGAACATGGCCGAGAACACAACGACGGTGCAAAGCCAGCGAGCCATCATGGCGTTACCATCCATCTGCAGATTCCAGGGGGCCGCTGGACACAAGGTGCCAGCGGTGGCGCGGCGGCGCAAAGCCCGCGCGACCGGCCTTATCTATCGGCCATAAAACTCGCCCCAATCGAGAAAATTGGCAAAATCGGCAAATTTTGCCGTGTTTGCCGCTTCCCGGCATTTCCGAGTGCTGGCACGCACCGTAGTCCTCACGCTCCGCGTGAGGGAACCCATGGTGAAATAGTTTGTGGCCACAGGATTTGCGGTTACAATCTGGGCGGCCATCGGTGAGCGGTTTTGGGCCTTCCTGCGCACAGGAGTTTCGCCATGCTCACGTTCTTTGAAAATGTCCAGCGCGGCACGCGGCTGACGCGGCGGCAGGTGCTATCGGCGGGGGCGATCGGTGGGGGGCTGACGCTGGCGGGGCTGCTCCGGGCGGAGGGCGCCGCGGGCATTGGCTCGTCGCGCAAGGCGGTGATCAATATCCACCTCGACGGCGGGCCGCCGCAGATGGACATGATCGACCTGAAGCCCGAAGCGCCGTCCGAAATACGCGGCGAATTCAGCCCGATCGCCACGAAGCTTCCCGGCGTGCAGATATGCGAGCTATTGCCCAAGCTGGCGGCGGCGGCCGACAAGCTGGTGTTCATTCGGTCGCTGGTCGGCGCCGCCAGCGCGCACGATGCGTTTCAGTGCCAAACCGGATTCGACGCAAAGAACCTGGCGAGCATCGGCGGACGCCCGGCAATGGGCGCGATCGTGGGCAAGCTGCAAGCCACGCCGGCCGATGTCGCGCCGCCGTTTGTCGATTTGATGCAAGGCCGGCCGCTCGTGCGAAACAGCGCCCGTCCGGGTTTTCTGGGCCCGACGTATGGCGCTTTCCGCCCCGACATCTCGCAGCTTTTTGAGCGGCAGCTCGAGGACAAGATGGTTGTGGAGCTCGCTAATCAGGGCGACAACCATCGAACCGCGCTGACGCTGTCGCAGGAGCTTTCACTGAACCGATTGCAAGACCGCACGTCGCTCCGCTCGGGCCTGGATCGGATGCGCGGCAAAGTCGATCGCAGCGGCATGATGGACGCGCTCGATTCGTTTACCAAACAAGCCGTAGGCATCCTTACCAGTGGCCGCTTTGCCGCCGCAATGGATTTGAGCCAGGAAGATCCGCGAATGCTGGAGCGCTACACGCTGGCGGGCGCCGGCAGCGAGCCCCCCTCCGTAACCAGCGACCGGCCTAACGCCACGCTCAAGTTTTTGCTCGCCCGGCGGCTGGTCGAGGCCGGCGTGCGCTGTGTGAGCATTTCGCTTTCCGATTTCGACACACATTCGAATAATTTTCCGCGTCTGCGAAAGCTTCTTCCGATTCTCGATCACGGCCTGGCGACGCTGCTCGCCGATCTGTCCGAGCGGGGCATGCTCGACGACGTTTCGATCGTCGCCTGGGGCGAATTTGGGCGCACGCCCAAAGTACAAGCATCCAACGGCGGCCGCGACCACTGGCCCGCCGTCGGCATGGCCCTCATGGCTGGCGGTGGAATGCAAACCGGCCAGGTGATCGGCGAAACCGACCGCTACGCTGCCGCCGCCATCAGCCGACCGGTCCATTATCAAGACGTCTTCGCCACCCTCTACCACAACCTCGGCATCAACGCCCGCGCCGTAACCATCACCGATCCCACAGGACGGCCGCAGTATCTGCTTGACCAGGGTGACGTGATCCGCGAATTGGTTTAATTGGTGTCAGGTTCCAAGTTGCAAGCAAGCACGCTGTCTCTTAACCTGAAACTTGGAACCAGGAACCTGAAACTGTTAGCCGAGGCCGCCCGGTGGAGTGCGTTTTTGTGGGGCTGGTGATCGTGGGGAGCTTTGTGGCTCTGGCGGTCGCATTGTTTTCCAGCTCTAGCGGCGGGCAGTGGAACGAGGCGTTCAAGCAAGTCGCGCGGCGATTTCACGGCACGCTGCATCCGGGTGGCTGGTTTTATACGCCCAGCGTTTGGCTGCAGCATGGCGAGGCGCAGGCCCGACTGACGCTGTTTCCCCTGCGCGGGTCGCGCGGTGAAAAATGCGTACAACTGGCAATTCAGCAGCGCGAAATCGATAGCCGCTCTGAAATTTACTACTACCAGACTCGCGAAGCGCTGCTACCGATCAGGCGCGGTCTGCTCCCGGTGGAATACGACTGGGAAGATTTTCGCCACCGCTGGCAAGTGCTCGCGGAAGACGGCGACGCGCTGCGACGGCTCCTTTCGGACGGCGTGCGCCTCGCGATTGAGATGGTATGGCGGCAGCCGATTCCCACTGAGATCACGATCACCATTACACCGGGCTGGCTGGTGGTGCGCAAGATCTGGCCGTCCACATCGCGCGGCGTGGATTTGGAGGCGTTCGTCGAACGCGGCTGCGCGCTGGCCGACCAGCTCAATCTGGCAGCCGCCGCCGGGATTGAATTTGTGGCCGGCGAGGAGCCGCAGCTCATGGAAGACGCCCGCTGCGGCGTGTGCGGCGACAGCCTGGCCAGCGAAATCGTCGTTTGCCGCCGCTGCAATACGCCGCATCACCGCGAGTGCTGGCAATTTGGCGGCGGCTGTGCAACCTATGGCTGCGGTGGGCGGGAGTGCGCGGCCCCCGGGGTCGCGACTCTGATTGAGCCTGGATTGGACCTCGCTAGCGATGCTGCGCCGCGCCTGTCGAAACCGCGGTGAATCTCTCGCTAATCGCTACAGCCGGCACACGCGGCATCGCAATCAAAACCGGTGGCTCAAGCTAATCCGGCAGAATGAGATTGGCTGCTACGACCCAACCCCTGGGGTCGAATTCGAAGGACATGCGCGGTTGTTTACGGATCGGGCTGATAGCGGCAATCTTTGCGCTGGCGTTATTGTCGGCAAGGTTTGCCCGTGCGCAAAAGCCATTTGCCCAACATCCTTACCGCGTGATCTACCCCGAGCAGCGGCAGGTCCGTTATCGCGATCCATCGCAATTCCCAGCCATACCGTTACCGCCGAGCAGCCGGCCGCCGACTGTTTCGACTCCGCCGACGGTCCCAGAGCGGCCAATTGCCCTCGACGACGCGATTCGCACGTCGCTCGACAACTCCGCGGTGATTCGAGTGCTCGCTGGCGGGTTCACGGCCGTCAACAGCGGCAGCACGATCTACGACACGGCCATTACGAACACGACAATCGACCAGGCTCAGGGGCGGTTCGATCCCACGCTGCAAATCAACAACAATTTCGACTATATCGATCAGCCGCGAGCAGGATTCAACCCGTTTACGGGTTCGTTCATCGGTGGCGATCCGCTGGAGCAGTATCGCTTGAACTTGCTGCTGTCCAAGACTAACCCACTGGGTGGGCAGTTGGGCTTCGGCGTGAATGTCGTCGACCAGAATTTTCCGCACAGCGTGATTCCGCCCAACCTGCTGCCGCTGAATCCGAAGACCGAGGCCAACACCGAACTCAGCTATTTGCAGCCGATCCTGCGCGGTGCCGGCCTGCGGGCCAACCTGGCGCCGGTGCTGCTCGCGCGGATCAACACCGAGCTGTCGTACTTTCAGCTCAAAGACACGGTGCAGGTCAACGTGCGCGATGTAATCTCGGCCTACTGGAATCTGCGTGCGGCACACGCCGCGGCGATCGCGCGCGAGCAGCAGGTCGATCAATCGGATTTTGCGTTTCGTCAGGCCGATGCGCGGTTTCGCGTCGAATTGAACAACGAAGGCGACGTAGCCCAGGCCCGCACGTCGCTGGCCCAGTTTCGGGCTCAATTCATCGCGGCCAAGGCCGACGTGCTGCAGCGCGAGGCGGCGCTGCGAAATCTGATTGGCCTGCCGCCGTGGGACGAGGCCCAGATCGTGACGACGACGGATCCCCGGACCGATCGCGTGCGGCCCGATTGGCATGAGCTGGTCGATCTGGCCTCTGCGCGGCGGCCTGACTTGATCGAGCTAAAGCTGATTCTGGAGGCCGACGAGCAGCAGCGGATCATCGCGAACAATAACGCGCTGCCGCAGTTGAACGGCGTCGCCCTGTACCGCTGGAACGGTCTGGAAGGTGAATTGCCAAACGGAAACGGCATCATCGCGACGCAGCCGGGCCAGTTTGCCGATTGGACGCTGGGCGTGAATTTCTCCGTCCCGCTGGGACAGCGGACGGCGCGGGCTCAGCTGCGGCAGCGCGAGCTGCTCATCGCCCGCGACCGGGCCAATCTCGATCAAGGACTGCACGCCGCCTCGCACTCGCTGGCCACGACGCTGCGCAGCTTGGACCAGGCATTTGACCAATACCAGGCGTTCAAAGAGGCCCGCGAGGCCGCAGAAAAAAACATCAACGTCCAATTGAGAACATTCGGCGCCGGTCTGATCAACTATCTGCCGGTGCTCCTGGCGATTACCGATTTGGGAAACGCCAAAACCAACGAAGCCGCCGCCCTGGCCGAGTACAACACGCTGCTCGCCGACCTGGAGCTGCAAACCGGCACGATTCTGGAAACGCACGGCGTGCGGTTCTATGAAGAACGATATGGCTCCATCGGTCCGCTGTTGCATCTGGCCCCCTACCCTGAATCAACACCGCCAACGCCGAATGCCGACATCTATCCGCCCGGCAATTTGCCGGTCGAAAATGTCTTCCGGCCGGAGGACGAAGCGACTCCTCGCTTCCGCATGCGGCCCATGGAAGAGCTGCCGCTGCCAACGGTTCCGCCGCTCGATTTGCCGCCGCCGGCAGCCTCACCATACGAGTTGCCGCAGCCGCGAGTGCCAGGGACTCGCTAGCGTGGACACTTCCGGTTCGCGCGGCTGCCGATACTGCCCAAATTCCGATGCCCCTGTGCTAGTTGTACTTGCCGCCAGCGGATTGCGACGATAAAAGATGCGACCTTGGAAAACAGTGGCCGTGAAATCTACCATCGCCAGGCCGCTAGCATCGCCCGCACGGAACCAATTGGACCATTCGACGATGGCCTCGCAACTTGTCGCCGCGCCGCACGCGGGCGCTAATCATACGACCGCGTTTCAGCGGTTCACCAAGCTGGTCGTGCGGCGACGCGTGCCAATCAGCGTCGTGTTGTTCACCGCTCTGGTCCTCATCGACCTGTTTGTGCTCCACAGCCGGCCGCGCGATGTGCTGAATCTGGTTGATCCGTTTTCCGCCTGCGGCTTGCTGTTTGTGATCGGCGGGCTATTGGTCCGCACCTGGGCGGCAGGCACGCTACGAAAGCGGCGCGAGCTGGCGACCACCGGGCCCTATGCGTGGGTTCGGCACCCGCTTTATGTCGGCTCGTTTCTGATGATGGTTGGCTTCGGAATCTTAATTCACGACCCGCTGACGCTGTGGGTCGTCGTCGGCCCCGTCGCCTGGCTCTATTGGCAAGCGGTCAAAAGCGAAGAGAAGCAGATCGCCAAGCTCTTTCCCACCGAGTGGCCGGCCTACGCCGCCAGCGTCCCGCGCTTCTTTCCCCGTCGGCTGCTCGTGCCCCGGCTGGATGATTGGTCCTTCGCCCAGTGGCTCCAAAACAGCGAGTACCAGGCCTGGATCAGCTCCGCGATCGCCATCGTCGGAATCCAGCTTTGGCATCTGTGGCGCTAGCGCACCAGGCGGAGGATGAGCGTCCAGAGTGGGATGATGACGGCGGAGGCCAGTAGTAGGGTGGCGAGGGAGAGGAGGATGAGGCCGCGCCGGAGGTCGGTGAGTGGGCGGCCGATTAGTGCGTCATAGCTTTCCTGGACAATGACGCGGAGTTTAGTGTCTTTGCCCCGCGCCATGACCGGCTGTTGGCCGGCGAGCCAGCGCTGCTTGTAATAAGGATCGACTTCGCCGAAGGGGTCGGTGTAGCGAGCATCTACAGTCCAGTCGCCGCTTTTGGCGCGCAGCTTGTTTCCGCTCGCCTTGTCGAGCAGCTCCTTGCGGCGCTGCTGGTCGATGTAAAGTGGATGCTGCAGGATGCGGCCAACGTGCCCGGGGCGCGAATCGACCATCACGGCAAAACTGCTGTCGGTCAAAGAGGCCGCATCTGGATGATCGGCGTTGCCGGGGAGGCCGGGAATGGAGCCGAGCGAAATCATGAGGCCGACGACGCCGAGAAAATTCTGCTTGTCGTCTGGATCGCGGTAAACGGGTGTCGAAACGACCACGACGTATTCGTCGGTGTGTTCGGTCCGGAACGGTGGGCAGAGATAAGTGGCTGTGATGTGCTGGTCTGCGCCGGCGCGCTCGCTCTTTTCGTGGTCGCTTTCGCCGCCGTGATAATAGGCCCGCCAGGCGTAGTTTTCGCCGATGGTCTTGCCGCCGCCTTGCTCTTCGGAATTGCGGGCGATCTGCATACCGTCGGGCAGCAACACAAACCAGGCAAAGATGGGCAACTCGCCAGTCAGGGGCAACTTGTTCGTCCAGTCTTTCAAAGGCTGCCGCAGCGGATCTTCCTTTAGCTCGTCGCGCAGCTTTTGCAGATCGACCTGCGCGTCGGGTGCGCTGAACAATGGCGCGTAGTGCGCTTTTTCGTCCAAGCCGGCGATCGTCTTTTCCAAACCGGCGATCAAGAGCGGGTCGCGAACTGCCTGTTCGACCTGGTCGTAGTATTTGTCAAAATTCTGGCCGGCGGTGGTGGCGATCGCGCGGGCACCGAATTCGACACTGGTCAGTGCACCGATCGTCAGTGCGTCGTCGGCTGCCTGCATGCGGCTGTTGAGCCAGAACCAGGCCACGCCGTAAGCCGCGAGCACCACGAGGAAGAGCGCGGTAGAGAGGGCCGGAATGCGCGGATGTTTGCGAACCCAGCGCCACAGGCGCTCTGGGCGGGAGATGGGGCGAGCGAGAATGGCATCGCCATCGAGGAAACGCTGCAACTCGGCCGACAGGTCTTGAGCCGAGGCATAGCGGCGGCCGGGGTCTTTTTCAAGGCACTTCAGGCAGATGGTTTCCAGGTCGCGCGAGATGCTGGGATTCAGGCTGCGCGGGCTGGGAGGCTCGGTGTTCACCGCATGGTGGGCCAGCACCATCACATTGCCGCGGAACGGCAGAAAATCGGTGAGCAGCTCAAACAGCATGACGCCGAGGGCATAGACGTCGGTGCGGCGGTCGGCCAGGTGAGCTTCGCCGCGGGCCTGCTCGGGCGACATGTAGGCGGGAGTGCCCAGGATTTCGCCCTGGATGTTGATCTCCAAGTCGCTCTGACTTTTCTTGGCGAGGCCAAAATCGGTGATGTGCGGCTGGCCCGCCGAATCGACCAGAATGTTCCCCGGCTTGAGATCGCGATGCACGATGCCGGCCTCGTGGGCGAAGTGAAGTGCATCGCATATCGAGGCCAGCAGCTTGGCCGTTTCGCCGTGAGTCAGCTTCTTCGTGGCTTTGAACTTGTCGAGCGAAACGCCATCCACCAGATCGCTGACGATATAAACCGCGTCGCCATCGCGCCCGATTTCGTGCACGCTGACGATGTGGGGGTGCCGCAGCCGGGCGGCGACGCGGGCTTCGTGCAGAAACTCTTCGACCTCGGCTTCGTTCAACTGGCGGCTGCGCGGAATTTTGAGGGCGACAATGCGCTCAAGCCTGGTATCGCGCGCTTTCCAGACCGTTCCAAAGCCGCCCATGCCCAGACGCTCGAGCAACTCGAAGTGGCCGATTTGCGTGACTGCTTTTTGTTGCTTGAAGTTCGGATCATCGCCGGCCAGGCCGAAACGGCCGCGGCAGGCGGAGCATTGCACGTCGTCGAGCGATTGATCGGCGGCGATTTCGAGCGGCTCGTGGCAAAGTGGGCAGCGAATGTGGAGCGATCGCGAGAGGCGCACTCCCTGCCGCTGGGCAGGGACGAAGGCGGCCGTTTCGCGAATCCCCGCGCCTTCACTTTCTTTTTGCTGCGACTGGTCGCGGGCGCGGGCGATTAGCCGCAGCTTTTTCAGCTCGGCCGCGAGCTCTGGCATCAGGCTGGGGTGTTGCTCGCAGATGGCGTCGTCGCTCAGATCGTCGCCGCGGGCCCGCCGCGAGATCGCATGGTCGATTACGAGGCGAACTTGCGCCGCGCGATCGAGCTCGACCGTCTCCGGCTGCTTGTCGGTCATGCTGGCGCTACCTTTTCAGCCAATGCGAAGCGCGGCCCATCGCGGCTTGAAGATGTTCTTTGCCACGATGGACCAGCCCGCGAACTGCGTCGGGCGTTCGCCCGAGGACGGCGGCCGTTTCTTCGAGCGACTTGCCTTCGAGCAAACGGAGGCGAATCGCGTCGCGCTCGTCGGGCGCAAGCGAGGCCAGCGCGACGTGCAAGGCCTGCAAGGCCTCGTCGCGGGCCACGATGCTGCTGGGCGAGGGTTCGGCGGCGGCGATCCAATCCAAAAGCGATAAGATGCGGCTCTCGTCGCGCACATTTTCGGAAATTCTTTGCCAATCGCCTCCGCGCTTTGGGCCATCGTGCTGCTTGATGGCGTCGAGCAGGCGGTTGTTCGCGATTTTTGCGAGCCAGGCGCCGAAGGTGGGGCCCTCGCGCGGCTCAAAGCCGGCGATGTCGCGAAACGCCTGGCAAAACGTGATTTGCAGGATGTCTTCGACGGCCTGCGTGGCCTGGAGCCGCGCGGGAAGCTTGGCCGTGATGTGAACGGCCAGCTCGTCGTAGTGCGCCAAGAGCAGCCTTTCGAGGGCGACGCGTTCGCCGGCGATTGCGGCCTCGACCAGGGCCGAAACTTCGGCCTGCATGTGGTCACTATCTGAGGAATTGGTCGCCGCCATAAAGCTAAGCCCGGCAGAGGATTACGAATCAATCGTACCAACGCCACGGGCCGGGCGAAACGGTTTTTGCGCGCGCCCGGGCGGCGGTTGTCGCTGACTCCTGTAGAGAGCTGTGGGTCGAAACCGTGTGAACCTTTTAACAAGGACCACTTATGAACGCCACCCAGCAAGCTTTGCTCGACCGACTGATTGCGCTGGAAATGGATGAGCCGGGAGCCGAGCTGACGTTTGCTTGCCGGCTGGCCCGCGAGAACGGCTGGAGCTTGAACTATGCCGAGCGGGTGATTGTGGAATACAAGCGATTTGTGTTCTTGGCAAAGACAGCGGGGCACGTTGTCTCGCCGTCGGACGAGGTGGATCAAGCCTGGCATTTACACCTGACGTACACGCGATCGTATTGGGACAATTTGTGCCGCGAGGTGCTGGGCGAACCGTTGCATCACGGGCCGACGAAGGGGGGCCAGGCGGAGCAGGCGAAGTTTATCGATTTGTATGGCCGCACGCTGGCAAGTTACGAGCGGCTGCTTAGCCAAAAGCCACCGGCAGATATCTGGCCGCCGGCGGCGCAGCGTTTTGGCAAGGATCTGAAACATGTGCGCGTGAATCGCCAGCGAAGTTGGATCGTTCCCAAGCCGCGCTGGCCGCAATGGCCAGTGCGGGCGGGATATCAGACGCCGCTGCTGGCCCTGGGGCTGATCGGCGTGCCGCTGATCGGAGCGGCGTGGAATCCGCTCGATTGGCGCGGCGAGGCGTTTCTTGCGTTTTACGTGATCCTGGTTGTCATGGCCGTGATTCTCGCTCTCTTGGTGCGGCTGTGGCCTGATTCGAACGACGAAGTGGTGAGTGTCG
>Ga0137431_1000760_pt1 | contig 10817 bp, 12 predicted proteins | sample EasRivERMZT800_2_FD_104646 | JGI IMG/M metagenome (GOLD analysis project Ga0137431, IMG submission 104646) | Soil microbial communities from meander-bound floodplain in the East River, Colorado, USA - East River MetaG ERMZT800_2 | ecosystem: Environmental > Terrestrial > Soil > Floodplain ... | reverse complement strand
GTGGCGCTCGAGGACAAGGCGGATTCGGCGGAGGTACTTTCTAGCAGGGAGCCTTTTAGGCTTAGGCGCCTTTGGAAATGCATTTGTTCGAACGATCCAGGATTCATTCCCATGCAAGTCGGCCTTCGAATTCCCAAAGCGGTAATCGCCTGCTTGTCGCTGCTGGCGCTAGGAACCGCCGGGTGCGCGTGCCCCTGCCCTTGGTGCGCACCGACTGCCTGTCCTGGCTGGCAGTCCTATAGCGGAATCGGTAACTCTTGTTTTGGGTACTACCCGACCTGTTGGCGCATGTGGTCACCCGAATGTCCGTCTTGCCCATCCTATGCGGCTCCAGAACCGCTGCCCACAGAAATAGCTCCGCAACAACCGGCCGAGCCACCGTCAGCCAGCAAGTTGCCGGGAATCTATTCACCGTTGCCCGCTGTGCCGACTCCCGGCCCGGAGCAACAGGAATCCCGTTCCAATAAATCCGGAACTGGCCGGCAGTTGCTGCAGACCACGCGGATTCCGTACTGAGTTCAAACCGGTTCCACCTGGTAATCGCTGATCAGGATCGAGACACCTTGCTGCAAGAATTCAACCGCTACCAGCAGTCGATCTTCGCCGCGCCGCTCCACGATGGTTCCCTCGACACCCATTAGGGATCCGTTTTTCACTCGGACATGCTGACCCGCTTGCAGTCGGGATTCAATCGTTAGCGGCTCACCACTGGCGATTAAGCGCCGCACTCGGCAAAGATCACGCGTTAGTCCCTGGCTATCTCTCGCGGCAAACATGTGGGCAATGCGATTTGTGCCCAAGGCTTCGATGCGCTCCTCGTCGCCAGCGAACAGAAATACGTAGCTGCTGAATACGGGCAATAGGGATTTTTGCCGTCGCCGGCCTACCATGCGTACTTGGGAAACGAGTGGCAGGTAAAATGGTACCTGCATCGCATTTAATTGACGGGCTAAGGACTTCTCTTGCCGCGGCAACGTGTAAGCGGCCCACCAGCGGCGCGCTTCATCGGCGAACGCGACTTCGTCGAGCAGATTCCCCGGAAAACAATCTGGTTCAGCAGCACGAATGGGCATAGTTTGACCTCACTATCGTCAACTTGGACGATTGTTCCGAGTTAACCAAACAACCCACTCAGGCAATGCCAAGGCCATCACCAAGTCGCTTAGCAGGGGTAAAAGGGCGGGAGCCGGCTGATGGGGGAGGTTTGCAGCAAGGATACCGGCTGGGGAAACCTTAACCATGTCCATAGGGATTAGCAATCAGGAAGGTCGCCTTTATGCGTAAATTCATATTTAAAACGTACTTAGCTCAATTCTTGGGGCTTCGCAAACCGCCTTCTGGTCGCATGCGACTCTAGCTGCGGAGTTGTCAACTCGCAAGAAAACTGCCAAAATCTCCGCATTTGACGTTTTCCACCCCTGCAGGATCGGCACGATCTGCGCCTATGGAACTATGGTGCGATAAGCGACTTACGGTGACGGTGGACGGGCCGACTGGTTGCCAAAAAATCACCCTCGATCGGCCCTATGCGCGTGTTGGGAGTCACCCGAATTCAGAGATCTTGATCCCTGACATCGAAAAACGGACCCTCTATCTGCATGCAACCGAGGCTGGCGTTTTTTGCCTTGATCTGCGCGGTCAAGGCTTATCAGGATCTCAAAATCTGGGTGTCTGGTTGGCGCCGGATGCACACCTAAACCTCGGGACATGCTCGCTTACGGTCGCACTTGAGCCTTCGTCGAACGAGCAGCCGTTGCCCGCACATTCGCTGTTGGCCAGGGGCTTGAGTAATGACTCGACCCCAGTTTTTAGAGTTACTTGCAAAGATGGTCCTAAGGTCCGCTACCGGCTCCGCAGACAATTGACTTTGGTAGGCCGTTATGCAACGTCCGGCTTGAATCTCTCTGGGGCGACTGTCTCGTCGCCTCATTGCGTCCTCTATCGCGACCATGGTCGAATCTGGTGCATCGACTTACTTAGTGGCAATGGTACCTACCACAATGGCCAACGCTTCGATGTGACCGAGTTGAACCAGACGGATCGGTTGCGCGTGGGTGAATTCAGGCTGGTATACCGCGGCCATTCTCAGAAGGCAGCGCCTTGTGATGGACCCGTCCCAGTAGTGACCGAAGGTGATGAAGCCGCCGAGGGAAAACTCTTGCCGTTTGGAAATCCGCTGCTGGTTGAAGGTGATCTGCCTGGGACTGTGCGACTTGACCTCTCCGATACCGTGGCATTTCCTGAAGAGGAATCCGCTTTGCCTGATGCCAAGCCGCCTGCACCCGCAGGTACTGGCGAATCGCGGGCCGCGGTTTCGGGAACCATTCCATTTCCTGCCATCCAAGGTGTGAGTGAAAAGCTTTCAGTAGAAACTTCTGCAGAAATCAAACCAACAGAAAACTCTTTGCCAGCGCCGGCCGACCCCAAGATATTTGACGATCATGGCTCGCGAATGAAATTGCTCGAGCAGGAGGCGCTGCTTATTAGGCTGCGCGAGGAGTTACGAGCGGCGCGTGAAGAGTGGGGCTCGGAGAAGTTGTGCCTGCGCCAACAATTGACGGAACAAGCGGCCACAATTCATCGACTTCAAGAGGAACTGAACGCCGCTCAAGTACTACTCGACCAGCGTTCTGACCACAGCTCGCCAGCTGTCCCAATTTGGACTTCCTTGCCCGAGCAAGGTGTCGATTCTGTCTACGCGACGAACGATTTTCGGGGCGTGATCGAAATCAACGAACGAACTCGTGCCGACAAGGCGAGCACCGGACTGTTGCAAGTCTCAGGAAAAGCAGTCAATGCCCAAATGCCGGCATCCACAGTAGATCCGGATACGCAAGCCGCACCGCAGAGCATGCTCCGGGATCGCCGGCCAGTCGAGGCCATGAATAGCGTAAGCTTTCCAGAAGTGGCTCCACAGCCGGATTTAACGTCTCAAAGAGCGGACCGAGAAACCATTGAAATACCTCGGTTGGTTCACTCAACCATGGTTTTACAGGAACGAACCGCGACCGGTTCGCAATTGCCCGAATGTCAGTGCGTACAACCTGAATTTGTGCAGCGTTCTACGATCGCTAGCTGTGCTTCCGCAGATCTCATTTCACTGTCGCTGGCCAACGAGTCAACGGCGGTCGGCCAGACTTCGCCAGGTGTGGACGAAGGGTCCCCGCAAGTTGCCGTCGTGCAAAAGGAATTGCGGGATGATCTCAGTGTGTTCGTGAATAATCGCATTTTGGAAATTGATCAAACAAGTCGAGCACGGATGTTTTTGATTTGGTCCGGGTTGGCTGTGGGAATCACGACCTTTGTTGGGTCGATCGTCGCCGGTTGGTGGATCTGGAATCGCTAGGTGAGCAGCCGGAATCGTGGATTGCCACGTTGTCGAGGCCGTAGTAATCCCGCGCATGCGAACAGCCGGCTGGCCTCTACCTTTATGGGCCAGCAACTCTTAACGAAACGCATTACCGGCACGCTAGCAGTGTGGACGTGTCGGTAGTTTGCGAAAGATGCAGAGGATTTTTCCCGCACGTGAACTGCGCCATTTAATGCAATATTGCTGTCGGCCTTTCAGAATCCTGGCAAAAGTACTGCGACAAGCCCTGGAGCGATTGGAGCGACTAATCCGAATGTGCCGAAGTTATTTCAAGTTCGTGTGTTTCGAGGCGGCAGCCTTCAGAAATCGAGTTTTCGAGTTCTGCTCCGGATCGAAATCGCGTGCAGGGAAACTTCGATGCGTTGTCTCGACTGCTTGCTTCTGCTAGCGCTGCTTGCCGGGCTGTCGGCAGCGAAGGGGCAAGAGCTTCCTCCCATCGTCGCACATAGACCTCCACCGGCCGTTCTTACCGGGAGCGATACGGCGGATGTGCCTACGGACAACTGCTTTAACTCGTATCCCGACTTTCGCTGCGAGGACTGGGGTTGTTGCCATCAGTGGTGGTGCACTAGCTGGTATGTTCGCGCTGAGCTGCTGACGCTATTCCGCAATCACGACCCGCGAAACCGCGACCTCATCCAGACCAGCGGCGGCTCGACGGTCCTATCGGCTGATGACTTTGGCTTCGAGTTGGCGCCGGGGATCTCGACCATGCTCGGTCGTCGGATTGACGGTCTAACGGCATTTGAACTGTCGTATTTCGGCGCGAATCAATGGAACGACGCGCGGGCCTATGCCGACGCGGCCAATCTACGACTGCCTGGTTCGGCCGGAATCGCGCTCGACGATTTCAATAACGCCAGCGTGATGGAGGTTGAGCTGCGCTCCCAGTTGCATAACGCCGAAATCAACGTGCTGCGTGACGGTGACGGCATTTCCTACCTGGCTGGGTTTCGCTACCTGGGCTGGCACGAGCAGATTTCAATCAACGCGCTCGATAGCGACCTGGACGAAAGCGCTTATCAGGTCGACGTCAGCAATAATCTGTTTGGCGGACAGATCGGCGCCCGCTGGGCCCAATGCCATGAGTTTTACGACTGTGAAATTACAGCCAAAGCCGGCCTGTTCGGCAACGAAGCGACCCAGAGTCAGCTATTAACGAATCTCGACGGCACTGCGGTGGTTCGCGATCTTTCCTCGACCGACGGCAGCCTATCCTTCGTCGGCGACTTGAACCTGAGCGTCAGCTACCTGGTCCATCGCCATTGGCGCATTCGAGGCGGCTACAACCTGATGGTCATCACAGGGATCGCCCTGGCCGCAAATCAGTTGGACTTCTCGAATAATCCGCTGAGCGGCCGGCGCCTCAGGCCCGACTCCGAGGTCTTCCTGCACGGATTCAATGTCGGCTTGGAAGCGATTTGGTAAGTTGGCCCACCGGCAGCCATTGAGTGCCCGTCTGTCGGTCACGTTGGCCCTCACCGCGCAGCCTCGACGTGGACGCTTGCGGCTCTTTGCCAGCGGAATTCCCCTGTGCATGTGACGTGGGCGTGATGCAGGGGAAGCGACTGCTATCGTGAAGCAGGGAAATCGGTGAGTGACGTTTCGAGGCCAGCGCAAAAACACCACCGGCAACGCAAGCTAGTTGGACAGTTGAGGCCCGCGCACAACTGTTGCGCTAATCCAATCATTCAACTGTTGAAATGCTGTACAGCCACTCTCATTTCGGCTGGCAGAAACGGCGAAAGCGTCGTGAGCCGATGCAAATCATTGACCCTAAACCCCAAATTAACAGGCTGCCGGGAAGAGGTACCGGATCCTCAATCTGCTCCGGCGGAATCAGTTCTTCAGGAACGGCGCTGAGATTAGCCCACTCATCGAAGCTGCCGACATCTTCGTAAGTGCCGGGGGGATTCCCAAACTGACTGTACAAGGTCACATAAGTTGTGTCTTCGTTTAGGGCTCCGAAAATGCTGTCTTTCACCCACAACAGCATATCCCCAGAACCATTGCCGGAATTCAAGTTACCGTTCAACAGCACTTCATTGTCAACGCTTAATCCGGTTAGGCGAAAAACCTCCGTGAAACCTCCGGTCAACGAAATAACTGGCGGATCAACTCCATCTGGGTTGGCTGGGCTAAATCCATCCGGAGTGCCTCCCGCAGAAGTCCAACCGTGATCACTCGTGAATAGCTGAACCTGGTTCAGCGACAGTAATTCTCCACTTCCCGGATTTGCAATATCTAACAAAAAGACCCTATATTCAGTGGAGCCAATAAACGCAGACGCGACTGAATTCAAAAGAATTGCATGGGTGTTCTCACCTCCTTTGGTGTCAAGGGGCGGCGAACTGACGTTGGTGTTAAAACCCTCAGTGTGCGTGGAATTCGCCGCGCTTTGCATCCGCAGAAATGCGTCGACAGCACCCGAACCGGTTCCTTGGGGAGGAATTTGCTCAACAATAAAGGCCCCACCAAGTTGGGCAGTGCCGTAGCCAATACTATTTGCCGTCGTCAGGTCAAAGGGCGACGTTATATCAATTGCAGCCCAGCAGTTTGACGAGACGACGAGAACTAATGCCAACGAAATCCGAGTCAATAAGCGAGTGTTCAAGTCTATATCTCCATTTGCACGGCAGCACTCTTCTCCAGAATTGCGAGGTGCTGTCGCTTTCCTTTTTCTACCCGCCTATAACCCGCGCCAGGCTTGGTCCTGACAATATTTTTAAACATTTTTCATTTCCGATGGCTGTCGTACTTCTTTGAGGGGGGCGGTCTTTAAGAAATGTTGTTGTATGGGTGGTGTTGGGCCTTGCACTTAGTGCGTCATCGGACGAGCTATTGTCAAAAGTTGTTGATGGGCGAGCGTCAGGCGGCGGCGGTTTGGGGTTTTACTCCATCAATGAATTGAACTCCGGCAATCACGTCGGGCAATAACTGAGCGCCATTGAGCAGCCGCCATTTCTTGGAAGCGGATTGCATTAGCTTGAAGACCATAGTCAGGCATGCCAGGCGTGAGCCGTTGCCCTTAGTTCGCCGATGTCTCAAGCGGACGGTAGCGAACGTGCTCTCGATGGGATTGGTCGTTCGCAGGTGAATCCAGTGGTCGGCGGGGAAGTCGTAGAAGGTGAGGAGGACGGCTCGATCCTTGGCTAAGCAGTCGGTCGCTTTCGGGTACTTCGCCTGATACGTCTGGATGAACAACTCGAAAGCCTCGTGGGCGTCGGCTCGGGTCTCGGCCATCCAGATTTGATGCAGCTTGTTCTTGGCTTCGGGTTGCAATCGCTTGGGGAGCTTGTCCAGCACGTTGGCCGTCTTGTGCACCCAGCAGCGCTGCTCGCGGCAGGTGGGATAGACCTGGCCGAGCGCCTTCCAGAAGCCGAGGGCACCATCGCCTGTAGCCAGCTTGGGATCGACCGCCAGGCCACGGGCCTTCACATCCAAGAGCAAGGCTTTCCACGATTGTTCGCTCTCGCGGAAGCCGTCAGCGATGGCGATCAGCTCCTTGCGGCCATCAGCCGTGGCGCCCATTAAAACCAGGATACATTGGCGATCTTCTTCCAGGCGGATGTTGAAGTGCACGCCATCCGCCCACACGTAAACGTACTCCTTCCCCTTCAAAGACCGCCGGCTCCACTCCTGGAATTCCTGCTGCCAAACTTCTTTGAGGCGCGTGATCGTGGAAGCGGAGAGTCCCTTGGCTGCCGGGCCAACGAGCGCCGACAAGGCTTCGCTGAAGTCACCCGTGCTGATGCCTTTGAGATACAACCAGGGAATCAACTCCTCGATGCTCTTCGTCTTCCGCAGGTAAGGCGGCAGAATCTTCGAGGAGAAAGGCTCCGCTGCAGCGGCTGGTCGTCGATCCAGCACACGTGGCTGCCGGACCTCGACGGGACCGACGCCGGTCAACAGCGTCCGCTGCGGCAAATGGCCATTGCGAACCACTTGGCGATGACCAGCACCATCCTGGACGTGCCGGTGCGAATCGATCCACTCGGTGACCTCCGCTTCAATGGCCTGCGTCAGAAGCCGCTGGGCACCGTCACGAAGAATGCCGCTCAGCACGTCCTGGCTGCTGGCCGCTGGCAGGGAAACGATCGGATTGCTACTCTCTCGCATGGTGGCGTACTCCGGGGGAATGTGGCTGTTAAGTAACCAAATTCAAACCCAAGTACGCCGCCTCTTTCAACTCAACTCATCCACAACATTCGGGTATAGCTCTTCTTCGCGTGGTAACTGCACCTAAATCGACGACCTAGGACAGCCCATGTTCCGTTTTACGATCCGCGATGTGCTGTGGTTGATGGTCGTGGTGGGGTTGGGAGTGGGGTGGTGGATTCAAAACACCAAACAGCGGCAAGCCTTGTTGTCGGCGCAGGCCAAAGCTGACGACCTCGGATGGAAAATAGATTTCTGCGAAGAGCTGCTTGCCGATTTCGGAATCAAGCTTCGACATGAAGATAATCGTGTTGAAGCTACTGGCGATTTTCCCGACGGCGACGCCGCAAAGGGAATGTCAAGATGGACTCAAGACTTGAAGGAATAGCCCCGGTTGGGGTTGTCTTCTGGCTCACCGTGGCGACCCGATTTGGCCGGCGGTTAGAATCGGGGGCATGGACGAGAAGCGGACAAAACAATCGTTGTCGCCCTGGACGGTTGTGGTTGTGCTGCTGATCGCGGCGATTCCGCTCTATGTGCTTTCAGTCGGGCCAGTGCTCTATCTTGCAAACAACGGTTTTCCCGGCTTGGGAAAATCACTTGAAGCTTTCTACGCCCCTTTGGTATGGGTCGCCGAACAGTGGCGACCACTAGACTACGCGCTGAAGCGGTACATTGCACTTTGGCTGGGCAACTAGCGGCGACCAACACTTACTGAACCATTACCGGCCCGGCGCTAGGCTGGACAAGCTGCCACCAATTACCGTGGCATCCCGATTCGGCGGGCGGATATAGTGGGTCCAGGGAGCGTGCCAATGTCATGCCTGATGGCACTCATACTGTTCAGTGCCATGATGTTCGTTCTGTGGCTGCTTAATCAGAAAGACGAAACCTAGCCCCAAAATGCGTTACCGCCTCCGCACGCTGCTGATCGTTTTGGCGCTGGGGCCGCCGGTGATTGCCTCGCTATGGCAACTTCACTGGTATCGCTCGCAGGTTCGATATGGCGACGGATAGCCAAGCGGGAATGATCCTGCCGTCCAGCAGATGCTAGACTTCGCGAAACTGCATGGGCCTTATGATCCGCGCAAAGACTGGGAATCCGATCAATTCATTCCGCCCAGCGAACGCGACAGAGAATCAACAGACCCGCCTCGTTAGCTTTATGGCCCTCCCCATGTTTCGTTTCACGATCCGCGATGTGCTGTGGTTGACCGTGGTGGTGGGGTTGGGCGTGGGTTGGTTTGTTGATAGCTCTGCTAGGGAAGCCGAACAGGCCCGTATTTGGCGCGAGGCCATGGAAGCGCGAGAGGAAATGCAGAAAGCCGCAGATGCGCGCGGCTATCGTTTTGTGGGCGGCAGCGGTGGCTTAACCCTCCAGCCTAAGAATCCACCGCCTTTCCCACATCCACAAATCAGGACGCTACCTACAGCAGCACTTAATGACCCATGACCAACCGGGTGATACGCTGCATAACCTGCCACCAGTTACCGTGGCGTCCCGATTTGGCGGGCGGGTATCTGGACGTAGTGAATCAGGTCCGATCAGGCAGTCGTTTGTGGACCATGTTGTAGTAGATCGAAATCCACGCAACCACGCCGAACATCAGAATCGGGTCGGGGAGTTTCGTCTGCTTTTCTGGATCGCTTGAGGGTAGGGCTGAGAATAGAAGCCAAGCCACGGGCGGTGCCACCGCAGCCACTAGCAGCAATGTTTTGAGGCTAAACGTCATGCCCCCGATTCTAACCGTCTCAGCTACCGCCGGCACGCCGCATGCGCCATACTGTGCCCACACATAGGCATTCACAGCTTTTCGTACTCGCACGGTGGAGCAGAGCGACTGGCAGGGAGAGCCTTAGTGGAATCTGCGCCCAAGCCCAAGTGCCCCAATTGCGGGGGCAGTGATACGCAATGCGTAAGCGCCGAGCCAATCTATTCGCCTGACGACACAAACCGCCACAAACCAGTCGGGCGGATTCTGATCTTCCAGTGTGCATGCGGGCGCGGGTTCTCGGTGAAGGTTGATGAACCAGCAGCGGGATGAGTCGGCCCCCGATTCTAACCGCCGGCGCGGGATTAGTTCTGACGGTGGCGTCCCGATTTGGCGGGCGGGTATCATGAGGTGATGGACGGTCCCCTAGATTTTCAGCGCCGCGCCGTTGGTCACATCAATTCGCATCAATTCTTTGCATGGTTTCTGGGCCTGGCGATTCCGTTCACTCTCGCCCTGGGCGCCTTCATTGGGTGGCACAATACCGTCGTCAACCCGGTTCAGCCCTCGCACCTGCTAATGCGAGCGGTCATTGGAGCAGCCGGCTACTCCGCAATCGTCGTCATCATTTACGTCAAAGTGTTTCGGCCAGCAATCCTAAAAGCACAGCGAGAACCCGAGTCGTCAGACTAGTTCGTCGCCCAATTAGCCCGCCATGCGCTTCCGCCTCCGCACGATACTGATCGTTTTGGTTGCGGTCTGCTGCACCGTCATCGCGAACTATTGCGCCTACCGGTATGCCTACCGGGTGACCGAGCTGGCTCTTGATGTCGTTGTGGTGCGGTTGGGGAGCAAAATGTATCCGTGGCTAGTGCCGCACGGCCTTGAGTGACTCGCTCGACTATCAGGACTGCCCCATGTTCCGTTTCACGATCCGCGATGTGCTGTGGTTGATGGTGGTCGTGGGGATGGCGGTGGCGTGGCGGATAGAGGTTAGCCGAATTAAGCGCGCTCATGCAGTCGAAACTGATTGGTATCACCGCCAGCTTGTCGATAAGGACAGCCAGGTTTACCAGACTGTAAACGCGCTTATCAGGGAAAGAGATCAGCTAGTTAAACAGAGGAATGAGCTAGAGAAGGCTGGCGCAGACAATGCAAAGTAGGGACGTGTCGCAGTTCCACTTAATCACCCATTACCCGCGATCCGCGTGCGAACCTAAGTCGCGCTCGCCCTTGTCTTTCGATTACGGTTCGATTCGGAACACCACTTAATGAACCATCACCCACCGGGTGATACGGTGGACGCTCTGCCACCAATTACCGTGGCGTCCTGATTCGGCGGGCGGGTATCATGGAGGGATGGTCTGGGCGCCATTTGCTTTCGTCGGCATGTTTTGGCTGCTTGCATTCATTGCTGCGCTGCTCCTCAGTTCACCAGTATTGTTTGATAAACTCCCTAGCAGCCCGTTGATTTAGTTCTGTTTTTCAGGCGATGATCGCGAGTTCCATTTCAGGAAGGAGCGCGGCGCGGGAGTTGGTTGGATGACTCTGCGATGGCGCGTGTGACTTCCAGAATT
>Ga0137431_1000759_pt1 | contig 10822 bp, 9 predicted proteins | sample EasRivERMZT800_2_FD_104646 | JGI IMG/M metagenome (GOLD analysis project Ga0137431, IMG submission 104646) | Soil microbial communities from meander-bound floodplain in the East River, Colorado, USA - East River MetaG ERMZT800_2 | ecosystem: Environmental > Terrestrial > Soil > Floodplain ... | reverse complement strand
CTTCTTTCCGCTTGCGCAATCGCCTGCCAATCAGCCGTCGGCAGACCTCTCAGTGGATGACGCGCTCGAATTGGGGCCGCTCAAGATTCCAACAGGCGCGGGGCTGAGCTTTCGCGTCGAGGCCACGGACAACGACGACGTTAGCGGCCCGAACGTTGGCCGATCCGCAGATTTTTTCGTGCGCGTCGTGACCGAAGAAGAGCTGCGCACCGACCTGCTGCGCCGGGAAAAAGAACAGCGGCACGAGCTAGAGCGATTACTGAAGGACCAAGAGGACTTGTTGACGGATAGCCGCGCGCTGGCGGCCGCGGTCAAGTCGCAGGCCGACCTCAGCGCGGAGCAGAAGGATCGGCTGGTTCAAAACGCCAGGCGGCAAAAACTGGTTGGGCACGGCGCCAGTACCGTTGCCGAGCGGCTGGCCGGAATCGTCGTCGAGGTGCAAAACAATCGCTTGGAAGCAGATGGCGGCCGGCTTCAAACGCGAATTAGGACCGAGATCGTCGAGCCCATTCAAGCGGTGGCAGAAAGCCTGATCCCCCAGGCCACCGCTGCACTAGAGCAAGCTCGCCACAGAGCCGCAAAACCTGACGCCCGCGAGCAGGACCTGACAAAAGCGATTTCCGCTCAGGCCGAAACCGCCGCACGCATGAGAGAGATTTTGGAGCACATGGTGAAGTCCGAGGGCTTTCAGGAAGCCGTCAATCTACTGTATGAAATCCAGAAGGCCCAAACCGACGTGAACAGCCAAACCAATCAGGCCCGACAGGAACGGATCAAGCGGATCTTGGAAGGCGCAGTGCCATAGTCGACTACAGTTCGCTAATAAGGAAGATGCGATGCCAATGATCCATGTCGGTGATATTCGCCTGAACGTCATCGAAAAGGGCCGCGGCACGCCGCTACTCTTGGCGCACGGCTACCCACTGGACTATTCCATGTGGCGCGGGCAGGTAGACGGCCTGGCGGACACGTGGCGCGTGATCGCGCCTGATCTGCGCGGGTTTGGAGCCAGCGATGCCACGCCGGGAACCGTCACGATGCAGCAAATGGCCGACGATCTGGCGGCCCTGCTCGACGCACTTGCTATCCAAGAGCCTGTAGTGTTTTGTGGACTCTCGATGGGCGGCTACGTCGCCTGGCAGTTTGCGTTGCGGCATCGCGCGCGGCTGACCCAGTTGATTTTGTGCGATACCAGGGCCATCGCCGATTCGGCCGAAGCAGCCGCGGGCCGCGTGAAAACGGCCGAGAAAGTTCTGGCCGAGGGTTCAGCCGTGGCGGCTGACGCACTCCTTCCCAAGCTGTTTGCCCCCGCGACGTACCAGCAGCAGCCGCAAATCGTGGAAGTAACGCGGCAAGTCATCCTGAGAACCAAGCCCGACGGAATCGCCGCCGCGCTGCGCGGAATGGCCCAGCGGCCCGACGTAACGATTCAGTTAAATGGAATTGAAGTGCCGGCGCTGCTAATCTGCGGCCAGCACGATGGAATTTCTCCGCCCGATGAAATGCGCGGAATCGCCGCCCAAATGCCAAATGCCCGCTTCGTCGAAATCGCAGCCGCCGGCCACATGGCGCCGTTAGAGCAGCCCGATGCGGTCAATCGTGCCTTTCGAGAATTTCTAACGCAGTAGCCGCGACCAAACCTGGTCCCGGAAATCGCGTGGGACACACCTGCCGCAATAGAAAGCAGCTACGGCAGCTCAAAAACCGACTGGCATTTCACGATCGCACAATCGTCTGGAAACGTGTGAAAGGCCTGGATCAGCAGGCTGCGGCTGCGCGTTTCGGCGTGGATATAGCTCACTGCGCCCAGAGCCATGCGGCCGCTGGAATCGAAAATATGCATCAGGCCCTGGCGCTCTCCGTCGCGCGTCAGCTCTTCCTGAAACGTCCAAAACACCTCGGGCGCGACGGGCTCGAGCTGAAAATTCGTGTGATAGACGATGCCGCCGCGGCACTCGACGCGATCGGTCCGCTGACCCTTCAGCCGATACGACAGGAGCCGCCGCCGCTCGGGCAGCGGATGCTGGGCCGACGCGGCCACTTCGGTCAGCGTCAGGCCGCGATAGCGCCAAGTGATGACGTGACCCGCCGTCGTAATGTCGAGACGGGCGGAAAATTCGCCGCGCTCCACGGTCCGCGTCTTGTGCACCTCAAACAGCTCGGGGTGCAAGGCGCGGCCGAAAAGCTGAAACGACAACTCGGCCACTTTCGGTCGTACGGATAACACGGCGAAGTGTTCCTGCGCTCGTGGTGATTTTCCATGCAAAAAAGGCTTCAGGCGTCATGCTGGGTCGCATTATACGCCGCCCAAGAGACGCCGACAAAGCCAGTTTATTTCATCGGCTGAATGTAAAAAAATGCCTCTTGACAATGACCAGCCGACGGTAATTGCCTTTTGATTGCAACGCGATTTTGCGAAAGCAGTCGGCTCAACCACGCGACTGGCTGCGCCGCTATTTGCTCTCGGCATCGGCCACGGTGACGCTTTTCATGACATCACCTTGGCGAATCGCATTGACCACTTCCAGCCCTTCCACGACCTGGCCGAACACGGAATGTTTGCCGTCCAGCCACGGCGTGGCGACGTGCGTGATAAAGAACTGCGACCCGTTCGTGTTGGGGCCCGAATTTGCCATCGACAGGACACCGGGTCCCGTGTGCCTCAGATCGGGATGAAACTCATCGGCGAATTTGTATCCCGGTCCGCCGGTGCCTGTGCCCTGCGGGCAGCCGGTCTGAACCATGAAGTTCTCAATCACGCGATGGAACTTCAGTCCATTGTAAAACCCCTGTTTAACCAACTTTTCAAAGTTGGCCACGGTCTTTGGCGCCTTGTCGTCATGCAGCGTCAGTTTGATCGTGCCTCGATTGGTGTCGATCGTGGCTGTCTTCATGCGCGGTCTCCTGGGTCAGAAAAGCAGCAGCTGGAGATTTGCCCCGCGAAAGCAGGCGACGCACATTGTAGCGCTTTGCAATGGGGTTCGTTAGCCGCCACGCCTTTTCTTGCCAGAAATGCCCTTGGCCTTATCGACTTTTGTGGGCGGTTCTGCCTTGATATCGAAGTTGGCTTCTCGGGTGCCGCGCGGGGGCACGCGGAATTGCCGCGAGCCATCGCGCCATGCCAGGGGAAGCAGCGCTTCGTCCGCTGGGGCAGCATCGGACCCTCCGGCGGACGTGCTTATCGTAACGAAATGATCGCCCGCCGCGGCCCCATACCGCTCGGGTGACACTAGCCGCAGCACAAATCTTCCTTCGCTGTCGGTCCTTCCCACGGAACCGGTTGTCGTTGTCTCAGTCGACTTGCCGCTGCCCATCGGCTGAAACGTAACGACAGCATTGTGTAGGGGCTTGCCGTCGAGCGTCACCCGGCCGGAAACCGGCACCACTTCGCCGTTGCATCCGACCGATCCGAGTGCGCAGCATAGCACGGTGCCTGAAAACAACGGCCTGCAAATGCCAAAAACAAATGGTCGGTCCATTGTGCACAGGATCGACGCCCCCAAGCCGCCTATGGCAACGGGGCAACCTCGTGGCCTGCAATCGTCGCCGCGTCGGCAAAGACTCTCGTATTCATCGTAACAGGAAACGTTCGTACCGACCCGTCGCACAACAAAAAGTTAAAGGCGCCTGGGTGAAAAGCGCCCCAGGCGCGACGACAAGGCTGAAACTCGCCGACACCCCCAATCTCTGAGCAGCGATCATAATCGCCGATCAGCGTGCGACTTTGAGAATAGGCGTCGGAGCGGTTGTACGAACCATACGTATAAGCCCAAAACGTACGTCGCGACAGCGGATCGCGGCCAATGGTTGTGGACGCACTGGGCGGCGTCGAATACTCGCCCACCATCAACGTCGTCGACAGTCCATCAATCACGGATGCAAATCGTTCCGCGCCGAACCTGCGATCGCCGATCTTATGATCGGTAACGTGAAATACTCCGCGCCACCTTGAGGGTAGCTTTCCTTTGGATTTAGGAATGTTCCACGAACCGTCCCACGATCCAAGAATGGCGTCGCTCTTTCCGCCGACACCACGATACGACCCCGGCATATATTTCAACTTCAAATCCCACGCCGGCCCCGTTTCGGGAACGATGGGTGTCGTGCGTTCAATGTCTGACGGGCAGGAATAGACGGAGACAAACGTCTCCCGCACCTTCCGGTTCGCCGGCGACTCATTGGTTTCGCTCTGGCGGTACAGCTCGTACACCTGTTTCTGCTCCAGAAACGGAAGAATCTGGATGGTCCAGGAGGTGTAGCTTTCATTCGAGCAGCACGGACCCGGGCTGACTCCTCCGGGCGGAAACGACTCGTTCGCCCCGTGGTACATGTGAACGGCCAGGCCGATCTGCCGCACGTTGTTAATGCAGACTGCACGACGGGCCGCCTCGCGGGCCGATTGGACCGCAGGCAACAACAAGGCCACTAAGAGGCCAATGATGGCAATGACGACCAGCAATTCCACCAACGTGAAGCCAGCCGCCGCCCTGCGCTGTGCGCATTGCATAGCGGACTCCTCTGTTCCGAGAGGGCGGCCTAACCCCGCTGTTCGCCTCTTGCCGCCCTATCATTACGATAGTGAATTGAATTCGGGTTGACAACAACTTGCGGCCAAATACGCATTACAGGGTAGATTCCATGCAGGTCTGCCACATCCTTGAAACGTGCCTGTATGTTGATGACCTAGCCAAGGCCGAGCACTTTTACGGCCAGGTGCTCGGCCTTGCCGTGGAAAGCCGCCAGGAAGGGAGACACGTTTTCTTTCACTGCGGCTCGCGGATGCTGCTGCTTTTCAATCCGCTTGCCAGCCGCGATTCGGCTGGCGACTTTCCGCCCCACGGGGCCTTTGGTCCGGGACACTTGGCATTTGGGATTTTGGAAGCGGACCTGCCGTCGTGGATCGACCGGCTGGAGCGGCAGGGAGTCGCAATCGAAAAGGTGATCGAGTGGCCCCGCGGCGGTCGCAGCCTCTATTTTCGCGACCCCGCCGGCAATAGCCTTGAGATAGCCACACCCAAGATCTGGGGAATCGACGAGACAACCCTAAGACTCGTCAGTGGTCCGTAGGATGCTGTCCGTATACATTAGTCGCTTCTCGACTTGCAACTGACAAAGGACCACCGCCTTCTTCCCATGTTCCTAGCATTCGGCGAAATCATGGCCCGCATCGCGCCGCCTGGCACGTTGCGTTGGCGGCAAGCATTGCCCGGCGCGGTGCAGGTGACGTGGGGCGGGGGTGAAGCCAATGTTTGCGCATCGCTGGCGCTGCTCGGGCAAAAAACGCGCTACTTGACGGCACTTCCGCGCACGCCGATTGCCGAAGCGGTCGTCGCGAGCCTACGCGGGCTCGGCGTTGATACCGATCAGGTGCTCTGGCGAAAAGAAGGACGCCTGGGTTTGTATTTTGTCGAAGGGGGCGCTAATCAGCGCGGCTCGACGGTCATCTATGACCGCTCGGCAAGTGCGGCAGGCCTGGCCGGTCCTGAGGAATACGATTTTCAAGCGGCGCTAGCAGGCATCAAGCGTCTTCATATTACGGGTATTACGCCCGCGATCAGCGAGGTGGCCTGTCGAGCGAACCTGGCGCTCGTCCAGCGAGCGAAACAGGCAGGCGTCATCGTTTCCTGCGACCTGAATTTCCGCAAGAAACTTTGGAACTGGAGACCCGGCTCGGCGTCCAAGCAGCTCGCCCGCGAGTGCATGGCCGAGGTGCTTCCGTTTGTAGATGTGGTGATCGCCAACGAGGAAGATGCTGCCGACGTTTTGAATATTCATGCCGCCGACACGGACGTAACGACCGGCCACATCAATGCAGCGGCGTATACACAAGTGGCCCAGCGGATCGCCGAGCGATTTCCAAATGTGTCGCATGTCGCGATTACGCTACGCGAGAGCCTGTCGGCCAATCACAACAACTGGGGCGGCATGCTGTACGACGCGCGGCAGCGGCAAACGCACTTTGCCCCCGTCAACCGGCAAGGCGAATATCAGCCCTACGAGATTCGCGACATTGTGGACCGAGTCGGAGCCGGCGATTCGTTTTCCGCGGGGCTGTTGTATGCTCTGGCGAGCCAGGAATTCAGCCAGCCGGCACTAGCAATTTCGTTTGCCGTTGCCGCGAGCTGTCTCAAGCATTCGATTCAAGGCGATTTTAACTACGTCGGACTGGATGAAATTGTGGCCTTGATGGGCGGCAATGCCTCGGGACGCGTGCAGCGATAACTCCGCCGCGCGCCATCTTACGATCCGCAAAATCCGCATGGGCCGTCCGACGCGCTGGGCGACCGCTGGTCGTGATTTTGCGACTTTCCGCCAATTAATGATTGCGGCACAAAAGCGCAAGTCGCGTCCTAAAGTCTCCTAGAGTCTGGGGACTAACCCCCCATGAGCGGCACAGCTGTCAGCGCCGTGGAAGATGCCGCCCCCTTGGAGCGTGTGACGCGTGAGTGACCTGCAAGACATCGTAAAAGACTTTCTCGTCGAATCGTACGAGAACCTCGACCAGCTGGACCGCGACCTGGTGCGGCTGGAGCAGGACTCCGCGTCGGCCGAAGAGCTGGGCAGCATCTTTCGCACAATTCACACGATCAAAGGGACATGCGGTTTTTTGGGCTTCGACAAGCTACAAAGCGTGGCACACGCTGGCGAGAATTTGCTCAGCAAGCTCCGCGACCGCGAGCTGACGCTGCGGCCCGACATCACGACCGGCCTGTTCAGCCTGGTCGATGCGATTCGCCAAATCCTGGCAAATATAGAAAACCTCGGCGCCGAGGGTGAAGCGGACTACTGCGACCTCATTCGGACCCTCATCGCGTTGCAGGTCGAGCCGTCCAATAGCGCGCGCGACGACGAACCACGGATCGGTTCGCATCCTGCCAGCGGCACGGGCATCCAAGCTGATCCACCTGCCGTCCAGGTAGAGCCGGATCAGGCGGGACCCAGTTCCGATGGCCGGCACAGCAGCATCTCCGACGGTACGATTCGCGTTGACGTGGGCTTGCTTGACAAGCTCATGAACCGCGTCGGCGAATTGGTGCTCGCTCGCAATCAAATCCTGCAATTCACAGGTGGTTCCAGCGATACCGAGCTGCATAGCGCGGCCCAGCGCCTCAATCTGATCACCACCGAGCTGCAAGAAGGGGTCATGAAGACCCGAATGCAGCCGATCGGGAATCTTTGGAGCAAGTTTCCCAGGATCGTTCGCGATCTGGCCATTCACTGCGGAAAAGAAGTCCGGATCGAGATGGAAGGGAAGGAAACCGAGCTCGACAAGACGATTGTCGAGTCAATTAAAGACCCTCTGACTCACATCGTGCGCAACGCCATCGACCACGGAATTGAATCCGCCGCAGAACGGCTTGCCGCCGGAAAGACTGTCGAAAGTTGCCTGCGGCTCAGAGCCTTTCACGAGGGCGGGCAGGTCAATATCGAGATCAGCGACGACGGCCGCGGCCTGGACCTCGCGCGCATCCGTCAAAAGGCGATCGATCGCGGGCTCATCACACTCGATCAGGCCATGCGAATCAGCGATCGCGAAGTCGCCCAGCTCACTTTCACCGCTGGCTTCTCCACGGCCGCACAAGTCACCAACCTGTCCGGCCGCGGCGTTGGAATGGACGTTGTCAAAAATAACGTCGAAAAAATCGGCGGCACGGTCGACGTTCACTCGCAGCCAGGACAGGGCACGACTATCAAGCTCAAGATTCCTCTGACCCTGGCCATCATTCCGGCGCTGATCGTCACCTGCCGCGGCGACCGCTTCGCCATTCCTCAAGTCAACCTGCTCGAGCTCGTTCGCCTCGCGGGCGATCAGGTCCATCGCGGCATCGAAAGCCTGCACGGGGCGCTGGTTTATCGCCTCCGCGGGCAGCTCCTGCCGATCGTTTATTTGTGCCGGGAGCTTGGCCTGGATGACACCACTTCCGCCGGCGAAGACGCGGCGATCAACATCGTCGTGCTTAAAGCCGACGACGGCCAATTCGGACTAGTCGTCGATTCCATTAACGACACCGAAGAGATTGTCGTTAAGCCACTCTCGCCGCAGCTCAAAGGCATTCCCGTCTATGCAGGAGCCACCATCATGGGCGACGGCAAAGTCGCACTGATTCTGGACGTGCTCGGGACGGCCCAGCGGGCCCACGTGGTTGGCGAAGTGCGCGACCGAATGCTGACCGAACATCGGGGCGATGCTCCCAAACCTGTCGACAATCGCCAAAAGCTCCTGATCGCCAAGCTTGGCAATCGCCGACTGGCCATGCCGCTTTCCACCGTCTCCAGGCTAGAAGAAATCCCGGCTGCTGCCATCGAACAAGCCGGCGGACAGGACGTTGTGCAATACCGCGGGGCGATTTTGCCACTCTTGCGATTGGCGTCGCTCTTGGGCGTCTCGACCGATACCGATCCGAGCGGTGAGCTCCAAGTCATCGTCTATAGCGAGCACGGCCGCAGCGTGGGTCTGGTAGTTGATCGAATCATGGACATTGTCGAGTCCTCCATCGACACACTTCGCTCCGGCCAGGGCAACGACGTGTTTGGTTCGGCGATCGTTCAAGGTCGTGTGACCGACTTGCTCGATTTGCCGTCGTTGATCCGCCGCGCTGACGCTGCCTTATTTGACAATTCAACCTCGGCAAAAGGGGTCCTGGCATGACGAGCGCCCCTCAGTTCTGCACCTTCTTTTTGGACGACCTGTACTTCGGCGTCGAAGTGCAGCGTGTCCAGGAAGTGATTCGCTACCAGGAAATGACACGCGTTCCGCTGGCTTCGCAAATGATCGCCGGATTGATCAACCTGCGCGGGCAGATCGTAACCGCCATCGATCTGCGAAAGCGTCTGGGAATCAGCGATCGGCGCGGCCCAAATCAACCCATGAACGTCATCGTGTGCGAGGGCGAAAGCGTCGTCAGCCTGCTGGTTGACGAAATCAGCGAAGTCATCGCCGTGGACGCCAGTGCGTTCGAGAATCCGCCTGAAACTCTGCGCGGTCCCGCCCGCAGTCTCATCCAGGGCGCCTACAAACTCGACCGGCAGCTCTTGCTCGTGCTGAATACGGCGGAAGCTGTGCACGTGCCGTCGGACTAGCCAATTGTTCAAGTCATACAACCATTGGATTCCTGAATCGAGGTAACTATGAAAAGCTTGCAAAACATGAGCATGGCCACGCGCCTGCTACTGGCGGCCGGAGTGTTTGCGCTCGGCTTCGCGGCCTATGTCGCGGTTGCCTTCACCACGCTGAATGTGGCCAAGGTAAACGGCCAGGCCTATCGGCAGATCATCGAGCACAAGGACCTGCTGGCCGATGTGGTTCCGCCGGGCGCCCATATCGTGGAAACGTATCTCCTGGCCAGCCTGATTTCCGACGCAGCTCCGGGCGAGGAGTTGGAAAACTTGACGGGCCAGTATGAGCAGCTCAGGGCAAATTTCCGCGATCGCATCGCGGTATGGGAAAAGGTACTGCCGGATCAACCCATAAAGCGGGACCTGGTGGATGCGGCTCGCCGCCCCGCCGAGGCATTCTTCACTGCCATGGACCAGGAACTGATTCCCGCCGTGCGCCGCGGCGATCGGGAAGCGGCCCACGCGGCGCTGAAGTCCAAGCTGACGCCTCTATACGCCGAGCACCGCTCCTCCATCGATTCGGTCGTCAACCAAGGCACAGGATTGGCGGCCGTCGAAGAACAAAACGTCGCCGCGCTGGTAGGCCGCCGCACGCGAATTCAACTTGCAGCCGGACTGTTCACGCTCTTGGCCGTACTCGGATTTACTTTCTGGCTCCGCAATCAAGCTAAGATTCAAGAGTTGCAGATTGCGGATAACCCCGCCCGGATCGCAGCGATCAGCCGCTCGCAAGCGGTGATTGAGTTTCAGTTGGACGGCACGATCATCACGGCAAACGACAACTTTCTGAAGACGCTCGGTTACTCGCTCGACGAGATCCAAGGACGCCACCACAGCATGTTTGTGGATGAAGCCACCCGTCAATCCGACGAGTATCGGGAATTCTGGATTCGTCTGGCCCGCGGCGACTATCAGGCCGGCGAATTCCGCCGGCGAGGCAAGAATGGGAAGGACGTGTGGATTCAGGCCTATTACAACCCTCTCTTCGACGAGACGGGCAAGCCGTTCAAAGTTGTCAAATACGCCAGCGACGTCACGCCTCAGGTGCATCAGCGTGAGCAGCTTTGCGTGGTGATGGAAGCAGTCGCCACCAATGCGACCAACCTCAGTGGCTCCGGCGAGGAGCTCAACGCCATCAGCGCCGAAATGAGCGCCAATGCCGAAGAAACGTCCGCACAGGCCAATATCGTCTCCGCTGCCGCCGATCAGGTCAGCAAAAACGTGCAAACCGTCGCCACAGGCGTCGAAGAAATGGGGGCGAGCATTCGCGAGATCGCCGGCAATGCCAACCTGGCGGCCAAAGTCGCTCAGCACGCCGTGCGATTTGCCGATGCCACCAACGCGGCCATTGGCAAGCTGGGTGAATCGAGCATCGAAATCGGCAAAGTCATCAAGGTGATTACCTCCATCGCCGAGCAGACTAATCTCCTCGCCCTCAACGCCACCATCGAAGCCGCCCGCGCCGGCGAAGCGGGCAAGGGCTTCGCCGTCGTTGCCAACGAGGTCAAGGAACTCGCCAGGGAAACAGCCAAAGCGACCGACGAAATCGGTCAAAAAATCGACGCAATTCAGAACGATACGCGGGGCGCCGTCGAAGCGATCCGGCAGATCGGTCTGGTCATTGGTCAGATCAACGATATTGCCGGAACGATTGCCAGTGCTGTCGAGGAGCAAAGCGCCACCACCAGCGAAATCAGCCGAAATG
>Ga0137431_1000758_pt1 | contig 10836 bp, 4 predicted proteins | sample EasRivERMZT800_2_FD_104646 | JGI IMG/M metagenome (GOLD analysis project Ga0137431, IMG submission 104646) | Soil microbial communities from meander-bound floodplain in the East River, Colorado, USA - East River MetaG ERMZT800_2 | ecosystem: Environmental > Terrestrial > Soil > Floodplain ... | reverse complement strand
AGCTTTACACCGTTCAGTTCCTTCCTTGCAAGTTCATCATTGCGGTAAAAAGCATAAACAGATCCAGTAAATGTATTAGTGCCGGAGCGGGTAATGGCGTTTATGCCGCCACCGGTAAAATTGCCCAGGGAAGCATCATAAGGTGATATCTGAACCACAATCTGATCAATCGCGTCAATACTGATAGGTGGAACATTGGCGCGGCCGCCATTTGTGCCCTGTTCGCTGAGGCCAAATACGTCGTTATTAACTGACCCATCAATCATGAACGAGTTGTAGCGGTTATTTTGACCGACAAATGAAATACCGCCGTTGTTGGTTATTTTAACCTGCGGTGTGTAGCGTACAAAATCATTGAGGTTTCTTCCCACTGAAGGAAGATTTGCAATTTTATCCCGGCCAATGTTTGTTTGAGTACCTCCAAGGTTGCCCGGCCGCCTTGCCGTAGCGGCTACAACTACTTCTGAAAGCACCCCGGTTTTTGAAGTAAGGTCAGCATCGAGGCGGGAAATTTCCCCCAGGGCAAGAAATACATCACTTTTAGTGTCTGTTTCAAAGCCAGAAAAAGTGATCTCAATTGTGTATGGTCCTCCCGGGGCCACGTTATGAATATCGAAACTTCCGTCTTTACGTGCAATTGTCCGATAAACAGTTCCGGTTGGCACATGAGTGACGGTGACGGTAGCTCCTGCAAGCGACTCATTATTCGATTTAGATCTTACAGAACCCGTTATACTGCTTGTGGTAACCTGTGCAATGGCCGGAACAACGGCCATACCAAATACAATCGCAAATAAGATTCTCTTAAGCATTTTGTTTAGTTTTCGTGATTGTTGTGAGTTACAAAGAAAAGGAATATTCTTTTTCGTAAAACAAGCAAAGTATTAACAAATTAATATAGCTGCCTGGTGGTAAAAAGACATTTCGAAAGTGACAAGTGCTGCCTTATTTAATCTTTTTGCAGGGTATGTTACTACCTTTGCGAAAACTATGTTATCTATGTTCGATTCCATTGAGGCAGCGATAAAGGATATCAGGGAGGGAAAACTGGTGATCGTGGTGGACGATGAAGACAGGGAAAACGAAGGTGATTTTATAACAGCAGCAGCTACCATTGCTCCTGAGATTGTAAATTTTATGACCAAACATGGTCGGGGTTTGATCTGTGTTCCTCTTCCCGAAGAACATTGCGACGACCTTGGGCTGGAGCTCATGGTCAGCAACAATACTGCGTTGCATGAAACCGCTTTTACCGTTTCTGTTGATCTGCTTGGGCATGGATGTACCACTGGCATTTCGGCTCATGATAGGGCTAAAACGATTGCCGCACTTAACGATCCGTTTACCAATCCTTCTGATTTGGGTCGTCCCGGCCACATATTCCCCCTGAGAGCTAAAAAAGGAGGTGTGTTGAGAAGGGCAGGACACACTGAAGCAGCCGTTGATTTGGCAAGACTGGCTGGCTTTCCCTCACCTTACGGCGCAGTACTGGTTGAAATCATGAATGATGATGGCTCAATGGCCCGCTTGCCGGAGTTGAGAGAAGTAGCAGGGAAATTTGACTTCCGGATAATTTCAATTAAGGACTTGATCGAATACCGGATCAAGAGAGATTCGTTAATAGAAGAAATAGTAAGGGTAGATATGCCCACCCGATATGGTCATTTCAAACTTGTGGCTTTCAAAGAAAAAAATTCCGCCAATGAACACCTTGCTTTGATCAAAGGTGAATGGGAAAAAAATGAACCTGTATTGGTAAGAGTGCATTCTTCCTGTTTTACCGGCGACATGTTGGGATCGCTTCGATGTGATTGCGGTGAGCAGTTACATAAAGCCATGGAAATGGTTGAGGAAGAAGGTAAAGGTGCCATACTATACATGAGCCAGGAGGGCCGTGGAATTGGTTTACTTAACAAATTAAAAGCTTATCGCCTTCAGGAAAAAGGAATGGATACTGTTGAAGCCAACCTGCATCTTGGCTTTCAGATGGACCAGCGGGATTACGGCATTGGTGCGCAAATACTTCGTCACTTAGGTATCAGTAAGCTGCGGCTTATGAGCAATAATCCTAAAAAAAGAGTTGGCCTGATAGGTTATGGATTAGAAATCGTGGACAATATTCCCATTATTGCACAACCCAATCCCCATAATGAAAAATATCTCCAAACAAAAAGAGACAAGCTGGGTCATGAGTTACATGGTGAGGAATGAAGTCTAATTATTAGCATTGGTAGTATTTACCTGGTTGGTTGAATCTGGCATTGGTACAGGCTGAGCTAATTTTTTCCGTGATCTGTTAAATAAAGCCCGTATGCTGTCAAATTCCTTGCGATAGGAGATATTAGCGCCGGAACGTTTTGTACGGGCAGCCCCTGATGTGCCGGTGGCGAGATAATCGAGATTTTCCCTGTAGAAAAAGCTGGTTCTGATAGTGCCGCTAGGATTGATCAGCCACTCGGCTGTTACGTCGGGCAGAAACTGGACGGTCTGCGCAATAGTTGACTGAAGAGGTACATCCAGTGTACTGCCAAGGGTAACAATAAAGCGATCCTGAAACAAGGAGATCGGCACGTTTACCTTAACTGTACTTTGATTAATATTAAAACTACTCACGCTTTGCTGGTCAAGCAGGTTGCGGTTATAGACTGAACCACTAAAGTTGACGCTGATGTTGTCCGTCTTTAATATTTTGGACAACTCACTGTTTAATTTTTTATTGATTTCATTAAAAAACAAACCGGACAGGCTCGAAATAGTATTATAAGTAAGCTCATTGATCGTAGATCCAAATCCCACATTGGTAGGTCCGCTTTCAGGCGGGGCAAAGCTATTGAACACGATAAGATATGTAACCTGCCTGTTGATCTCATTCTCGTTTTTTTCCATTTGTTGAATGCTGGTGGCCACTGAAAAATCATTGGTCACCTGGCTGTTGGGTGCGAACGCAAGGTTGAACTTGAAATTCGGTTGGAAAAGTTCACCCGTTAATGTAGTCACTACATCAACATTCTCTCTTAGCCTGGTATAGGACTCATCAAAATTGAGCGAATTTACCAATGGAGAAAAACTTACATCTTTTGCTGTATACACGGCTTCAAAACGAACACGGGCTCCATACGGATCTCCACTCCATGTGATATAATTGGTGGTACCTTTTCTGATCTCAAATGGCTTTTTGAAGAACGACTGAAAAGTAAAAAGATAATTCCCCTCTTCAATATCAAAACGACCACGCATGGTCAATCGTTCATTGGTGCCGGAATGAATGTTTAACGTGCCGGATCCTCTTCCGGTTATTTCATCACCTGTCAGCTCGTCAAGGATTACTCTTACAGTTACCATCGGGTTTGCCGTAACATCTACATCATACGTGATGTTTGATCCCGGGCCTTCGAGATTTTCTACCATTTCCCGCCCGTACTTCCGTTCCACCAAAAAATCAGACACACCGGATTCCCTGTTTTTGGAGGGAGGAAGCGTAATGGTACTGCTATCCGTCGCAGAAGCAATCGCATCTATTTTCATATACATTTCCGACTGCGGACCCAGCAGAGAGAACGAGCCTGTGCCTTTTGCACGGCCATAAAATTGTTCGTTATCGCTATAGCCAGTATTGAGCAGTAGAATAGGTTGGTTAAACTCCGCTGCTGTTGTGTTGGGTTTGCGGGTGGAAACAGAGAGATCAAAAAACATGTTTTTAAAAGCAGTGTGTTGTATACCGCCCCGGAGGTAAACCGGGTTGCCTGTAACTGTATCGGTCAGCACGAGGCCGTCGAGATTAATTTCATTCGGTTTCAGCTCAACTTCGGTATCCTGTATTTTATAAAAACACTGCGTAAAGTTCACTTTCAAACCAGCATCTTTCAAATGCCCTTTACCTGAAATCGCCAGGTTTTTAAAGTCACCCCGCAGATCAAAATTACCGGTGACATTGCCTTGCATATCTGAAAACAAATTACCGAGGAAACGCTGAAGTATGTTGACCTTGAAACCATTTGCCTTGAGCGCAACCAGGTTGTTCTTTTGCTGTTCGCGGTCGCTTACATTCATATCCAAATTAAAAACAAGACTTATCGGATCATCCAGCGTATTACCATTTAGTTTTAGCTTTTTCGTTTTATTATCATATACTGCGCTGGTCTGAATATCGCCAATTGAATCGTTATCCATTCGCAAGCCTTCTGCCATGATGTTGCTGGAAGAAGCATAAAGGTTGTTGGCCGGATCTTCTATTATGATATTACCCGATACCAGTCCTTCCAGTCTGTTTTTCGGCAAAAAGAACGGAGAAAAATCACCAACGTTCACTTTTCTCAGATCTACGATAATATCGTTCCAATCGCCGATTTCCGCCGGCCTCGTTTTCACGGTTATTTCCTGGTTACTCTCCCTTAACACCAACTGGCCGCTTGCAGGAATATTTTTTCGGAATTCCAGTTCACTGTTATCATCAATGGTCCATGTTTTACCGCTGACAACAAAAGAGGATGGATCAAATTCAATTTTTACTCCATTATAATATGTTAATACGCTACCGTTTAAATCTGCTTGCCTGATGGCCTGGTTGGCCCCCGTGTATATTTTTACTTTTGAACTATCATTACGTGCGTTGATTCGGAAAAGTACAAGCGGTATATTCAAACTGTCGCTCACATTAATATTGGAAGCTCCGCCTTTCAATGCAAGGCTATCACGTGTTCCGAGCGCAACTACCTCCACATTGTCAAAATTATACTTGCCGTATTTAAATTGAGGAATATCAGCGGTAAGCTTTAATTCGTTATTCTCCGTATTGAGATTGCCATAGATGTGGCTGTTGTTGAACCCCGACAGGCTGCTGTCAATCATTTTAATGTATTCATCCACATGCCGCGTCGTAATATCAAACGTCAACGATTGATTTTTGGGTAGTTTTTTTGGGGGTTGGATATAGGCTGGATAATACTTATTCAAAAAAAGCTTCACGGCATCCGGCAGGTCGCGGATAGTGACGACCCCGCTTACACTGGCATCAAACTCATTTGATTTGGCTGTCAGCGTTTTTACATTATTGATTAATTCTGATGAAACGATCAGCGAATCGAAAGGAAGCGGGTTGCCGTTTCGTGTCAGCGTGGCCTCTTTTATGGTAGCATTACCCAGGAAATCGTCGAGAGTAGAACCGGAAAACTTGAGATTTAGTTTTCCCGCAAAGCCAATGGCGTCCTTTGTTAGATTTAATTTTTCGAGATTAGCTTTTGTCACATCGGCCAAAAAGTTAAAGACCGGTGTTTGGCCGTTAAAATCAATCAAACCATTTAAAGTAAGTTCTGTTTCTTCATCTTTGATTGAAGCAATCCCTTCAAATTTCTTTTTATCCAGTTTTCCATTAATGGAGAGATTGTCATAACGATATCCCTTATAATCGATAAAATGGATTTTGCCATCTATTTCTGTTTGCCTTGATTGCTCCTTAAATCCCCTTCCCTTAACTGAACTGTTTAAAGAAACTGCACCAATATTTCCATCGCCGATAAATTCGCCAAGCCTGAAGTAGTCGGTGGAAATTGTTCCGGAGTAAACCGGTTCCTGGCCCGGAGGCAATTTCATGTTCAGATCGCTTTTTACAATACCCAGGTTGGTTTGAATGCTGCCAAATGTTACAAAATCCCTGATAAAACCGGTAAAGCTACCATTGAATCGAATGAATTGCAGCTGACGAAGATTCGGAATTGTTACTCGTTTCACAGCCGGAACAAATGCTATGGCATCCTGGTAGGTCGTTCGGAAATCATTGGCTTTAAAATCAATAAAGGTTTGATTGATTTCGGGTAAACCGGTCAGAGAAATATCGCCATTTAGCAGGGTATTGTTACCGGCCTGGATTATTAGATTCTTTCCTACAAGGTCATCCACCGTTCCTCTAACCGCGCCATTCAGGTGGATGGATTTCTTCCAGGTATTCATGGCCGGTGCAAAGAATGCAATATCATCACTGTCAATTTGGGAGTTTTCAAAACTTGCCTGCATCTTCACCTTATGAATGAAGTCATCCATGCTGGAAATGTCATCATAGCTCATCCTGAAATAATTTCGGATAGTGCTGTTATTGGTGGTGATCTCAAGATTACTGAAAGCCATTTCCTGCGGTGTCAATTTCACATCTGCCTGAAAATTTTTGACCTCAAAACCGCTTCTTTCTTTTGTCTCCAGTGTAAGTTGAGTGGTAACGGTATCTTTTTCCCAATGCACATTTTTAAATGTTCCATTTATGCTGCCAAATTCTATATGCCTTCCATCAAATGAGGCCATCGTAGGTGTTAGGGAATAGGCATCATTTTTAAAAGTGCCATTTTCTATTTTCAGCTTGTCAATTCTTACGATCCAGCCCCCGGCATTCCAGTTAAGCACTGAGTCGATAGGGGACGGAGTAATGGCTTTGATAGTATCAGGAGCAGGTTCGGGTTTCAATCTCTGGTAGTTAAATAAAGCGAAATATGGTTTATTAATAACCAGGGAACCCAGGTCAATTGTCTTTTTTGAAAGGTCGATATCTTTTGTATCAAGCTGAAGCGAGCCTACGCCAACGGTCATATTCTGTCCCAGCCAGGCATCTTTCTTCACAAAATAAACATCCAAAAGATCCATTTTTTCGAGGCTTAGCTCGGTGCCACCCCCGCCTTTTTTTGCCGATGATGAAGGCGAGGAGAAATAATCAATGAGAAACTGATGATTCCAGACAGGGGTGTTTCGCTGCATTTTTATTACAGCATTTTTAAGACCGACGTACTTCAACACAATGTTTTTTTTGATAAAGAACCAGTCAGTAATTTTCACTCTTGCTTCGCCTGCATAAAGTAGCGTATCCTGTTGCCGGTCTTCTATCAGCAGGCCCTGCAGGTGCATATTGTTGAACAAGGAAAAATCGACGTGCTTGATTTCAATTCTGGTATTGAGATCTTTTGAAAGTCGGTTAGTTACTTTTTGAACGATCCAGTTCTGGCCAAAAGGTGATTGAATGAAAACCCACAACGCTATAATGAGGAATAGCAGTGACAGGAAGAACCATAGCAGTATTTTCTTAATTCTCTTCAGACCTTTTTATTTGATTTGTAAAAATAGGCCATCCACTCTATTCAAGTTCAATGCCAGCAATCCTCCTTTCCGGCTTTAAAACGAAGAATTATGAAAAAAACTATAATTGGTAATTTGCTTAAAAAATACAAGATGAAAAAACTGGTAGCTCTAATTTCACTTTTCTTTATTGAAAAAGCTATTTCCCAGCAAACCGAAGCTCCAAAAAACAAGTTTGTACTGGTTGTGCATGGCGGCGCAGGTACAATACTCAAAGGCCAAATGTCGGCAGAAAGAGAGAGGGCATATACCGAAAGTCTAAAAGAAGCCCTGGAAAAAGGATCAGCCATTTTGAAAAAGGGGGGTTCAGCTATGGATGCAGTGGAGGCCAGCGTAAGAATTCTTGAGGATAATGCATTATTTAACGCCGGAAAAGGCGCAGTTTTTACAAATAATGGAAAGAATGAACTCGACGCGTCGATTATGAATGGAAGGACATTGGAAGCAGGAGCAGTGGCTGGTGTTACAACAATTAAAAACCCCGTCAGTGCGGCAAGGGCTGTCATGGAAAAGAGCCCGCATGTGATGATGACCGGAAACGGTGCGGAGCAATTTGCGGGGGAGCAGGGATTGGAAATTGTGGATCCATCATATTTCTATACAGAAGAAAGGTGGAAGAGCCTGCAAAAAGCGAAGCGTGAAGATTCAATACAGAAATTGAAAAACGATTCAACGAAAACAGATCATGCTTTCAGTGAGTTCCTGTACTCCCCCCTGCCTGTTGGCGGAAAGTATGGAACAGTTGGCGCTGTGGCTTTGGATCAACATGGCAATCTTGCTGCTGCTACGAGTACGGGAGGTATGACCAATAAAAAGTTTGGCAGAGTAGGGGATTCACCTATTATTGGTGCCGGCACTTATGCCAACAATAAAACCGTTGCAGTAAGCGGGACAGGCTGGGGCGAATATTTCATCCGGTTAGTGATGGCTAAAACGGTAAGCGATATGATGGAATTTGGTAAAATGAAACTGGATGCGGCAGCCGATGAAATGATCATGAAACGACTCCCGGATTTAGGGGGTGACGGAGGATTAATTGCGGTTGATAAGGACGGCAATATCGCAATGCCGTTTTGCTCTGAAGGGATGTACAGGGGCTATATTAAAGAAGCGGGTACGGCAGTCGTAAAAATCTATAAATAAAGTTCCAGCAAATAGCCAAAACAGAACTGCTCTTGTATGTATAATAGTTTAAGTACGCAACGCATCCGGTCCATTGATGTTTTTCGGGGCATCACTATCCTGGTGATGATTTTTGTAAACGATCTAGCCGGAGTTTCAGGAATACCCGATTGGATGAAGCATAAACCTGCCGATGCCGATGCCATGACCTTTGTAGATGTTGTATTTCCTGCTTTTCTCTTTATTGTGGGTATGTCGCTTCCGTTTGCCATTAATAGCAGGCTCGCAAAGGGGGATGATTTTTGGAAGGTGCAGTCGCACATAATATGGAGAACTGTCGGCTTGCTGGTATTGGGGGTATTTATGGTAAATGCGGAAGGCGGTTATAATGAAAAAGCAATGGGAATGTCAATAGCCGTTTGGTCGTTGTTGTTTTATTTGTGTGCCATACTGGTTTGGAATGTTTACAGGTTCAAAAATAAAAAATGGGGATACTTATTGCAGGTGACAGGTGCTATTGGTTTATTAGTGCTGGCATGGGTGTATCGGGGAGGGGAAAATGGTACGGAACCGTTAAAACCTCGTTGGTGGGGCATTCTTGGTTTGATCGGCTGGGCGTATTTATTTAGTTGTATCATTTACCAGTTGTTTAAGGGAAAGGTTTTGGCATTGCTCTTCGCAATTGCTGTATGTATTGCCTGGTATTCCGTGGGCAAATCAGGTATGGCAAAAGACTCCACGATATTGGAATGGATGTCGTCAACAGCCGGACATGCGGCACATACCAGCATTGTGATTTGCGGAATAGTGTTATCGCTTATATTCTTTGATGAAAATATTACGAATAACGTCAGGCTGAGGTTTGTCTATGCAGGTTTCTTTGCACTTGCTGCTTTTATAGCCGGGTGTTTTTTACGTTCTTATTATGTTATATCCAAGATACATGCTACACCAACCTGGTGTTTGTATTGCTCAGCAATATGTATTGTACTGTTCAGCGTCCTTTATTGGCTAACGGATATTAAGAAAAGATACAGGTGGACAGTATTCTTTCAACCGGCAGCTTCCAATGCATTGCTGGTATATATTCTTCCAGCCATCATTATGTATCTTCAGATATGGTTGGGATTACATTTTATGCCATCAGCATTTCATGAAGGACTATTTGGAATTATTTGGTCGGCCCTCTACGCTGTCTTCATCATGCTGCTGGCATCAGGCCTAAATAAATTAAAGATCAGGTTGCGTTTGTAATTAATACTATAGAAATTGAACTAAAGAAAACATTATCCAACTTTTTTGTTTAAAGCAAACGGTATCGTCATCTCTTGAACCTGGGATGAAACGTTAGACAAACTCTAAAGTAGTTAATAAATAAATGGATAATTAATGCCTAATTGAAACTGGGCGCCCTTAAAAAAGGGATAGCTGAACCATTTGTTTTGATAGTAGGCATCGGACAAAGCAGGGCTCGGATCTTTGATCCGGTACGAATAATCGAGACGGATAACAAAAAAATTAAAATCAATGCGCAACCCGCCTCCTGCGCCAATTGCAATGTCTTCACCAAGCCTGCTAAATTCAAATACTTCTTCCGGGGGTCTGTCCGGGGCACTTTTCATAAACCACACATTACCCACATCAGTGAAGAATGCTCCGTTAACTTTTAAGCCCAAAGGCTTGCCCAACGGAAAACGATACTCAGCATTAGCTTCTAATTGTATATCTCCGTACCGGTCAGGAATGCCTTCTGTTCCCGAAAATTCTTTTACAGTGGAACCGGGTCCCAGTCTTCTCAATACCCATGCACGCATACTGTTGGGACCACCGCTGAAGTACTGTTTAAAGAAGGGAAGGTTATATCTTTTTTCGGGGTTGCGGGTTGAATTCAATTCATATCCCACACCCGCAAAAAACCTTAAAGCAATGGAAGATTTTTTGAAGCGGATCAACCGGGCAAATTCTGCATCCAGCTTCACGAATCGATAAAGTTGTGAATCTAAAAAGGGGCTGTTGATCAATTGTGCTACCGGTTCGGATACTTCAAGGTTGACCCGAAAAATATTGAGATTATTTTTTTGGCCGCCACTCAGCGTAACATTTGTAATAATCGAAGACACAAATCCATCTGTGAAAATATTCCGCAGGGAAGGATTGTATTTAATAAGGGTATCCAGGCTATCTTTTTTGTTGAGGTAAGAGTATTCAATATTCGGAATCTTAACGTTGATTAACAGCTTTCGCTGTTGAAACTCGTATCCCCAGGAACCATTGATTGTTGATAAATTATAAAGCAAACGCCTTTCTGTATTGGCAGCACTAAACGAAAATATAGTTCTGAAATTATCTCTGTATTTCTCAGGAACCACTCTCTGAAAAAGAATCAAATGGGGAAAATAAATGTTATGGCTGAAACTTATCTGTTGGGTTTGCACGATCTTGCCGGTTTCTTTTCTACCTCCCAATTCAATACCGTAGCGGAGGTTGGAGTTGGCAATGTTTGCGGTTTTGGCAAAATTCCTGTTTTGTAAACCAATGTTGAGACCAATGCCGAAAAGATTACCTGATACGGCACTTTGGTTAACGCTACCCTCAATATTT
>Ga0137431_1000756_pt1 | contig 10855 bp, 13 predicted proteins | sample EasRivERMZT800_2_FD_104646 | JGI IMG/M metagenome (GOLD analysis project Ga0137431, IMG submission 104646) | Soil microbial communities from meander-bound floodplain in the East River, Colorado, USA - East River MetaG ERMZT800_2 | ecosystem: Environmental > Terrestrial > Soil > Floodplain ... | reverse complement strand
TGCCGAGGCTGAGCAATTGCACCAATCTTGTTCTCAATCAGTACTGCAATGCGCTTGTCTGCCACGGATTTCAAGCCGAATACGAGATCTGACTCACCTAAATCGCCATCGCAAATGGAGTGCCATGCGCCAATTGATTGGCCATATACACCCTGTCCCAGTGCTCGTTCCGCAAACCAAGCGCGAAACACGTCATTTACTGAAAGCTCTTCGAGAACTAGAAAGTCTATGTCGCGTTCTGCGACAGACGCGATGAATGAAGTATTTAGCACGTCGGCTGTCAGTTATTTGAGTCAGGCTTAAAGGGTCTAGTCACGTTAAGTTCAGAGTGAATCCACAATGACGTATCCGCGCCATATTCCCTAAGGAAGCCTCCTCCCTCGAGCGCCTCCTCGGCAGTTTCGTATTCATCAACGCCGGCATCGTGAGTGACATAGAAAGTTGTTCAGACAGAGAGTTCGCTCAGCGGCCGGCTTGGCGATATATTCCCTCAGCATGCGCTGTCAGTGTGCGACGACAGGGAGTCTGGAGCAAGAATGACATACGAGGGCGACTTGATCAGGCCGCTCGGCGTCGTAACCCTCCATTTCGGCTACGCGGAATACGAGATAGACACATTGCTTCAGCGTCTCAGTGACGCCGGCCGTATTCCAGGTTCTTGGCATTCAAAACCAATTGGGCAAAAGCTTGCACACTTGACTGACGCTTTGTATGCCTCGAATGCCGAAGTTCGGTCCGCGCTAGCCGTCTTACTTACAGAGCTTGATGGCCTCCGGGCGCAAAGGAATATATTGATTCACGGCTGCATCCTTGCCGGCGGTCGAATCACTTCGGGCCGATCCGGTGTCGAAGAGAAACACACCTCCGTAGAGGAACTCAACTCGCTCGCGGAAGGCATCTTCAAGTGGAAGGATAGATTGTCGGTTTTTCGCTGGAAGCAGGTAGAGCCGCTGCTCGCCGTGCAATCTCGGTAGCGGAGAGACACTTCTGACCACAGCAACCGGACTCGCCAAAATGCGTCAATGTTTGCTAGTGCTGCTGATGTTCCTGGGGTCGTGGAGTTCTTGCGCGTACGCGATGGATTTCACGCTATGTGAATGGGTTAGAGACTCCACGAGGAGTGCCGCAAGCAAACTGTGCCTTACCGGCGAAATTAGAGCTGGCGATACTCAACGACTCTTGGAGCTGATTCGTTCAGACCACGTAAACGTTTACACTGCAAGCAGAATGGTCTCCTTGGATTCCCGTGGCGGTGATGTACGCGAAGCAATGTCGCTCGCCAAGGTGTTGGGTGCGCTTTACCCATTTGTTTACGTCGAAAAGTCGTGCGCCAGTTCTTGTCTGCTGTTGTATCTTTCCGCGGCTTATCGAGTAGCGGTTCATGGTGGGCGCGTTGGAATGCACCGCCCGACGTTCGAGTCCTCATACCTGCAGGGCCTCCCCGTCGCGGAGGCCAAGCGCGAATATGCAGCAGCCGAGACTGAGTTTCACAACTACGTTACAGGCAATGGACTGCCGGAGAGCCTGTACGAGCGATTGATGGCAACCGCGAGCACAACTGTCGATTGGTTGTCGGCAGCGGACCTAAGACTGATCGGAGTTAATCCGCCGTACCTTCAGGAGAAAATACTAGCGTCTTGCGGGACACTTGTCCCAAAAGCCGAAGGTGACATCACGGCGTCCGCGGCCAACCGATTTTTTAGCTGCTTTAACAACCTTGTTGACGACGAAAGATTGAAATTCGTCCAGTCTGTGGCAATACCAGAAGAGAAGACGCTTGAAACCATATTGGAGAAAGCACTCAAGCAGAAACAGTGAATCTGCATCCAGAAGTTTTGCCTGATCGGCGTCCATCCTGGTGCACTCCTGTCATGGAATTTTTGCTCTCTCGCAAAAGGCCTGACAGTGTCACCCATGTGTCCGGAACGATCTGCTACCCCCAGGTCGGGTAGCTCAATTCCTAGAGGCATATGACGAGTCACGTACCACAGGCGGGAAATGTGGAGACTAAGCCGTGTCTAGTTTGACGGCAGACCAGTACGTGGAATCAATCCTGGCGAAGTATGCGGTACCGACTGGTGCCTACTCCGAGCCTGAACGTGTTGCCAACGCAATAGCACCAATCGTTCGTCAATGGGCCGGCCCTCATCTGGTCAGCCTGAACTTCTCTGGTTCCTATGCAAAGGGAACGCCTGTGCATGGAGGCACCGACGTCGACCTTTTCATATCGCTGAACTCCAATACTCCGGAGACTTTGCGGCAAATCTACGAATCGCTGCATGGGCTGGCAGTCCGCAATATGTGGGCACCAAGGAGGCAAGACGTCTCGATCGGCATTTCCACGCGTAACTTAGTCGTCGACTTAGTACCGGGAAAGATTCAGAGTGGATTTCAGAATTACCACAGCCTGTACCGCAGCAAGACTGACTCATGGACACAGACAAATGTGGCTCTTCACATCAGTACAATCAGGGATTCCCAGCGAACGAAAGAGATTCGCGCTATAAAGATTTGGCGCAATCTCTACAGGCTCGATTTCCCGTCTTTCTACCTGGAGTTAACCGTTCTGGACAGCCTGAAAGGGCGGGCGACCAATACACTCTCTGCAAATGTCTTGCATGCGCTGCGGTACATCGGCACATCATTGCCATCTGCGCGGGTCGTTGATCCCGCCAACACAAATAACGTCATATCCAACGATCTGGAAGCGTCAGCAAAGAGACTGATTGCGAATCAAGCCGCCGCATCTGCGAGTAAGCCAAACTGGGGACAGATCATTTGGTAACTGTCCCCAGGGAATTACACAGTGCTCATTGACCTTCCCTAAGTACAACAGCCTGCCGCACACGTGCAATACATACACCTTTACGAACTGCATAGCACTCAACATAGTGAGACCCACGAAACTTCGTGTGCTCGGGATCGCTATAAGTTCGATGTTCGGTAATTTCGCCGCGCGGTTGGGTCGACGAATCGTCGTTTTTTACTTTCCAGCTTAGAGTGCATCCGGTCGGTAGTTCGCCCCTAAGTCTGAACTCGATCTTTCTATCCACGTCAATTAGCCCCAAAGCGTTCAGCACGTATGCCCGAAATCCCCCTTGGCGCGGTAGCACGGTCGCGGTAATCCGAATGCGTTCCTCGGTCAGCACCGGAATACGTGAGTCAAAAAGATACTCCTCCACGATGCTCGCGCGCTCGCGCTGGCACGCAGTTAGTAGGTCACCGATATTTACTGAGTCCTCAATTGCTTCCAACTTGATAAGGAAACAATCGCGGGCTTGATCGACAAGCGTTCTGTCAGCGTCCGTCAGTCGCTCGACGTACTCATCAATCTTCTTACGTCGGTCGGCTCTGTCCGGGTAACGCGCGCTCCTAATGAGATCCGGAAGATCGCAGAAGAACTCATACACGGCATCAAAGATGTCGCAATCTAGGTGCGTATCAAAGTATCCACCAACTGCTTGCTCAATATGAAAAGACTTCAAAGGAAATGATTCGTCCATGTCTTTGCAAGAAGTCCGCCACGCCTTCACGAACTTCACCGATTTCCTGAAATCATCATTACGCTGATCGCGTTGCGCGGCGATAGCAATGTATCCCCTGGGATCAGATTTGATCCACTGCATCACGTGAGCGCCCCTAGCCACCTCGTCGTACAGGCGACGCCTTGCTCTGCGCCCACGTAACACAAGCTCTGGAACTACATACATCTCATCCTTGAATTCGTTTCGCCCGTAGATGTACGCCGGGACAACGTCTACTGACAAAATCTCCTCGGATCCGCTCAGGAATCGCATTGTGATTGCATGCGTTGCTGGGACTAGCTCAAGCCTGTGCGGAGTTGGATTCTTAAAGTCGGCGAGAAGCTTCCGACGTAGCTCAGCTAGGATATCAGCGGGATTGATGTCGGCAGATACCCACGGACCAACAACATAGAGAACGTCCAAATCATGGACTGGGGTTACAGCAGTGAATCTAGGGTAAGAACCGATCTGAAGGCACTTTGCGTCTCCTAGGCACTCCTTGATAGCGCCGTACACCGTTGCTATTAGTGTCCGTTCAGTGGCGGTAGGTGATAGGTGGGCGCGTATGAAGCTTCTGAAGCGCTCACTTATCTCATTTTTTCTCATAGCTGGTAGTGATCATCGCGGTAACGATGTCGTTCATTAGTCGCCCGCGGAAGTTTGTAACCGATGTGTTGCGTAGATTGCCAATCCGAGACATGTCCGATTCTGGAATCGGACCTTGATCGCGCGGAGCGTAGATTATCAATGCAGTACCATCGGATTTCAGGTCGAGGATGCGGCCAAGTGAATCTGCAAAGTCGGACCACTGGACGAGGAACAGTGTTCCACTGGCGGCTCGCTCAATATCGGCCCCAGTAGTGATCTCAATGATGTTCTTGCGCGAGAATAGTCGCGAATCATGGAGCAAGCTCTTCAGGCTCCCGAGATTATTGGCTGAAGCGAATATGACTATTTTGCGCCTTGCCAAACCATTTCCTAGCCGCCAGAGAACTGGTGCAATACCGCTAATCCACAGTATTAGGCCGAAGACGACGACGCCGACGGTGACGAGGACATGCCATCGACCGATCCAGTCCAAAATGCACCAGAGAGTGTTCATTGATATCTAGTCTCCAACATTTCGTAGATCGTGGGCGATTCAGACTCACGTGTCAGCATGCGCCACGCCTGTTTGTCTGCCAACGCCTTTCAGAAAGTCGTTATTTGGCCGTCGCGTTAGCGGCCCTCGCACTCTTGCTGAAGGCCGGTATCTCAGCAGCTGCAGCTGATCAGCAATCGCTTCCCGTTCTAGTCGGCACCGTCACAAAGATCGTGGACGGCGACACCATCGACGTTCGGCTCAGCAGCGGGCCCATCCGCGTTCGACTGCATGGCGTGGACACCCCCGAGAGGGGCCAGCCCTGGGGCAAGGAATCGACCGCTGCTTTGACTGCCCTAGTTATGGGCGAGGAAGTGGACATCGAGCCGTTCTCCCAGGATCGGTACGAACGAATGGTCGGGATCATCTACCTCGGCGATCTCAACGTGAACTTGGAGCTGGTCAAGCGCGGGCACGCTTGGGCGTATCGGCAGTACATGCGCAAGGAAGACTCGGCGCTGTGTATCAATGAGGCGGCAGCGCGCACGGCGAAGAAGGGTCTCTGGGCGCAATCGAAGGATCAGCAGGTGGCACCGTGGGAGTGGCGCCGCAAGAAGTCGCAGCCCAAGTTTACTGACTTCTCCCATGAGACGGTTGCCCGCTGCATAGCTGCTATTGGAAAGTCGTAGGCGCGGGCGGCACCAGCGGGCGCACCTGCCATTGACCTTCCATGCCGCACTTCCTGCATCGGGCCTTGCAGCCCATTATCGAGCGATCGCCCAAGCCTTCCCGTACCAGCATGGCAAGGTCCGTCGTCGCCCAGCGTCGGCATCCGGGACACCAACAGGCTAGCTCGTACCTGCGCTCCATGAGAGCACGGAATGTGGTCAGTCGAATTTCTTCCATGACGGGAGCATGATGCGCGAACTGGCTCAGAGGGCGACCCTGCATTTATGCGCGCAATTGTGCAAATATTCGCATGGACGCTGATGCGACTCACCATGTTGCGATATCTAGGGCGTAGGAACCGCGAATAATGCCGAGCAAGTCGTTAAATCGAAGCCTGCAAGCAGCCAAAGCGACCAAGCAGGATGAGTTTTACACCCAGCTCTCCGACATCGAGAAAGAGCTGAAGCACTACCAAAAGCATTTCAAGAACAAGACCATCCTGTGCAACTGCGACGACCCGCGCGTCAGCAACTTCTTTAAGTACTTCATCAACAACTTCGAGAAACTGGCGCTGAAGAAGGTGATCGCCACGTGCTATCAGAACGACAAGCCCGACCTATTTAGTCAGCACAAGTCAGACAAGGGAATTTACTTCGAGTACAGCGGCGAGCAGAAGAAGCTGCGCCTTCCCGACCCCGCGAAGATCAGGCCACGCAAACTGAAACGCGATGGCGACTTTCGCAGCGAAGAATGCGTCAACCTGCTCAAGCAAGCCGACATCGTCGTCACCAATCCGCCGTTTTCACTGTTCCGGGAGTACGTGACGCAGTTGGTCGAGCACAAGAAGAAGTTCGTTATCCTGGCGAATCAAAACAGTCTGTCGACCAAGGACGTGTTTGAACTTGTTCGAGACGACAAGCTATGGCTCGGTTACAACAATGGGGACATGGCTTTCAGGGTGCCAGACCACTACAAACCAAGAGAGACACGTTTTTGGGTTGACGAGCGCGGTGACAAGTGGAGAAGCTTCGGCACCATGTGTTGGCTCACCAATATTGATATTGCCAAGCGGCATGAAGATCTGATTCTGTACAAGAAGTACAACCGAAAAGTCTATCCGACATACGACAACTTTGACGCCATAGAGGTCAGTAAAGTTGAGGACATTCCGCTCGACTACGACGGCACTATGGGCGTGCCGGGGGGGTTTCTGACCAAGCACAACCCCGACCAGTTTGAGATTGTTGGGATTACGAAGACATGGTTCGGCATGGCTTCAAAGAAGTACCCGACGCAGACCCAGGTTGATGCTGACGGCAACAAGAGTGAGGTATCCAAGTTAAACGACGGTGCGGCGCTGAGGTCACCGACCCGCCCAGTTGGCAAGACCTACTACATCGTAGGCAGGAAATATTTCACTCAGACCTACCCGCGCATTCTGATTCGCCGAAAGGGCAACAATGAAGATTGAACTTCGCGAAATCACGATCAAGCAACTCTCCGACAGCTACGCCGATAATGCCGAAGCGGGCGTCGTCGGTTACGGCGGGAAGCTCGACATTCGCCCACCGTATCAGCGCGAGTTCATCTATAAGGACAAGCAGCGCGATGCGGTGATCGATACCGTGCGCAAAGATTTTCCGCTCAACGTAATGTATTGGGCGGTGCAGGATGACGGCACCTTTGAAGTTATCGACGGGCAGCAGCGGACGATATCGATTTGCCAGTACGTGGAGGGCGTCTTCTCGATCGACGATATGTACTTCCACAATCTCCAGGACGATGAGCAGCAGCAGATCCTCAACTACAAGTGCATGATCTATCTCTGCTCGGGCGCCGACAGCGAGAAGCTCGAGTGGTTCAAGACAATCAACATCGCCGGCGAGAAATTGACCGATCAGGAATTGCGAAACGCGGTCTTCCACGGACCATGGACGGCGGATGCCAAGCGGTATTTCAGCAAGACCGGGTGCCCCGCATATGGAATCGGCAGCGATTACGTCGATGGCAGCCCGATACGGCAGGATTACCTGGAGACGGCAATCGATTGGCTTTCAGAAGGCGACATCGGCGCGTACATGTCGAAGCACCAGCACGACAAGGACGCCAAGTCGCTCTGGAATTACTTTCGTAAAGTCATTGATTGGGTGAAGGCGACGTTTCCTGACTATCGGCGAGAGATGAAGCACGTCCGCTGGGGTCCGCTTTACAACGAGTTCAAAGGAAAGAAGCTGGATGCGACGAAGCTGGCGAAGGCGGTCGCTGTGCTCATGGAAGATGAAGAGGTCGGAAAAAAATCTGGGATCTATCCGTATCTGCTGACGAAGGACGAACGATATCTGAACCTACGGGCATTCTCGGATAAAGAGAAGCGCGAAGCATACGAGCGGCAAAAGGGAAAGTGCGTGAAGTGCAGTAAGAAGTTCGACATCAGCGAGATGGAAGCGGACCACATTAAGCCGTGGCACAAGGGCGGAAAGACGAACGCCGCCAACTGCCAGATGCTGTGTGAAGACGACAACAGAAGAAAATCGGGAAAATGAAATGAGCTCGGCGGGGGATGTTTGAAGTGGCTGCGCGATCCAAATGTAGTCCGGAGGCCCTGCGCGCCTTCGTCCGTTGGTTGGCCGAGTTGGACGCCAAAGAATATTTGCGCGAGCTTGCCGACAACCAAAAAGCAACCGCCCCGAGCTACCCTGAGACGACTCAGGCCAACGCAGCGCAATGCGCGACGTGAGCGACATCAGACTAAGGGGTCTTCTAAAGTCGGCACGGGTTGGGTGGCGCGAGCACCGACCATCCACGCTTAGTAGCGCCTTTGCGACTAGAAAAATGATAGCCCCGCCCGACAGAACGGAGCTTCCTCACGATGTGATAACTGCCTAGTGATGTGCCTGCCGCGCGCCGGCTATTTGAGAAAGGTTACTCCCGCACAGCGCTGTCCAGTTCCTCAACCAAGACTTTCAACTGTGTCAGCAGTCCGGGCGATGCGCCGGCCTTCTCGTAAGCTTGGTAGCAAGCGGAGTAATACCACAGCTGCTCTGCCTTGCCAGCCTTAAACCGCGCCCAGAATTCATCCCCGATCCGCCGCTGATCCGCGAGTATTGCCCGCACATTATCGATCTTGTCGGCCACAGTGGGTCTCAGTAGTGCCGGGGCCTCCCTTGCGACCCGGTCGATGTAGCTCTGCTTTCGCTGCTTCCAAGCAGGTTTGGGACCGCCGACCCATTCAATTGGTGTATCGGTCGCGATCCGCACCATGCGTGCCACGTCTTCGCCGAATCGCCGTCGAATCTCGTCCTCGCTGGTGTCGTTTGGCTTGTCCTCAAGGGCGTCGTGCAAGAGCCCGGCTATCGCTTCGTCTTCCGAGCCGCCATCCTGTTGGACGATGGCGCAGACGCTTAACAGGTGCGCCATCACGGGGACGCTCGAACCCTTCCGTGAATCGCGCCCGAAGAGCTGGTAGGTGTAGGAGAGGGCATCGTATAGACGGGGAGTGAGGGTGTCGGGCATACCACTTCCTCTTGATCGTTTCATTACTCGGCCTACGTAGCGAAAGGCACCACTCAGTTCCCGGCTTTTCTCCAGAGTTTTTGCCGCATCGAGTGAGTCTGTTAGCTCAACGACGATGACGCAGCATTTCTCTAAAAAATCGCACCGGCCCGACTCAGACGTAAGATCAAAGTTGGGTGAGATCTGCGCGTCGTAGTACAGATGTTGCGTCAGAACGGTTTTTGTGGATTTGACCCTCTGCGGATTTTCCCACGAGCCACCAGGCTTCAATTTCAGCCCCGACTGCCGAGAATCGCGGTGTTGAATCAGTCGCTGCCGCATATTCTTGGAAACTCCGACTTTGAGCGGAATCCCAGTTGTCGTGTGAATCTCGTAGAGGCCGGGACCGCTCGCCGGCACATGCTGTTCGATTTCCGAAAATCTAAACGACCTTTTCATACCCGGTGCACCGCGCGTTTTTGAGCATCTTATATGAAGAGTTTAGGAGGCATTAGAAAGTGGTAACCGACTGAGCGGCCTCGCCTGATCGTGCGATCCGACCCGTCTTGTGCGGGTTTTTTGTGCTCAAAGCAATCGTGCCCGTTCCGATCCTGCGTCGTCGTGACGAGTTGACCGACCCTGTTCCGTAGGTCGCCGCCTGGATTGGCCGTGGGCATGTCCTTTTCGACCCAAGGAGATCCGTATGAACGACTTACCCGAACCGACCCTGCACCTGCTTTTTCTGTTACTCGGCAAGCGCACCGCGAAGCGCGTTTATCGCGGCTCCCTTGCCGATCTGTACCTCGATGACGCCGTGCCGGAAGACGTGAAGGCGCGACTCCGGGCTTCTCGTGGGCGTTTTCAACGCTAGTGACAATTTAATGACGATCGTGACTAGACTCGCATCGTATGCGCGTGCGGAGTAGCCCACTCAACGCGGACGTTAAACCACATTGGAAGTGACGGTGTTAATCGCTGTGCTCGCGGCATTGCTCATCGGCTTTGTTCTTGGCCGATATCAAACGCACACATTTCAGAACCGAGGTGAGGCAAGGCTGTCCCACGCATTGAAAATGCGGTTTGTTGCGCCCAACTTCCATCTCCTAAACCATCTAACGCTTCGCCTGAAAGATGGCACCACCCAAATCGATCACGTTTTGGTTTCCCGTTTCGGGGTATTCGTAATTGAGAATAAAGACTACAAGGGCTGGATCTTCGCTGGTCCAGGCGACCGCTATTGGACACAGGTGCTCTACCGGGCAAAGTTCAGATTTCAGAACCCCATACTCCAGAATCACAGGCATGTTCGTGCAATTCAGGAGCTTCTAGAGTTCTTGCCCGCTGATGTCGTTCGCTCGGTTGTTGTCTTTACCGGAGATGCAGAGTTCAAGACCACCATCCCAGATGGGGTGTTTACCTTGGCAGGATTCCTGGCCCATGTTGAGGGCCAAGCGACGGAGGTCATGTCAATCAATCGTGTTCAGTTCTGTATAGGGCGCCTGGAGACAGCCCGCCTTTCAATTACGAAGGTAACCGACATTGAGCATGTTCAAGGACTGCGACGCAGGTATGGTGTCGATGAATAGGGCAGGCATTTCCGAGCGAATGTGGCCTAACCATTCGCTGCAGCGGTCCGTGACAACCTTGATCAAACACGCCGCGCGACCTGCGCTACGCGAACGGTAGGTCTCACGTGGCTCTTGGATTGGCTGGTCCGCGGGATGTTCTTGCAAAGCTCGAGCACAATTACTCCGTACTTGAAGTTCACATAATGTACCTGCACGAGGACTCGGCCCGACACTTCCGGGAGAACGTCGTCGGGTTCATCTGGGATACGGATCGGTTGTAGAGGCCGGAGCCGAAGTCAGGGAATCTGCGGCTTCCCGAATCCCTTGGTCGTCGTCGTTGTGGTCGTTGTCGTCGCTGGGCGCGACGTAGTCTGACTGCTCGGCTGGGCCGGCCGCGCCGGCGCCATCGTTGTCCCACCGCTCTGCCGCACGGGCGTAGTACGCGGCGGCGGATTCTGACCACCGTGATTCGTGCTCGGTACGACTGTGCCACCAGGCTGCTTGACCGATACGACATCGCG
>Ga0137431_1000755_pt1 | contig 10862 bp, 16 predicted proteins | sample EasRivERMZT800_2_FD_104646 | JGI IMG/M metagenome (GOLD analysis project Ga0137431, IMG submission 104646) | Soil microbial communities from meander-bound floodplain in the East River, Colorado, USA - East River MetaG ERMZT800_2 | ecosystem: Environmental > Terrestrial > Soil > Floodplain ... | reverse complement strand
TCGGAATGATGCAGCATTATGCAGCTGCGCTACTCTCCGGCCGATCGCTTCCAGTTCGACTCGGACTTGTAACCACGCCGCGGCGATGTCCTCGTCACGGTTAGCCGCGGCGCGTTGCGCGCGATCAGCGGCCACGATTGCATGTGCGAGGTTCGATCGAGCCGCGCCGCTTTGGAATCGGAGCTCGGGCGTGCTCATCGAACGGCCCTCACGTTTCGTGGTGCAGCAATAACCACGTCCTCCTGCTGCTGCAGCCAGTCGCGCAGCTCGCCGGCGACGAACACGAGTGCACCATCCTGTTTTCGGTGTGGAATGCGATCGGGAACGCGGCCGCCTCGTTTGGCTGCGCGTTCCCGTGCTTTCGGCGTGACCTTGCAGCACCGCTGGTAGATCCACCCGCGCGGCCGTCCCAACGCTTCCGCGGCCTCCTCGATACCCAACCGCGTGGCGGGGTCACACGACCAGAGCCGCTCACGCCAGGAAGAAACCGCCTGTACGGGTTCCAACGCCGGCGGGCTGCACTCGGTCTCGAGCTCCTCCAGGATCCAGCTGCCGGGATAGAGAGCACCCGGGGAAGCCGCCACGTGATCGCGCAGACTGCGAACGCTCATCTTTCCGGGACCGTCGTTGGCTTGGGCATTAGCTCGTTCGCTCGAAGAATCGCCAGCCTGCGCATCCACTCGCCTACCGGCAGTCTTTCGACTTTCGCGCATCGCTGGAACCAGCTTTTTTCGAGCTCGTCGACCCGAACCCCGATATGGGACTCTCTCGCCATTCTTGCCTTCCGAGTTTCCGCCGTTTAACGTGCGTACACCGTTGCACGTACGTAAACTCTCCTATCCCGATTCACAAAAGCAAGCCCGGAGCACATTTGTGAACAAATCCGCGCGACTCGACCTGACGGCAGGCCGTCTGGAGCACGTTCGTGAATCAGTAGCGGGCATCAAACAATTGAAGGAGTTCTGGAAGAAGATTGGTAAACCAGTGAGCTACGTCGCCGCTCGGAATTACCACATGGTGACGGGCGTCGCACACAGGCGGGAGCCTACGCTGGAATATATCCAGTGCGTTCTCGATGCATTCCCGGAGGTCTCTCCGGATTGGCTGGTCTCGGGAAAAGGAGAAGTCACCCGCGATCGACAGGTCGCTACTTCATCACCTGCCGCCGCAACGACGACGCGCGCCGTGTTGAACGCACATCTATCGCTTCGTGAGGACCTGACTGAGCGATCGAAGGCGGTCCTGACTGCGACAACCCAGCTCATTGAAGACCTCGAGGATTTGGGAGCTCCAGTCACGCTACATGGAATGTTGCTCGATGTGATGTGGGATTCCTGGGACGATGTAAGTGTGGCCTTCCCTCCGAGGGAGGAAGTACTTGAGATCCTCCGCAAGGTTTTTCCCGGCGGTACGAATGCAGTCGAGCGAGGTGCTCCTCGAGAACACATCTATGCGGCTTTTTACGGTGAAGCAGCCGTGCATTACATGAAGAAGATCCTGTCATCGCCTGCGGCCGCCGAGGTGGTTGTTCCGATGGTCCTCAATGACAGGGCAACAGAGCCGAAGAAGCAGCGCGCAGCCGCAAAGCGTGGAACACCCAAACGCCGATCAGGAAAGAAAGGACGGTCGTAATGGCGAGGACGAAGCGCTATCCAGGTCAGGTTGAGCCTCGTGGCGATGCATTCCGCATCCGCCTCTGTGTTGCTGGCAGACGCCACGTGAAAACAATCGCCGCCGCCGATCGGAAGGAGGCTGAGCAGTTTGCCTGTGACTGGTATGCGCAGCTGAGTCGCAAGCACGATCGCGAGCAGCTCGGGCTTCCCGGCGCGCAGAGTTTCTCCGAGCTGCTGAAGCTATTCACGGAACAGGAGGTGCCGAACCTGAGCCCGGGCGGCCGCAAGAGCTACGCGGACAGCTTCGCGCCATTCCACGCATTCTTCATCGATCGCATGGGCGATCCCGCGACGGAGAAGATCCGACCAGGCCACGTGAAGGAATACCTGGCTTGGCGGCGCGTCACTGGCATCAAATGCGAGCGCGATGCCGAAACTCGAGAGATTGTGAAGGTGACGACATCACGAGCGAGCGTAAGTCCGCACACGGTCGCGCGCGATCGCCGAGTACTGCATCGCCTGTTCGAGTACGCTGTTGAGTTGGAGTATCTGGAGGCAAACCCCGTGCGGCACGTCGCCGCGCCAAAAACAGATCCGCACACTCCGAGCATTCTCACGCCGGCGGAATACGATCGGCTCCTCGAGGCCTGCGGCGATCGCGACATGCTGCGTGTGTACATCCTGGTCCTCGGTGAAACGGGCGCGCGCTGCGAGTCAGAGGCACTGCAGCTGCGTTGGGAGGACGTCGACGTGGCCGGCGGATTCCTTCAGATCCGGAGCGGCCGCGATGGCCATCGCACGAAAAGCGGCAAGAGCCGCTGGACTCCCCTCACGCCGCGGCTGGCTGATGCGCTGCGTGATCACGCAGCCCGCTACCGTCTAGCGATCTACCATGGTGCGCGAACGCCATGGGTATTTCACCACACGAACACGTCGCGCAGCGCTCGAGCCGGCGCGCGCATCAAACGCATGCGTCACGGATTCGACAACGCCATCGAGCGCGCAGGCCTGCCCGAGATGCGTCAACATGACCTACGGCATCGGCGCGTTACGAAGTGGCTTGCGGAGGGCGCGAATCCAGTGCTGGTGAAAGAGGCAGTAGGTCACGCATCGCTGGCCACCACGATGGGCTACACGCACATGGCAAAGGAGCATCTACGAGCACTCGTTGAGCTCCCGACTGCTGTACCGACAGCTGCAGCGAAAGCTGGTGCCTAAATGGATCCCGCAGTGCTTTCGATGGTGATCGCCGTGGCGGGCTGGATCGTGGTTCATGTCCTCGGAATTCATGCGCGCAACCAGCAATTCAGACAAACCGTTGTGAATTCAGCTCGACGAGAAGTCACTGACTCCTTCAGAGCGTATCAATCGTGGCTCAGCAAAGTGCATGCAATGCTAGCATCTGCCTCGCTGTTTCTCGAAATAGAGGATGAGTTAAAGCTAGCCATTTCGTGGACGAATCGTCGCGATGACTGGCAAGGTCTGTTTTTCGATGCGCGCAAAATCGAATGGTCATTTAGGCTAGAAGAATACCTCATCCTCTTTCCGTACGCCGATCCTGTTAGGGTGGAACTTGTGGAACGACAGAGAGTGATGGATGAGCAATTGGTTACGCTCGCCCGGTGCGCATCCTATCTGGCAATCCAAGTGAATGCTGAGTTGCGACAGCAAGTCAAAACTATTCTATCGAGCGGTCTCAAGACCGACCTGCTGGAGCAGAGTCATTTGATCGAGGATCTGCGAATCGTCCTGCAGAATCGCATGCTATCTGAAGTGGTCGACCAGGCTATACCTCTGCGGTCGGGTCCGAATCCTGATGTGCTGAGAGTAGTTCAAGGAAATGACGGCAATCTGCACCTTGGAACCGCTGCCGACGCACCTTGATGTGTCCAGGGATGTGTCCAGCCGAATGCAAAACGGCCGCCGGATCGCGATAGATCGGCGGCCGTAACTTTTTGCGGTTCCTCATCATGCCGAGGGAGGGACTCGAACCCTCACGACCTTTCGGTCCGCGGATTTTAAGTCCGGCCTCGGCATTTTTGCCTAGTACCTGTTTCGTTGCGAAGTTTAGCGCGCACAACGATTTCCCGCATTACCCGACCTCGCAACCGTTGTGCAGTTTTGCGCGCTTTTGCGGCAAGATGTGTCCAGGGACGTGTCCAGGCATTCAGCTGCCCTGCTTCTACGAAAGCTTGGGCGCGGGGTGAAGCTCCGCGATGTTGTGAAGTCGATCGAGCATTCCACATCGGCCAGGCTCTCCGAAGTACTGGAGCACGCGCTGACATAGCTGCGTAGCTTCGTGGAGATGCGAGCTCAGGTAAACGATGCGGTCGCGTTGCCGAAGCAGCTTCTCCGCAACTCCCGCGGCCGTGTGCCAGGAGTCGTGATCCGGATCGCCTCCGTAGATCTGGCACACTTCGGCCAAGACCATCCTGGTGACGGCCTCGTCCTGCGGAATCGCGTCCTCGAGTCGGAAGCCGGCGTCTTCAATGTGCTGCCGGAGCGCACCGACAGCTTGTTCATCATCCGCCAGCCAGCTCGGCCCGATCGGGTCGGTTCGAAACATCTCGGCGAGATCGGCCCACGTTCGAAGCTGGGGCGCGTTGCGCTGCGCCTGACGCGCGAGAGCGATGAGAAGCCGCTGGCCAGTGCGGTCGCTGCCACCGTCGATAGCAGGCGCTTTCGCACGCGCTCGTGGAGCTGCTTTCCGTTTCGTCTTTGTGGCTGGCATTACCCGGTCCCTTTCGTCTGAGGTGAACAACGTACATACTGGTATATACAGGTTATGTGTAAACACTCCTGTTTACAAGGTCCATGGTGAATTTCAGGGAAGCGATGGACAGGCTCGAGCTGTCAGCGCCCGACGTTGCCGAGGCATTGGGCGTTAAGCCGGGGACTGTCCGGCAGATGCGCCTCGAGGAAGGGACCGAAGGCTACCGCACGCCACCCGAGAACTGGCGGGCTGTCCTGGCTGCGCTGGCCCGCAAACGAGGGAAGGATTTGGCGAAGGTCGCGGAGCAACTAGACCGCGATGTTTGAACTTACGCCACTGCAGCTTTCACGCTTGGGCCGGGAGATCGCGAGCACGCCGGGCGCGCCGGCCGAAATCGAACTCAGTGAGGAAGAGGACGAGTTGGGTAACACTTGCCCAAGCTTCGTCAGCAAATCTCTTCCCGGGTTCTTTTTTACTATCGATGAGTTTCACCGCTCACCCTACGACCTTCCGCGCCGCACGAGGGGTGGCCTGGCTGTGAGATTTGCGCCGAACAAAGACGGCGTTGTCGGTAAGGGTCTCGGAATCTCCTGGGAGGACGTCGAACAAGAATTCATGAATTGGGTGAGCCGGGTTGTTGAGAATGTGAAAGCGCCGAACTACTGGGCGATCCTCGGCCAAGCGCAATCAGACAAAGTGTCTGCTGTGGACGCTTCGGATGACGTGCCGTTCGGTCGAACTGAGGCCGAGGAGTTGCGGGCCGAGTTACGTGGCATCGAGGAGCGCGCCGCCGAAAGATACAAACTCGATGCTGCTGAACTAACCTCGTTGAAGAATGAGCTCGCGAAACTTCGAGAAGATCTCGATGGAATGAAACGTGGCCGCTGGCGACGGCTGTTCTACGGCACGATGGCGAAAATGGCAATGGAGCGGGTAATCGAGGCCCCTATCGTCCAGCAGGTTGCGAAGGACATAGCCGAGGCGGTCGCTCATCACTTCCCATCAAACCTGCTGCTCCCCGGGCTCTGATCACAGCTGCTCGAGGGGCTCGCCGAGCAGGAACATCCTCGACGTTCTCCGGCGAGGCACATCGGTAAGCATGAATCTACAGGCGACAAATGACTGAAACCGAAAAGATCGCATCGCCCCACTCGCTCGTGCGCTACTTAGTCGAAGCGAGAAAAACTGCCGAGCAGCAACTCGAGCGAATCGAATCCTTACTGAGCCAACGCGAAGGGATCACCGTTGGGCGCCGCGGAGACCGTGTTACCGTACGGCTCGGTGATTTGCACGTGTTCTTCCGAATTGGATTCACGGTGATGCTACACCAACATGCATTCATTGAGTACGGATACGTTCGCGCCGGGGATCAGAGCTATGAAGTAAAAGTGGGCGAATGGAACTGCGACGATCATCGTGCGACCTACTTTGTGCTCGAGCCGACGAGCCATCCTGAATTGCTCAATCTGGCGCTCGTACAAGTCGTGCAGGCGGTGGGCAACCTCAATGCCCGGATAGTATACGGGCGAGTGGTGGAGCCCGGGACGGATGTACCGGTTCGAATGTCCGCGTTGCCAATCCCGATGACCGCCAATGACTGATGACAGAAGCAATCGGCAGTTCAACTGGTGCACAACCAATGCGGCAGCCCAGCGCCTTGGAGGCGTGAGCTGCCAGCAGGTTTACGAGTGGATCGAAGTGGGCGAGCTCACCGCATTCGACGCGAGTAGGAAACCCGGCGTTACCCGGCCGGACTGGCGATTCAAAGATGAATGGCTTGCCGAGTTTGAGGTTCGGCGTACGCGTCTGCGCAGGCATGAGAGTGTGCGCAATGGACACGAGTGACGTGCTGGCCCTAGGTGCGCTGCTGATCTCCGGCCTATCAGCGCTCAACGTGGATCGCAAACACAAAGCGCTCGAGCGAACGATTCTCGAGCGGCAAGTCGCTGAACAGGAAGCGTTAGCTGCAGCAGCCGAGCGTGCGGATCTCGCAGTCAGTTTCTACCAGGTCGGCAACGCAAGATACAAATTCGAGCTTTCCAACAACGGCCTAGTGTCCGCGTCGGATGTCGAGTTCACCGCATGCGAGTCCTCGGCCGCTCGATCGATCCTCCTGAGTGAAGGAAGCTTCGTAATCGATACGTTCGAGCCAGGAGACCGGCGCGCCATTCACAGCAGAGGAACAATGGGCGACATCCCTCCGTTCAAAACGCGCCTCGCCTGGACCGATCCCGACGGGACACGGCAGGAGCGCACGAACTCGTTCGATTATCCATGATCACGCGCCGCACGGTCCTAGTTCTCGGCGCCGGCGCGAGCAAAGAGTACGGTTATCCACTCGGCCGCGAGCTGCGCTATCTGCTCGTTCAAGTAAAAGAGAACAGCCCGCAGCTGGCCATGATTGAGCAGGCGACCGGTTTGAAGCGCGAAGAGATCACAGCGTTCTGTTATGCACTTCGGAATTCGGAGCTGCCATCCATCGATGAGTTCGTCTACCATCAACCTCAATTTGCGGAGGCAGCTACCTGCGCGATCGCACTCGCGCTGATTCCCGGCGAGGAACGACACAAGCTCTTCGACACTGAACTGGATCCGGCGCTTCGTCTTTATGAGTACATCTGGACCGCGATGATGGACGGACGCAACCGCGAGTCGTTTGACGAGGAGCAAAAGCTCGGGTTTGTTACGTTCAACTACGATCGCAGCCTTGAGTACTACTTCTTCAAAGTTATGCAAGCCACTTTCGGGCTTGATGTCGACCGAACCGCCAAGCTCGTCTGCCGAATCCCGATCGTGCACGTGTATGGTCGACTTGACCCCTTGCCGTGGGAGACTCGACCAGGCCGCGGCTATGGCCATTCAATGACGCCTGAGTTGTTGAACGCGGCCCGCAGTGGAATTCGTCTCTTACGAGATGCTCGAGGCGAGCAGGGATTTCAGGCTGCCCGTCAGCTTATTTCCGATGCCGAGGCTGTGCACTTCGTCGGTTTCGGATATCACTCTCTGAACATGGAGGGTTTAAGAGCGGACCGGATCCTTCGTGACAAACAAGTGGGCGGCAGCTGCTATAAGATGTTAGCCGGCGAGCGAAACGCCGTGACCAACAAGTGGGGAATAGGCTTTCACCCCGCGCACCCGATGTACTCGTGCATCGATTATTTGCGCGAAGCAGGTCCACTACTGTTGTAATTGGTTACCAGCCCAACCTGGATCGAAGCCGATCGGTGCGCCGATCGACGCAAGTGCCTCAACTGACCCTTTGAAATCGAACGATCCGCGGTGCCCGACGCTCATCCACGGGCAAACCCACACCCGCATCCCCAGCTCACGCACCTCACGACAGAAGTTGTAGTCCTCTGACAGGTAGCGGCCATCAGACGGGCTGATTCCAGTTTCGAAAAAAGCCGTGCACATCCGCTCGTCGGAACCATGGTCGCGCCGGTCGTGCATTCGGCACGCGCGCTCCGGATGCGCCGCCTGGAACCGCTCGAGCGTCTGCCGGCGAATCATTGTGAGACCGAAGCCAATGGCCTCTACTTCGGCCGGCCGGTTCAACGGAAACTCCGCGATCGGCCAGAAACAGAGGTCAGCAGCATACTGCGCCAGTACGTTCGGATCGGGGTCTGCGACCCCTTGCCTCACAGCTCGCGCGACCTTCTCCCACGCGATCTTCTTTTTCGGACAAGGGGCGCCTATGACGTCGTACGGCGTTTCGTCGGTCTGCAGCGCAAGCAGCGTGAGCACGATCCGCGGATCGAAACGGATATCGGCATCGATGAAAACTAGGTGCGTGCAATCCGACTCGAGGAACGCGTGAGCGGCCTGCGCCCGGGCACGCGTGATGAGGGACTCGTTGTAAAGGAAGTGATACGCGATCCGGAGTTGTGAGCGTGCCGCAATGCTCATCAGGCCGATCATGGCTTCCGCGTAGTCGCCAGTGCACATCCCGCCATACATCGGCGTTGCTACCAATAACTTTGAATTCCGCAGCTCTGCGATGTTCATCTCGATGCACTCGCCGCGAGTCTGCATTGCCGAAGTGCCTGGAGGCACCGCGTGACATAATCAGGGTCATGCTCTAGCCCGGCCCAGGGCACGCCGGTCTCCAATCGCCAACGCTGAAACGAATCGCGGCTCGGTGCCAACGCAGCGCGGTTCACATAACGCATAAATGCGAGCTCCTGCCCCCAGGAAAGAACCTGCTTCGCGATGATTCTCTTTTGCAGCGTCTGTGTGTCGGCCACTAGATCGCGGTGTGCGATCTGCGGCCAGATGTCCACGAGTAGGGTGTGCACTTGGTGATCGGGCTTCCAGTCCATCGCTGAGGTCGTTAGCACGCGCAGCGGCGGACCACTGCTGAACCACTCGGTCCGGAAGCCAGTCGCTTCCTGCAATAGATCAACAACGGCCGGCTCCCTTTCCAGGACGGTGATTGAGGTGACGCGAGGGTTCTGCGCGAGATTGTACAGCAAGAGGCCCATGCCCAGACCAGCGACGACAACGGTGCCTTCCGCCCACCACGCGTGATGGGCCAGGCTCTCTCGTTCCATCGGTGTGATCGACATCCAGATGTCGCGCCTCTTGCCTTCTCTGAAGTTGTGCGGGTTCCGATAGAGAACCCAGTTCTCCGCTACAAACTGCAAGCCCGTGAAGTATCCACGGACCCACTGATCAGGACGTCCACGCTCGAGCTGCCAACGGCCTAGGCGGGCCGGTCGGTACTGGGGAACGTCAAGCAGAGTGCTGGGGGGGTATTCGAGAGTTTGGCCGAGCGCTTCCATCAACTGTCTTGGCATACGCTAGCCGGTGAACTGCCGCAAATTGAATCCGCCGGTGCGCGTGACTCCCGCCTCCTTCAGCACATTCACAAACCACTCCCTCGACTGACCGCTGCGCGGATCGGGAAGACCTGCAACGAACACGTTGACGACCTGGCGGTTTTCCTCCCGGGCCTCTCTCAACGCGCGCACGTGAGCACGGTAGGCCTCTTCCTCGCGCTCCTGCGAGCTGCCAAGCCAGCGGCTAAGCAAACCGCCCACCGCGTTGATGCCGAACCCGGCGAGGCCTGCAGGCCCGCCGCCGGCGAACGCCATGCCGCCCTGCGCCAGCATGCCCAGCGCGCCGCCCTGCGATGCGAACGGGGAAAGGAACGTCGACGTGATGCCAGCGGCGCCGCCGAGTTGCTGCAGCGTAGACGGTGGGGCCTCCGGCGTTGTCGGGTGCTCCTTGCGCATCCGATGGGCCCAGGCTGACAACGATTCGCCCGCCGTGCGCGGGCCCGCTGTAACACCACCGATCGCGGCGAGCGCGGCAGCCGGACCAGACGGCATCCCTCGAAACACTGCCCCGCCAGCGCTGCTTATTGTCTGCGTGATCGGCTTGATCTTGGCGTCCAGCTCCTTGATGGTCTGAGTCGCCGCGGCCACGACCTGCGCGTGGCGCGTGAACTCGCGCATCAGCGTGGTAACCGCTTGGACCCGCTCTTCCACCGGGATTGCCACGCGCGTTGAGCCGCCGGTCTTCGCGCCCGCCGCGTCCGGCACGTAGCGGAACTTCGGCAACTGCGCGATCTCCTCCTGGATCTCGGCCATGCGCGCCCGGCGCGTTCCCATCTCGCCGCGTATCCCGACACGCGGATCGGTGAACATCTCCTTTGCCTTGGACTCGAGCTGACCGACCAGCTCCTGGTGCGCCTGCTTCGCTTCGCGCGCTTCCTTCGTCACTTCCTTCCAACGAAGCGCGAGCAGTGCGATACCGCCCAGGACTGCGACCATAGGACCGGCGCCGATCGCAAACGTGCCGAGCACACCAGCGAGCTGGCCGAGACCAGGAACCGCTTGGCCGACCGCCGCCTGTGTCATCGCGATCATGCCGCCACGCAATTCCTTGAAATTGAGTGTCGCCTGTTTGATCGCGCTGCCATTCAGCGATGTCGAGATTGCGGCGCCGGTTGACGCCATTTGAGACTGCGCACTCGAGGCAAAGCGCCGTACATCCTGCGACGCCTGCTCGAGTGCGGTCCGGACTGCCGCCGGATCCGCGGTGAGCGCGATCGCAATCTTGGGCGCAGTGGTCATCAGCGGGCCTCCTCACGCGTTCGCGGCTGTCGTTGCGATCTCAGATTGGCGCGCATCATTGCATTGCGCTGGTTGATGCGATCGCACACATCGTGCGACGCCTGCTCGAGCGCGGTCCGAACTGCAGTCGGGTCCGCAATGATGATCAAACCGGCCAACCTTGACGTCCAGCGGGCCGGAACTGGGAGCTTTATGTTTGGCATCGATGTCGACATCAGCGGTCCTCGTTGTACTTCTTCACTGCGCGCGCGTGCTCGGCCGGAAACGCCGCGGCCAGGTCGGGATGGTGCAGGAACTGCTCGTAGAGCCCGTCTTCATCCATCGCGCGGCCGCGAGCGTCACGCTCTGGAATCTCGAGCACAGCGGCCAGCCTCTTCACGAAGGCCGAATCCGGAACGCGCGTCTGCGCCTCCCGATTGCTCTCTTCCAGGATGTGCTCGGCGCGTTGCGCGCTCTCAG
>Ga0137431_1000747_pt1 | contig 10925 bp, 9 predicted proteins | sample EasRivERMZT800_2_FD_104646 | JGI IMG/M metagenome (GOLD analysis project Ga0137431, IMG submission 104646) | Soil microbial communities from meander-bound floodplain in the East River, Colorado, USA - East River MetaG ERMZT800_2 | ecosystem: Environmental > Terrestrial > Soil > Floodplain ... | reverse complement strand
GGCAACAGAAAAAATCCAAAACATTAGTCGCCGCAACTTTTTAACACATACAGCCCTTGCCGGGGCGGGATGGGCAATTGGACCCTCACTATTTGCCACTTGTTCAGAACAACCAAAAAAAAGTAAAATGAAAAAAAGAAATCTTGGAGGTCTGGAAGTCTCCGCGCTAAGTTCAGGATGTATGAGTATTAGTGCTAACTACGGTCCGCCGGCAGATAGGGCACAAGGCATCAAAACTATTCGTACTGCGTATGAAAAAGGTGTAACCTTCTTTGATACTGCAGAAGTGTATGGACCATATACAAATGAAGACCTGGTAGGAGAAGCACTTGCTCCTTTCCGTAACAATGTCGCTATTGCAACAAAATTTGGTTTTGAATTAGAAGACCCGAAAGGCGGGTTAAATAGCCGACCTGAAAGAATAAAAAAGGTTGTTGAGGCTTCTTTAAAGCGACTTAAAACTGATCATGTTGATTTATATTACCAACATCGTGTCGATCCCAATGTGCCAATTGAAGATGTGGCGGGTACAATTAAAGACTTAATTAAAGAAGGTAAGGTGCTGCACTTTGGGCTTTCTGAAGCAAGTGCAAAAACAATCCGTAAGGCTCATGCAGTAGAACCTGTTTCCGCTATCCAAACTGAATACTCCATTATGGAGAGGGATGTTGAACACAACGGTGTCCTTGCAGTTTGTGAAGAATTGGGAATTGGTTTTGTTCCCTGGGGTCCCGTAGGAATGGGTTATTTAACTGGTAAAATAACTGCAAACACAAAACTGGACCCGAAATTAGACCTTCGTTCAGGCTTCGACCGCTTCTCCCCAAAAAACATAAAAGCAAATATGCCAATTGTTGAATTTCTAAAACAATTTGCAGAAAAGAAGAGCGCAACACCTGCACAAATTTCGTTGGCGTGGCTATTGGCACAAAAGTCTTTCATTGTTCCAATTCCAGGTACGAGAAACATTGACCATTTAACCGAGAACTTAGGAGCAATAAACATTGAACTGACAGCTGCAGACCTGAGCGAGATAGAAATTGCCATGGCGAAAATCAAAGTGCATGGGGGACGTATGAATGAAATGCAAATGAAGGTGGTTCAAACAGTATAATAATTAAACTCCTTAATTAAAGATAATAATTATGAATAATAGGAAAGTTTGGTTCATTACCGGAGCAGGTCGTGGTATGGGCGTAAGTATTTCAAAAGCAGCTTTGGCAGCAGGTCATAAAGTAGTAGCAACTGGTCGCAATACCGATAGTGTAGCTAAAGCACTTGGTGAAGCAGCAAATCTTTTAATTGTAAAGCTCGATGTAACTAACCCTACAGATGCAGAAGCTGCCGTTAATGCAGCCGTTGAAAAGTTTGGTCGCATAGATGTACTGGTAAACAATGCCGCCAACTTTGTTGCAGGCTTCTTTGAGGAGTTAACACAGGAACAAATCGGGCAACAGCTACAGACAAGTTTAATTGGTCCTATGATTGTAACCCGTGCAGTTCTTCCGCTTATGCGTCAGCAGCGTTCCGGGCATATCATTTCAATCTCTTCAACTGCTGGTCTTACCAGTTTAGAGTTTTGTAGTGCTTACTCTGCATCCAAGTTTGGACTGGAAGGATTTATGCAGGCACTCAAGACGGAAGTTGCGCCGTTTGGCATCAACACCACAATTGTTAACCCAGGCTTTTTCCGCACAGAATTGCTTACCGAGCAATCAACAAAATATGCAGATAATCCTATCAACGATTATGACGAACGACGAACCCAGCTAATGCAATTTTGGAAAGGTGCAAATGGCCAACAACCCGGTGACCCGGCAAAACTTGCAAAGGCATTGGTAGCAATTGCAAATGAAGAACCGCCACCATTACGATTTCTCGCAGGTGGTGATGCAGTTAACACAGCCGGGCAGGTAGCTGCAACACTTCAGCAGCAAGCCAATGCATACCGTGAACTATCGGGTTCAATGGCATTTGAATGATTAGACTAAAGATTTAATGAATGAAAGCTACTTCGGTAGCTTTTGTTTTTTTAAGATTGAAATTCTATGGATGCCCTGCATCCAGCAAAGGCAGCAAACCTAATTATTATCAATACGTGTCTTTTTAGCTCCATAAGGTTTTTTTTGACGGCGGCTGCTTATCAATTAAGTGTTCTGTATTCATTGGGAGATTGGCCAACCCGTTGCTTAAACAGCCTGCTAAAGTGCTGGGGATACTTAAATCCTAATTCATAGGCAATTTGATTGACTGATTTGCTTTGGTCAAATATTTTTAGTGTATTACTCTAATTCATAGGTAACGGTGACATTTCCAGAACCAACGGCAGCAGCAAGTCCCATAACGTCATCAATGCGTCCTAGCCGTGTATAGCTGTAGGTTGTAGAAAATGTTTTATAGAAAAGCACTAAAGTGTTAGAGCCATACAACATCAAATCGCCTGTTTGGATCGTTCCCGGGTTTGATGCGTTGGCAGGCAGGCTACCGGATAAATCACAATATTTTTCATTACCATTCAGTTCAGTCATATTGATGCTCATTGGCAACCTAGCTTTGAATGCATTTACCGATGCATTATTGTATAACGTGGCAGTGAAAACATTGCTGCCAACAGTCATTTTCAGTTTCATGCTATCAGTATTTGTGATGTCATTGGAATTGTTTTCAGGCTCACCGGCATTATTATCATTACAGGCATAAAGCTTAACACAGATTAAACTCACTAAAAATGCGGATGCAATTTTCATTTTGATAAAGGTTTAATTAAATATTCTTGATGTGCTTTGCAGGAACACCACCTACAACAGTATTTGCCGGAACATCTTTTGAAACTACTGCGCCAGCAGCAACAACAGCGTTTTCACCGATAGTCACTCCGGACAAAATGGTCGCTGCTGCGCCAATCCATGCATTTCGTTTAACAACGATTGGCCTACAAATAAGTGCTTTTCGATGGGCTGGGTCTAATGGATGATTTTCTGTGATGAGGTTAACCTTAGGTCCTATTAATACATCATCTTCTATGATAATTCCACCCATATCTAGGAAGGTGCAGGAATGGTTGATAAATACATTTTTACCGATTCGAATAAAGCGACCAAAATTGGTGTGGAATGGAGCGAATACAGTCATACTCTCATCGAGTTTAGTGCCGATTATCTCACTTAATCGTTCCCGTATTTGGTCAACATTGGTGGAAGTATTGAGTTCGGCTGACAATTTTATTGTTCTGGTGACTACATCAAGCACCTTTGGATATTCGGGGTCATCCAACCGGAACAACTCTCCGGCTCTCATTCTATCAAAAATGTCCCTTTTGTTCTGATTGGAATTATTTTGTTTTTCCAAATTGTCCATCGTCATTGAATTAATAACATACTAAAAAGGTATTTTACTTGCGGGGTTAAGGCAATTGCAGATCTTTTGCAAGGTTAGCTTTTTACAATATACTAATTCATTAAATTCCGATATTCATTCGGTGACCGGCCAACCCGTTGTTTAAACAAACGGGTAAAATGCTGTGGATACTTAAACCCTAATTCATAGGCGATTTGGTTAACTGATTTGCTTTGGTCAAATATTTTTTCTTTTGCTACATCAATTACTTTGGATTGTATATAATCCTGCGCTGTTTTTCCTGTTTCTTTTTTTATCAGGTCACCGAAATAATTGGAAGATAAATTTAGCTCACTGGCGCAATACGCTACAGAAGGCAACCCAATAGTTTGTGGTTGGTCAGATTGATAATAATAGTTCAACAGATTTTCAAATTTTTCTAAAATTCCTTTATGTACATTATCCCGGGTAATAAATTGGCGGTCGTAAAAACGAACACAATAATTTAAAAACAATTCAATATTAGACAGGATAAGCGTTTTACTGTGTTTGTCAATGGCATGTTCTAACTCATATTCAATTTTCGAGAAACAATCCAACACAATTTTTCTCTCACGTTCTGATAAATGAAGTGCTTCATTCGATTGATACCCGAAAAAGCTGTAATCGTGGATATGCCGCCCAAGAGCTGTGCCGCGGATCATATCCGTATGAAAAATCAGCGCATAGCCCTTAGGTTGAAAGTTTTGCCCGAAATCTTCTACTTCAACTATTTGCCCTGGTGAAATAAAGACCAATGAGCCTTCCTGGTAGTCGTAGTAGTTGCAACCATACTTTAAATCCCCGCATTTAATTTCTTTCAAAAAAATGCAGTACAGGCCATAATTAACTTTAATCGTCTTGTCACCTGGCGAGGGCCAGGACCAGGGTTTTGATTTAGAAAAATCAATCACACTTACCAAAGGATGCAGCGTTTCATGATTATTCAAGGCATTGTACTCTGCGACGGCATCAAATTTAAACACCTTTTCCATGCTTCGATTTTGTGATATAAAGATAATGTTTCGATCAAAAGAGTAATGAAAGCTGCTTGCTAATCAGTAAAAATGGTAGATGAATCCGTAATCTGTATACCACGTGAGCCCATAAATGCCAAGACCTTTGCACTTTAAGATAAATAAGATTGCATTTTATAAAAATGGCACCTGGATAAAAGTTATTGCAATGAAAAAATTTTTCTTTGGATTTACTTTGCTCTTATCGTCTGTGTTGAATGCGCAGAAAGACTCAACTTCCGGCCCGCTTGTGACTACCGCCTCCGGAATTTTACGGGGAGTTACCCAGGAGAATGTCGCCAGCTTTAAAGGTATTCCTTATGCCGCCCCACCAGTTGGGCCGAATCGTTGGAGACCTCCGCAACCAGTAACTCCGTGGAAAGAAGTTCGTGATGCAACCAAGGTTTGTGCTGATTGCCCACAGCGAGCCTGGCCAGGTTCCACAGCAAGCATTTCCGAAGATTGCCTTTTTCTTAATGTGTGCGCACCGGCTACAGCTACGAAGAAATCACAATTGCCAGTAATGGTTTGGCTCCACGGAGGCGGTTTCACAGGGGGTAGCGGCTCCGGCCCCGGCTCGGCAGGAGATGCATTTGCAAAAAAAGGCGTCATCCTGACGACTATCAATTACAGACTTGGCCGCCTCGGTCATTTTGCGTTCCCCGCATTAAGCAAAGAACATCCGGAAGAACCGAAAGGCAGCTACGCCTATATGGACCAGATTGCCGCACTTAAGTGGATCCAGGAAAACATCGCTGCTTTTGGGGGAGATCCGAATAACGTGACAATTTTCGGTTTTTCTGCAGGTGGAGTATCGGTCCATTCACTTTTAACAATACCAGCTGCAAAAGGCCTTTTCCATAAGGCTATTAGTGAATCTGGTGGTGGCCGTGACGGTGTTCTTACCGGCAGGCCCATACGTGAGGAAAATGCTGATCCGCTATACCTTGTGTCCGCAGAAACAATTGGGATAAACTTTGCCCGCAAACATAAGATCGAGAGCACAGATGCGGCCGCGTTGGCAAAGCTTCGCTCGCTGAGCATGGAGGAAATTGTGGATGGAGGTCAGGAAAACGATAGCTCTGGTCTTCGTATCTATTCAGGCCCTATTCTCGATGGCAAACTGGTGGTAGAAACAACAGAGAGCGCATACAAGGCAGGCAGGCAAGCACGTGTTCCACTCATTATTGGAAATTGCAGCGCGGAAATAGGCGGAGCCTTTGTTAGTACCGCCAGTTCAAAAGAAGCACTATTTTCACTTTTCGGCGAATTTGAAGCTGAAGCAAAAGCTGCCTTCGATCCTGAGGGCAATAAAGAATTCGCTGAGGTAATCACAAAGTTTAACACCGACTGGGTATGGGGTGAGCCAGGACGTATGACGGCAAGAGCTTTTGTAGCCAACCGTTCACCAGCTTACGTGTATCAATTCGGTTACGTCCCTCCCTCAATGCGGGAACGGGCGCGGTATGGTGCCGGTCACGGATCTGAAGTCTCGTTTGTATTTAACACCCTCAACGCCCGATGGGGACCCCCTACCGAGGCAACAGCTGAAGAGAAAGAGTTAGCGAGAATCATGAACACCTATTGGGCAAACTTCGCCAAAACAGGTAATCCTAATGGTAAGGGTGTGCCGATTTGGCCCCTTTACGATACTCAAAAAGAAGAGATCCTGGATATTGACTTAGAAGGGAAACCCGTCAGCAAGCCCGATCCCCGAAAAACAAGATTTAATGTGATTGAAAAAGCATTTAAGCAGCGGGATCGTCTGCAATCACGTGGTATTTAACCGCTGAAGTTGAATAGATGGATCTGCGGCTAGCGGTACGAAAAAATTTGGCGGGAACTCCACCGACAATACTATTGGTATTCTGAAGAACCAATTTAATTAAGAGGTACTTGATATTCTTTAGTAAGGAAAAACAATTTTCAGTATATCAGGAATATTGGTAGATAAATCCGTAATCTGTATACCATTCAGGAAGACTAATGCGAAGACCTTTGCAGTTAACTCATAATTATGTGTATGAAAGTAACAATTCTCAGTCTGTGTTTCCTGCTAATGAATGTGCAATGGTCCTACGGACAAGAAACAAAAGAAAATCCATCTGCTGCAGAACAGAAGGTCATTAATCTTTCTAAACAGAAGTGGCTGTGGATGGCGGAGAAAAATGTCGATTCTTTAAATGTGCTGTTTGATGACAAATCAATGTTTGTTCACATGGGAGGAAGCTGGGGAAAAACCCAGGAACTTAATGTTATCAAAAGCGGACAAATCCATTATAAGAAAGCCGAAGTCTACTCGGTTTTAGTGAATATTATTGATAACACGGCTATCCTGTTAAATGATATCGACTTACTGGCAGCAGTTGGCGGAAACGAAGTTACCAATCCTTTTATGGTGACTGAGGTGTATATAAATGAAAACGGCAAATGGAAGATGGGCTCACTCACTTTTTCGCGTTTGCTTAGGCAAGTAAAAATGAAATAATAATAGCTAGCAGCACTAACGCTCCCCTTTTGTTTAAAAAATAATCTTAATGTGGGGCGTGAGAATTTGGTTATCCGGCAATCAACAATTTGCATAACTGGTAAATAATTAGAAAAATGAAAAGATCAATTATCGGGTTACTATTAATCATCCTGAGTGCTCAATTGTCTTTCGCACAAAATTCTGCCACTGAACAGGAAATTAAGGATCTCTCTAAAGCGAAATGGCAGTGGATGGCAGACAAAAATGTAGATAAGCTGGCTCCACTCTTCCACGACAAATCAAAATTTGTTCATATGAGTGGAACCTGGAAAAAGAACGAGGAGCTGGATATCATAAAAACCGGAAGAATCTGGTACAAGAAAGCGGATGTCCACGATGTTGCGGTAGAAATTGTTGATGACGTTGCCATCCTTTGGAACCGCATTACGCTGACGGCTGTGGTTCGGGGCTCTGACGCAGTAACTCAATTTACAGTTACCGAAGTCTATAAAAAGCAAGGGAACGATTGGAAAATGTTAGCGTTGACATTTAGCAGTGTGCGGGATACCCATGCGATTGAACATTAGTAGATTAATTTACAACGCGGAGCTGTTCATCTATAGCGACCAAAAGAAAAAAATAGCCGTCACGATTAGAAAAGCAATGAAAATAACCGCTCCTATGACGCACCACATACTATTGGCATTCTTGCTTTTGATTTCATCTTGTTCGTCACCTCAAACGAGTGTTATCAATGCCGGAATCGACGTTGACTTAAACCCGGAAAAAATATTGATCGTGTATTTGTCCCGGACAAACAATACTAAAGCAATAGCAGAAATCATTCAGAATAATACAGCGGGAACATTGGTAGCGCTTGAATTGGGAAAGCCATATCCTGAGAACTACCAGGCTACCGTACAACAAGTGGTGAGGGAAAATGAAACAGGCTATCTCCCACCATTAAAGACAAAAATTGACAGCATTCAAAACTACGATGTGGTGTTTGTAGGCTTCCCTACCTGGGGAATGAAGTTGCCGCCTCCCATGAAAAGTTTTTTAAAGCAGTATGATTTGAGGGGAAAAACTATTGTGCCTTTCAACACCAACGACGGCTACGGAATTGGAAGCAGTTTCGACACCGTAATGGAGTTATGTCAAACAGTAAAATACTGGAAGGCTTTTCAATCAAAGGCGGGACGGAAAGTGATGGCCGGGCTCGTCTTAGCAAAGCGGAATACGCAGAGGAGGCAAAAACGAAGGTGAAGAAATGGTTGCAGGAAATAAAACTAACTAAAGAAGCACCATAGTATGAATGTATCTAAAATAGTAATTAGGTATAAAGCACGAAAGAAAATAATCTTTGTTCTTTTTTCATTGATTGTTGTTGTTCTCTTTGCTGCATGTGGATCAAGTAAAGGAATTACAAGCAATGGACAGATAATTATTGAAGAACAAGGTAGCTTTGCAGTTGGAGGAACAGTGATTACACAACCGGGTACCTTCGATCCATACAAACCAACACCCGCAGGTCAAACCTTTCGTGGTGATCATGCTTATGTTTTTTACCAGGTCCCGGTTAATGCACGGAAATATCCGCTGGTTATGTGGCATGGCATAGGACAATTTTCCAAAACCTGGGAAACAACACCTGACGGCCGGGAAGGCTATCAAAACATTTTTGTGCGCCGGCGTTTTGGTGTTTATCTACTTGACCAGCCAAGAAGAGGTAATGCAAGTCGCAGCACGGTAGCGGGCACCATTACACCTACACCCGACGAACAGCAATGGTTTGGTGTTTTTCGTGTAGGGATATGGCCAAACTATTTTGAAGGCGTACAGTTTGCCCGTGACAGTAATACGCTGAACCAGTATTTCCGCTCTATGACGCCCAACATTGGGCCGATCGATATAAGTGTAACAACAGATGCGGCTTCGGCACTATTAAATAAAATTGGTCCCGCGATTCTTGTTACACATTCACATGCTGGTGGCATGGGCTGGCTTACAGCCGTGAAAAATCAAAATGTAAAAGGAATTGTATCTTTTGAACCTGGTAGCGGTTTTCTGTTTCCGGAAGGAGAAGTGCCTCCACCAATAGAGAGTTCAGGTGGTACACTCGCAGCGACAGGATTGCCTATGGCGGATTTTATGAAGCTCACAAAAATGCCAATCATTATTTATTATGGAGATAACATTCCCGATAAACCATCCCCCAATGGCGGCGCAGATGGATGGCGGGCAAGACTGGCAATGGCAAGGTTGTGGCGAGATGCTGTCAACCGGCACGGTGGCGATGTAACAGTAGTCCATCTGCCGGAGGCGGGGCTCAAAGGGAATACACATTTTCCCTTCTCAGATTTGAATAATATTCAAGTCGCCGATCTGATGTCGAAATTTCTTAAAGAAAAAGGATTGGATTGAGTTACCTGCAAGTAAAAATGAGCATCGGCGTCTGATAGAATTGAGTGAGCAAATAATGAATACAGGATCGAAATAGTTAATAAAGTATGTACATGATCAACATGCAAAAACAAGATTTAAACACTATAAAACTCTTTGTCGCAATTGTCCTGTTATTGATTGCCGGCTGTAAGTCCCCCGAAGATTACGATCGCACATGGGCTGTTTATAAAGCTGATGCTAACAGTTCCAGTTATTCCCCCCTGGATGAGATCAACACGTCGAACGTTAGCCAATTGCAACCGGCATGGACATTTATGATAAATGATTTGCCTAAGGATGCCCAGCCCGCCAGCAGTCAGTGCAATCCAATTATTGTGGATGGTATATTATATGCTACCTCAGCCAAACGATTGGCTTATGCAATAAATGCTGCAACGGGCAAACAAATCTGGTCGTACGATCCATTCGATGGCGGAGGCGGTGGCGGAGTTGGACGCGGCGTTACTTATTGGGAAAGTGGTGACGATAAACGCATATTCTTCGGAGCCGGCAATCATCTTATTGCATTGGATGCCCGAACGGGTAAACCAATTGACGAATTCGGAGAAAAAGGAAGAGTAAACCTCAATGTGGGTGTCCGCGATGATCCGGAAAAAATTGCTGTAACGATAACCACACCCGGAATTATTTACAAAGATCTTATCATTGTGGGTTCCAGGTTACCCGATTTATATGGAACACCACCGGGCTACATCCGTGCATATAACTGCAAAACCGGGAAACTTGCCTGGACCTTTCATACGATACCACTACCCGGAGAACCCGGATATGAAACATGGCCAAAAGACGCCTATAAATATGCAGGTGGTGCAAACAACTGGGCCGGCATGGCTGTGGACGACAAACGGGGAATGGTTTTCATGTCACTCGGATCACCTACTTATGACTTTTATGGCGCAGACAGAATAGGACAAAATCTTTATGGAAACTGTGTGGTAGCACTTGATGCGGCTACCGGAAAACGAGCCTGGCATTATCAGACGGTGCATCACGACATATGGGATTATGATTTACCCGCCCCACCTACCCTGGTAAAAGTAAATTGTGATGGTAAAGAAATTGATGCGGTTGCGCAGTTAACCAAGCAAGGGTTTGTTTTTATATTAAACCGCGAAACAGGTGAACCACTTTTTCCCGTAGAAGAACGCCCGGTTCCTGCTTCTAACCTTCCTGGTGAACAAGCCTGGCCAACACAACCGTTTCCCACGAAGCCTGCACCTTATGCCAGGCAAATAATCACCGAAGATGACTTAACTAATTACTCAGCTGTAGATCACGATTCAATTCTAAAAAAGTTCAGATCGATGCGGTATGAAGGCATTTATACTCCTCCCGATCTGAAAGGGACGTTAATGATACCGGGAACGAGAGGCGGTTCCAATTGGGGCGGCGCTGCTTATGATCCGGCAACACATATTTTATACATCCGTGGCACCGACGCGCCGGATATACAGACAATCATAAAAGAAGACCCGAACGTTATTGCCAGTTTGCCGGTTATTGACCAGGGAAGAAGGCTTTACAGTGTTTATTGTGGTTCCTGTCATGGCGCTGACAGAAAAGGCACCGTGCCTAATACTTCACTGATTGATCTTAGT
>Ga0137431_1000744_pt1 | contig 10935 bp, 7 predicted proteins | sample EasRivERMZT800_2_FD_104646 | JGI IMG/M metagenome (GOLD analysis project Ga0137431, IMG submission 104646) | Soil microbial communities from meander-bound floodplain in the East River, Colorado, USA - East River MetaG ERMZT800_2 | ecosystem: Environmental > Terrestrial > Soil > Floodplain ... | reverse complement strand
GGCCCAGTTCGACGATTTTGGCCGCGGTGTGGTCAGCTTGTCGTCGATCGCCTTCTTCGTGCTGATTATTGTGCTGGGGATCTACCTGAGTATGGTGCTGATCGGCAAGCGGCACTGGCTGCGGCATGATGCGAGTCCCGTGCCGATGGGTCGCAAGGTGCAGGCGCTGGCGGGCCTGGTGATCGCCGTGCCGTCGCTGATCTTTCTGGCGATGGCGCCCGTGCTGGAAGCCGAGTCGGGCATGGTGGCGATGCTGATCGGAGTGCTGGGCACCCTCGGCGGCCTCGGCCTGTATTGGGCGGCCGGCGCGATGGCCGATCCGCCGCATACCGGTTCGATGGCGGCCCACTTCACGCTCCGCACGATGACGCTCGTCGTGCTGCTCGTTGCCGCCAACTTGCTCCTGAAGCGGTTCGATGTCCGCTACGACATGACGCGCGGGCAGGTGAGCTCTTTGTCGCGCGACACCAAGCGATTGCTTAAGGATGTCGCGGCCAAGCAAAAGCGGCCCATCTTTGTCGATGCCTACATTTCAGCAGCGGTGCCGGAGGAATATGTCAAAACCCGCTATAGCCTGGTCTCGATGCTTAAGGAGTTGGGCGTGCAGTCGCGCGGCACCGTAACGGTCCGCCTGCACGACAATCTGGAGCTGTTTAGCGACGAGGCATCGCAGGCCGAGCAGCGGTTTGGCATTCAGCGGCAGCGGATTCAGTCGCAGGCCCGCGGGGCCTTCAAGAATGAAGAATTCATCATGGGCGTGGCGTTCACGTGCGGCCTCGAAAAGGTCGTGCTGCCTTCGTTCAAGCTGGGGATGCCCGTCGAGTATGAGCTGGTGCGGTCGATTGCCACCGTGGCCGGCGATCAGCGAAAGAAGCTTGGAGTGGTCAAGACCGACGCAGAAATGATGGGCGGGTTCAGCTTTGGCGGAGGGCAGCCGCGAAACCTTCCCAAGCAACTCATCCTGGAGGATTTGGAGCGGCAGTACAAAGTTGAGCAGGTCGAGGCGACGAATCCGATTGAGGTAGGCCGGTACGACGTGCTGCTGATCGTTCAGCCGTCGTCGCTGGGTCCGGTTGAGCTGGCCAACGTGGTCGATGTGGTGAAAAAAGGCCAGGCGGCGGTGATTTTTGAGGATCCGTATCCGGTCGTGATGCCGGCCGTGGGCACGACCGCCGAGAAGCCGCCGATGGGTGGCGGCATGTTTGGCATGGGTGGCGGCGGCCCGCAGCCCAAGGGCGATATTCGAGCCCTTTGGGACACGCTGGGCATTCAGCCCACGGGCGACGACGGCGCGCCGCGTCCGATGAAAGGCGAAGTGATCTGGCAGGACTATAATCCCTATCCAAAGTTCGAGGGCATCGATCCCGAGCTCGTGTTCGTTCGCGACGATATGACCAGCACATCGAGCGCGTTCAACCCCGATGAGCCGGCTGTGGCCCACTTCGAGGAAGTCCTGTTTCCGTTTCCGACGGGGATTACCAAGAAAATGGGCGCCAAGGTCGATGTGACCGAGCTGGTGCGCACGGCCGACAGGATTTCCGGAACGATCGACGTGACGAAGCTGGAGGCCGACCGCAGGGGCGGGGACGAACGGTCGCTGGCCCGCAGCCGAGGCAAGCCGAGCCCGCGCGGTTACATTCTGGCCGCCTGGATTCGCGGCGAAGGCGAATCGCCCGTCGGCGGCGAAGAAGGGGCGGACAAGGGGAAAACGATCGAAATCAAGCCCACGGCTGTCACGAGCGAGGCAGCGAAGAAGCCGGGCGGGATCAATGTGATCTATGTGACGGATATCGACCTGTTGAGCAGCCAGTTTGTGCAGATGCGAAACGAGCCGAATACGATGGTCCAGCGTTTCCGGTTCGACAACGTGCCGTTTGTGTGCAACTTGATCGATGCCGTCGGCGGCGAAGACCGGTTCCTGCAGATTCGCAAGCGGAAGCCGAAGCATAGCACGCTGCGGATGGTCGAGTTTCGGGCAACCAAGGCCCGCGAGCTGCAAAAGGAAGCCATCGAATCCACACAGGCCGAGTACGACAAGGCCGTAAAGGATGCCGACGACGAGAAGGAAAAGACATTTGCCGAGTTCAAGAAGATTTTCGACGACCTGCAAAGAGACCAATCAACGGGCAAGGAAGTCGATCCGGCCAAGATTCAGGCCGCCGCGATGCAGCTGGCCATGAAGCAGCGGACGGCGGAGCGGGCCGCGGAAGTGGCCAAGACCGGGATTGCGCGAAAACGCGATCTGGCGCTGGACCAGATCGAGCGCGAGCGCGATCGGCAGATTCAAGAGATTCAAAACGATTACAAGCTGAAGGCGACGTTGTTTCCGCCCATTTTGCCGCTGTTGGTGGGCCTGGTGGTCTGGGCCCGGCGGCGAATTCGCGAGCGCGAAGGCGTCTCGCGCTCGCGGATGCGTTTGTAGCGACAAGCTGGCAGCTTGTCGCAGGAGGGTTCAGGGTTCGGGGTTCAGGGCTCAGGCCGGGAAAACGGCCGTTGCCCGCGCTTCGTTCCGTGTCCCTTCGTTACTGAACCCTGAACCCTGAACCCTTCCTATGAACGAATCCATACGCACAGTCGTTTTTGTGGCCGTGGGCGCTGTCGTGGCGCTGGGGGCGTATATCACGAAGCCGCGGCTGAATATTCGCGACGATGAAGGCGAAACGACAACCGGCCTTCTGTTCAAGGATTTCAAGGACCCAACGGTCGCGAAGAGCCTGGAGATCAAGCAGTTCGATGAGTCGCTGGCAAAGGTGAGCTCGTTTATCGTGACGCAGCAGCCGTCGGGAATCTGGACGCTGCCGTCGCATGGCAACTATCCCGCCGACGCGGAGTCGCAGCTCAAGGACGTGGCGGGGGTTTTTGCCGATCTGAAGATCGTCGGAATCGCGGCGAAAGACAACAAAGAGCATGAGCTTTACGGCGTGATCGATCCCGACAAGGCGGAAGTGGGCACCAAGGGTGTCGGCACGCTGGTCGCCATGCAGGACGGCAAGGGAAACGACTTGCTCCGCATGATTGTTGGTAAGGAAGTGGCCGACGCGCCGAACCAGCGGTTTGTGCGCAAGCCGGGCCAGGACCAGGTTTATGTCACGACGATCGACATGTCGAAGCTCCCTACGGAATTCGAAAAGTGGATCGAAAAAGACCTGCTCAAGATCGGCACGTTCGACGTCAACCGCGTTGCCCTGAAAGACTACCTGGTTTTGCCGACACAGTCGGGACGGATGCAGCTGGTGCAGCGGTTTGATGCCACGCTGACCTATGACAGTGCTCGGGGAAATGAAGATTGGAAAGCCGAGGAGTTGTGGACCTATCGCGGCCGCGAGCGCACCGCCGCACCGCTCGGCGAGTTGGAAGAGTTGAACAGGCAAAAGCTCAATGACCTGCGCACCGGCCTGGGCGACCTGAAGATTGTGGATGTGCGGCGCAAGCCCGAGGGGCTGGGCAACAGCCTTCGCGTCAGCGCTGACCGCCTGCCGCCGGAGCAGCAGAGCGACCTGCAGGACCTCGGCTTCTATCCCTATTCCGGCTCCGACGGGAAACAGCTTGAAATCTACGGCGCCAACGGCGAAGTGATCATCGATACGAAAGACGGCGTCGAATACGTGCTGCGATTCGGCAATATCAAGCCGCAGGCCGCCACCGTGAGCACGACGAAAAAGCCCAGCGGCGACAAGTCCGCCGCCGGGGACGAGATCAAGGTGCAGCGGTATTTGTTTGTGATGACGCAGCTGGCCCCCTCCGTGCTGACACCCCCTGTCCTCGAGCCCGAGCCCGCCGGCCCCGCCCCGGCTGCTGAGGCCAAGCCGGCCGAGGGAGAGAAGGCGGGCGAGCAGAAGGACGGCGAGCAAAAACCCACCGTCGTCGATCCGCAGCAAGCGGAGCGCGAACGGATCAAGCGCGAGAACGAGCGCAAAATGAACGCCTATCGCGACCAGAAGAAAAAGGCCGACCTTCGCGTCGCCGAGCTCAACGCCCGCTTCGCCGATTGGTACTACGTCGTCTCGGAAGACGTCTATAAAAAGATCCGCCTCGGTCGCAGCGACATCGTCCAGGAAAAAGCCAGCGCCAAGGACGAAGGCTTCGGCATCGACGCCTTCCGCAAGCTCGAATCCGAAGGCATCAAGGGCGACACCAAGCCCGGCGCGACGCCGATGACGCCGAGCTTTCCGTAGTCAACGCGTGCCTTCTTGTTCAGAGTCTTCCCGAGATCAAAGCCGCGACCATTGGTCGCGGTTCATCAGCCACTGCGTCGCTATTGCCAGGCTACCCGACCGACCGCGACGACTGGTCGCGGCTTTGCAAGAGGCCCGCGGCAGCAACCATTTCGAAGAGCGCCCGCGGGGCTTGAGCAAAACCCCAGGCCATAAGCGGTGCGGGCAAGAGGCCCCAGTAGAAGTTTTCCGGCCGGCCGATAACCGCATAGGCCAGCAGGTATCCGAGCGACGCGAGGCAGGCAATCTGGCTCGTCTCATCCTTGCCGCGCCCCAGGCCAATCAGCGCGAGCACGAGGTACAGCCAAAGCAGGCACGCCGGCGCGGCAAAGAGCAGGCTATTCAGTCGCGTGGTGAGCAAGACAAAATCCAGCCCGCCGAAGCGGAGCCACTGGGCGAGTCCCGCGGACGCAGCGACTTCCGTTCCGGCCAGTTGCGCCTTCACCTGCCCCACGTGCCAGGCGAAAAAGGCAAAGAATAGCGCGATACCTGCGGCCCAAGCAGCCGTTTCGACCCAGCGGCGATTCCAAGCGGCCAGCAAACACGCTGCAGCGCAATGGGGCAGGGCCAATTCACGAAACAAAAGCGCCGCAACGCCTGCCGCAACCGACAGGCTCCGCCAACCGACGCTTCGCGACTGCGAGCTGCCGCCCAGCGAGCCAGCGGCCAGCGAAATCAGCATCAGCGTCGCGGCCCACGGCTCCTGGGCCAGATAGGCATAGCCGTCAATCGCCCAGCGCACCACGCCAAACAACAAAAAAGTCGCCAGGGCCGCAATTCCAACGCTGCTCGTTCGGCAATGGGCGGCAAATGTTAACCCGAGCGCTAGAATCGAAAGTCCAATCAGCAGCAACTGAATCTGGCCGCCGCACCGCAGGCACGATAGCGTCCAGGCATACGTCGGCAGGCGCCAATTTAGGGGCGATCCGATGGGAAAACCGTACGAGGGAATTTTCTCGCGCGCGACCTCATAGTAATTCCGTCCGGCGCGGACTTCCGTGATGACCTCGCTATACAGCGCCAGATCGGGCGAAATGTTGTCGTTGCTTGCCGCTGTCACAGGGGCCGACGAATCTCGCTCTGGCGGTCGCCCCTTGTTCCACCCCAACGTCAGACCGGCTAGCGCGAGCAAGCCGAAAATCGCCAGCTTGGCCCGTGCTTCGAAGCAGGATTCGTATGGCATTTTGCTGGTGTTTTTTTAGTGCGCAAGACGGTGGGCATATCGACAAACGTAGGTCGAGTGCGGTTTCAGGGCGTTCCATGGCAACGTGTTTAGCCCCGGCGTTTGCGTTACAATCGGCCTATCCGGTTCGACCCTTTCCATCGTTCGGAGCCGCTGTCATGATCCGCCGCCTGGTGCTTGCCGTTTGTTTCGCTCTATTGCCCGCGCTCTGCCCGGTCGAGGCACAGCAAAAGATCAAAACGCTGATCGTCGATGGCCAAAACAACCACCGGAACTGGCCCGAGACGACCCAGATGATGAAGAAATACCTGGAGAACACCGGCCGCTTCACGGTCAACGTAGCGACGACCGCGAAGAGCGGGACCGATCCAGACTACAAGCCCGAATTCAAAAACTACGACCTCGTCGTCTCCAACTACAACGGCGCCGCTTGGCCGACGGAAACGCAGGCGGCGTTCGAAGCGTTCGTCAAAAGCGGCGGCGGCTTCGCCTGCATTCACGCAGCCGACAACTCGTTCCCCGAGTGGCCGGCGTACAACGAAATGATCGGCCTCGGCGGCTGGGGCGGACGAACCGAAGCCAGCGGGCCCTATGTCTATCTCGACGCCGACGGCAAGCTCGTTCGCGACGATTCCAAAGGGCGAGGCGGGAATCACGGGCCGCAGCACGCGTTTCAAATTGTCGTCCGCGACACCGAGCACCCAATCACCAAGGGAATGCCGCCCGCCTGGATGCACGTGAACGACGAGCTTTACGACAGGCTCCGCGGCCCCGGCCAGAGCATGCGCATCCTGGCCACGACCTACGCCGATCCGGCCAAAGGAGGCACCGGCCGCCACGAACCGATGATCCTCACCATCGACTACGGCCGCGGACGCGTCTTTCACACTCCCATGGGCCACGGCAACGACTCGCAAGAGTGCGTCGGCTTCATCACCACGTTCATTCGCGGCTGCGAATGGGCCGCCACGGGCAAGGTGACCGAGCTAATTCCGGCCGATTTTCCCAAAGCAGATCAGATCAGCCAGAGAAAATTCGCGGTCGGGCAGTAACGGCTTGAACTAGAACACAAACCGCATATCGAATCGCACCAGCGCGTCGTACCAGCCATCGGATCCGACCGCCATCATCGAGTTGAGGCCGAATTCGACGACGCCCATATCGCCGCCAGTGTCCCAGATCGTGCGCAGTCCCGGCCCCAGGTTGAAGATGCCGTCGCCGCGCACATCCACGGGCAGCGCGGACCCCAGCGGCGTCACCTGGCCGTCAAATATCCAGATATTGACGAACTCCAGCGTGCGAATAAACGCCACCGTGTCGGTTTCGTACCACACATTGCTCACGCCTATGCCCCACGTCAGCGCCGGACCCGAATACATCGGGTCGCCGGCAATGGGAAAGCGCAGCAGCGCCTCGCTGTGCAGATACGTCAGCTCGCTCCACTTGTAGCGGCAGAGCAAACCCGGCTCCATCGAAACATGCCCCGTGCCCAGGCCTTTGCGGGCGTTGCCGCTGTTAAAAATCGTGCGCAGGATCTGCGTCATCTGCCAGCGGCTGCCGTTCATGAGCCGCGTCTTTTGCACGAGCTGAATGTCGCCGATGCCGCCGTTGTTGCCGTTCACGTCGGGATTGAGCAGGCGGATCGGAATATCCGTGGCAAGCGAGAACGCATCGCCGCCATTCTCCATGCGAAAATGAAAATCCTGATATGCGACGCCCGTTTCCGGCAATAGCGGCCCTTTGCCCGGGCGGCCCCAAAAGAACTCTGAGCGATCGGGCTTGGTCAGGTTGTAGGCAGCGTCGGCACGGAGCAGGAAGTTGCCGAAGGGCTGCGTGATGTCGATTTCGAACGGGGCGTACATCACGCGTTCACGGCCGATGCCCTCCTCGCCAGTAGGCGAAATGGGCCGCTTGGCAATCGAGTGAAATTCGTCCCACGGAACGAGCGGCTCGCCGCCGGCCCAAAACAGGTCCGAAGGGTCACCGCTCAGCAGCCCCTCGGGCACAATGGGCGACAAAACCGATGGCTGCGACGATGCATCAGTCGCTGGCCATTGCATGCCTGGGGCAGGAGGCGGAAGAGGTTCTGCGGCGCCCCACGCGCTGGCAGGCTGAACGATATTCGGCTGTACGAACAATTCGCCCGAGGCGTTGAATTGCGGCACGGGCAGGCCAACTCGAATCGGTTCGCGCGGAGCCGCCGCGGGCATTCCGCTCAAAACGGGCGCAGGGGCATACTGAGCGGCAGCCGGCCTTTGCGCCAGCAGCACGAGTATTGCCGCGACCAGCACGTAAGTGCCGGCCCGGTATCGCGTTGGCTCAGGTTGGAACGACAAAGCTCTGCCTGAGAATCTGGGACATCGTCATCGAATGTATCGGCTGGATTGACCTTAGCGGTCGAAACAAGTCTGCGGGATTTGACGGCCAACGGGCGCAGCGGTTGCTGGCACCCGACTGCTAGTAGGTCCCTTCTGCCGGAAGGGACCTAGGCGCGACCAACAAGCACACGAGTGACGCCATGAAGCGCTACCAACTTCGTGTCAAAGAAGAATTTGCTGTCGTCCTCGGCAACAAGCGCTCCCAGGCCGCCGAAATGGTCCTGCCACCAGGCGAAACAGAGGGCGATAGCAAGAATCGCCACCGCGGCGCCGACCAATGGCTCTACGTCGTCTCGGGAACCGGCCAGGCGGTGGTGAACGGCCACCGCTATCGTCTGCGTGCCGGCACGCTGCTCTTAATCGAGCGGGGCGACACGCACGAAATCAAGAATACGGGCCGCGGGAAGCTCGCCACGCTCAACTTCTATGTTCCGCCCGCCTATACCGCCGATGGCGAAGAGTTGTCCGCCGCCAGGCCGTGATTCCCACTGCTGGCTCCCCACCGCGTTTTCCGTTGGCGGCGAGCGCAACACGAGCAAATGATCTCTCCGCGAACTGCGATAAAACTTGCACTTGCCGGGAAACGGCTGCTGTTCGACCGCATGCAGATAAACGCCAAACGGCCCCCACTTGCTCTCGACCAAAACAGGACCCTGCTTGTTGACGACTCGCACGACGCCCGAGTGCGTGATGTGATTGTCGATCGCGTAAATGGCCAGATCACCTTCGCGCGCCTCGGCCGCCTCGGCATACGCGTTATCGCTCAAAATTCCCGCGATTTCCGGGTCGCGAATGCCGTATTGCCCGCTGGTAAACACCCAGCCGTGGCAATTGGCCGTGGGGCTCGCGTCGCACAACCGGATGAATTGCGAAAGCTCCTTTTCGTCGGCGTGGATGAACCGCTCTGCCTCCGCCGCCGAGCTGTGCACCTTGAAATGGAATAGCGGAACAGACCTTCCCTTGTCGGTCACAGCTTGCGCGGACAGGATCGGAACGTCCTCCAAATCGACCGCAGCTGCCTCTTCCTGCTCATCCAGTGACTTGAGCACTTGCGATGCGAGATACCGCGACGCAACCAGGCTCAGCCCCAGGACGACTATCCATACGCTCTTGGCCGAAACCAGAGACAACAGTCGTTCGCGCGTGATCTCAAAGCTGATTGGCCAAGCGAGCAGCACCAGCGATGCCAGGCCGCCACAGCCCCAAGCAAGCCAAGGCGAGCCACTACTGAAGGCCAAAACGACGGCCAGAATCGCCAAAATCACCGCGAAAAAGCCGGGCGCCCGGCGTGCCAGCGTCGTGCTGCCGAAGAACTCAAGGGCCAAAACCACCGCCGCCAGCGCAGCAGCAGCTAGCGCAACTATAAGTAGCGAAAGGCTGTTCGCAGGCTCGCTCGCGCCAAGCATCTTTGCACTCATCCCGCGGTTGGCGGACTGGTAATTATTTTAACCCCGAATTGGAAAAAAAGTTTCCTTCCAGTGCGGCGATTTGCCGCATCCAACACGCCCTGCAATATAAAATCTAACTAAATTCACTTGGCGCTAAGGTTTTCCCAGGTTCGCGCCTCTTCCCACGTCTCCGCTCCACCCATCCGGCATAGACGGAAAAGTCTTTCAGCCGGCCGGCAACCGAGCCGAAATATCAAAGAGGGTCCGTGTAAATAGCCGGGACCAAACTTGGTCCCGGAATCCTCGGACGCAAGATTCCTCGCAGCATCCCGGGAGCACGGGCACCACGCATATCCGTGGTCGGCTCCCGGCTGTTGGCTTGGGAACAATTTAGAATGAGTGCGCCGGCGGCCGCGGCAAAAATCGCGGCTGCATAGTAGGGGGGAAGCATGTTGCGGAACGTGGTTGTTGCGCTCGGACTGATGCTGCTTGCGCCGTTGGCCGCCGAGGCCAAGGAATGGGCGCAGAAAATGTTTCAGGCCACCAGCCACGATTTCGGCAACGTCGCCCGCGGCGCCAAGGCCGAGTTCGCCTTCGAGCTGCAAAACCTCTACGAGGAAGACGTGCACATTGCCGACGTGCGCACGAGCTGCGGCTGCACGACCCCCACGATCACCAAGCCCACGCTCAAGACGTGGGAAAAAGGCACAATCGTCGCCACGCTCAACACGCGGTCTTTCGTCGGCCAGCGAAATTCGACGCTGACGGTGGTCATCGACAAGCCGTTTTATGCCGAGGTGCCGCTCACGATCGCCGGCAATATCCACTCCGATATTGATTTTCAGCCTGGTGTGGCGGCGCTGGGCGATATCGAGCAAGGAACCGTCGGCGAGCAGGCCGTCTCGGTCACGTACCGCGGCAGCTTCAGCTGGCAAATCGCCGATGTCCGCAGCGCCAACTCGCACCTCGAGGTCGAGCTCAGCGACGCAGTGCGCCAGCCCGGAATCGTCAGTTACAAAATGATTGTCCGGGTCAAGGCCGATGCTCCGGCCGGCATTCTGCAAGATCAGTTAACGCTGGTCACCAACGATCAGCGAATGCCGACGGTGGTTTTGCCGGTCGAAGGGCGAGTCGCGCCGCCGCTGTCGGTGAATCCGTCGCCCCTCATGTTCGGCACACTCGCGCCGGGCCAGTCGGCGACAAAGCAGCTCGTGATCACCGGCAAGCAGCCATTCCGGGTCCTCTCGCTCAAGGCCGATAGCGAAGGTCTGCAATACAACGCCGCGCCCGAAGTGATCAAGAAGGTGCACCTGGTGCCGATCACTGTCGTAGCTCCCCAGAAGCCGGGCGAGTTTCACCACTCGCTCGTCATCGAAACCGACCTGGCCAATGCCGGTCGGGCAACTTGCCTCGTTCGCGGCACAGTCCGCGGCGATTCGCCCACCGCGGCCAAAAACACGCACGCCGGCGAAATTGTACCGCGGTAGGTTCCGCCTGCCGGGTGGAACCTGGCATCGCCAACGGCTTCTCACTCCGCCGCAACCTCATCCTGTCGGCGTCCAATCCAACCTTCGCCGTGTGGCTCACCGTTTCTACGCGTCGCAGGCTCCTTCCGGCAGAAGGGGCCTACCTGTCAACTCCCCTACCCCAAATCGCTAGGGGGGTGCTAGGATCGGGATAGTGCGGAATGCGGATTGCGGAATGCGAGGCTAGGGACTCTTTCCCTGCCAAGTTTCCGCTGCTTTGCCTCCACTCCGCATTCCGAACTCCGC
>Ga0137431_1000742_pt1 | contig 10964 bp, 9 predicted proteins | sample EasRivERMZT800_2_FD_104646 | JGI IMG/M metagenome (GOLD analysis project Ga0137431, IMG submission 104646) | Soil microbial communities from meander-bound floodplain in the East River, Colorado, USA - East River MetaG ERMZT800_2 | ecosystem: Environmental > Terrestrial > Soil > Floodplain ... | reverse complement strand
TGCTGCCGAGCGGCTTGCACGTTGTGCAACCAAGATCCTGGCAATGACCGGGACACCATTCCGCGGCGACGGACGGCGCATCTCTTTTGTCAAATACAACGATGCCGGCGAGGCCGTGGCCAACGACCGCTACCGCTATCGCGACGCGGTTCGCGACAACGTCTGCCGCCCCGTCAGCTTTATGACCGATGACGGTATCGCCGAGTTCATCAGCAAGGAGATCGAGGAATCGGTTCGCATCTCCGAGCCGGGCAACGAGGAGAGCGAATCGGGCGCGGCCAGGACGATTTTCCGCAGTGACTCGCAATGGCTACGCACCGTGATCGAGCGAGCCGACGCCACATTGGATCAGTACCGTAGCTGGGATGTCGATGCGGGCGGGTTGGTGATCTGCCGGCCGGGGACCGACGAGTTCGACGACCAGCACCTGCGCGGTATTGCCAAGCTCGTCGCCGATGTGACCGGCGAGGAACCGGAGGTCGTCGGCTACGAAGACCCCGACGCCACGGCAAAGATCGAGCGGTTCCGTAAGAGCCGCCAGCGGTGGATCTGCGCTGTCCGCAAAATCAGTGAGGGCGTCGATATCAAGCGGCTGCGGGTGCTGGTTCTGGCCAACCGGCCAACCACCGAACTGCTGTTCCGGCAGGTGGTCGGGCGGGTCGTGCGGGTCGACGATCCGCGCAACCCCGGGGACGCAACGGTCTACCAGGCCAAGTTCCCGCAGTTGGTGGAATGGTCGAAGCGGATTCAGGAGGAAGCCCAGGCCGGGCTCAGAGAGCGTGAACCCACGCCGCGCAAGCCCGGCGACCCTGGGCAGCCGTCCTCATCGTTCGTCCCCGGTAATACGACGCACGAGCAGGGTGGCGCCATATCGGATTTTGGCGAGGAATACAGCGCGGCCGAGATCAATCACGCCGAGAAAATCAAGGAGGGGGAGCCGTCGCTCTCGCCCATTCCGATCACCTCGATCGCGCAGATCCTGCGTCGCGCCGGGGTCACTCCCGACCCGCAGGAATCGCCCGGCGATCCGCTGCACATTCAAAAGAGGAACAAGCGACGCGATCTCGTAAAGGCGTGCCGCCGCCTCGCCATTCAGATCAACCCGGAGCAGCCTGACTATAGCGCGGTCTTTACCCGCGTCTGCCGCACCCTCAACGTCAATTCGATGGATGACATGATGGATAACCATTCACTTGCCATCATGGATCAGGCATTGGATCTGGTGCGGCAGTGGCTAAGTGGCTCCAATGCCGCCGCATGACACAATTCAAAGCCTGCAACAGTCGATCGGGCACGGCGGCAAGGAGGTCTTCGACCTCGTTCCGCTGCAGCTGCGCAACGTGCTCGAAGACCGGCTATGGGCGGATCGGAAGGATCGGAACGGGCAACCGTTCCGGTCTTTCGAAGCCTTCACCACGCACATCCTGTGGCAAGGCTTAGAAAGCAGCATCTCCGATTTGCTGCTGTACTGCCGCAAGCACCCGGACGTAGCCGAGTTAATCCGACGCGAGGTCGGCGACCTTCCGGAGCATGGCGGTGACCGCAAATCGGAGGCGGCCAAAGATCAAGGTTGCAACGCTACCTTGATTGGGCGAGGGTCCACTTATGCTATCGCCCGCTTGAAGCGAGACCACCCCGAGCTTGCCGAGAAGGTGGTCGCCGGCAAGCTCTCGGCGCATGCGGCCGCCATCGAGGCGGGGTTTCGCAGACCGACGATCGCGGTGCCGGCCGAGCCGGATGCCGCGATTGCAGCGCTGGTTCGCCGGTTCGGCCTGGACGCCGTGCGGCAGGCAATCGACAACGTGAAAACAGGGGAGAACTGAGATGATGGAAGAATGGCGCCAGCTTGCCGCGGATCTGGAGCGCGTTGTTAACGTGCTGGTCGTGATTGGCTTGGTGTTCCTTGCGGGATGGGGCTTGCTGGCGGCGTCGGTTCTGTTCAGGTTTTAGGGTCCGGCCACGCTGGGGCGGAGAGAGCGCTCGGCCTCTTCGCTGCCGGCAATGACGCCGGCGCCTGTCGTGGCGGCCTCTATCGGCGGCCCCAGGGCCGCCCGCCTGCCCTGGGGCCCGGCCCGGCCACTGAATAGCCGGGTGATGGCAGCGTTTGGGTCGTTGGCTCTTTTGTGCCAGGCACGCATCGCCTTCAATCCGACGCCAGTCGCAACTGCGCCGGGGTTAAGATGAAGAACGCCGCGCAGTATTTCCTCTCCTGCGGCCATGTTCATAATCATGCCAGTGAGGCCGCCGCCGCCAATCTTGTTCGCCTCGCGGTTTGCCGCGGCGGTCACGTCCTTCTCGACGCTCCGCAGGGAGCCGTACAGCTGGCGCATCTGCTGATACCCGGGGCCGACCGGAGAGTTGGCTATCGCGGTGTCTAGCCCGTCCCGCAGCTTGGCGGCGACCGGGGCCAGGATGGCGTGGCGCGTCACCGATTCATGTGTCGGGTTCTGATAAAACCCATCTAAGGTCCGGTTGATGCTCTGGATTACCGCCTGCGCCTCGCTCGGGGTGTAGAAGCGGCGGGCCAGCATGCGTTGGGCGAGGTTGGTGGCGTAGCCTCCTAGATCGGGATGCAGGTCTACGACATCAGGGGACCTGGCGATGGCGTTCAGCCGCGTGACGACCGGCGCCAGGTCAACCTGCACCCCCTGTGTCCCGGCCTGCCTCATCATGTCGTCGTACTTCTGAAAGGCGACCGCCTTCGTCTGATCCAGCGCCTCGGAAAACTGCCGCAGCGTGCGCGGCAATCCGCCTTGCGCCACAACGCCGTTCGGCATCGTCAGCTGGAGGGCCGGCTGGTTGGCGACGATCGTGTCGACGGCATCAATAATCTGCTGGTCTTGCGCGGCAAGGCGCGGCGCCGTACCACGCCCTACCCGGCTTGGCTTGACGGTGCTTCGGTACACCTCAGTGAGCGCCTGATCCGCCAACCGCGGGGCGTTGCCGGCGATGGCCCTGCTCAACAGCGATCCGACCGCCTCGCCCGCCGCGCCGCCAACGGCACCGCCGGCTGCGCCTAGCGCGGCGCGCGTAGCCAGCGCCCCAGGCTCGAATTCCCCCTCCTCAGCCTGCGGGCTCGTCAGGCTGGAAGCGGATCCGCCTGCCGCGTAGGTGCCAAGGCGCCCCGTCAGCGGCAGGCCGCGCGCTGCGGCTCCGGTCGCCCCGCCGATGGCGATATTCACCGGAGAGACCACGTTGCCCAGCAGGCGCGCCCATTCCGTACCCAGACCGCCCGACAACTCCTCCGCTTTTTCTGCCGCCTGATAGCGCGCCTCGCGCTGCTGTACCGCCTCGTCGGCGGCCTGCGTGACGCCGCCCATCATTTCCTGCATCTGCGCGGCCCTGCCCGGCGGCCCGACCGCTGTCAGCGGCAACCCGAAATTCCCGTGCGCGCCAAGTTGCGCCATGCCGTATAGCGGGTCGCCCATACCCATGCCGAGGCGGCCGGCGCGAGAGACATCGCCGCCGCGCAGGCCGTCCCACAGCCGCTGCATGAACCCTGGTTCCTCCTCCCCCGCCATGCCGACCGGGACAAATTCGGAGTCAGCACCAGCGCCACCAGGCGTCGCGGGAGTTGGCGCGGCCTTCCCCAGCGGGATGAACTCGTCCGCCATTATTGCGGTGCCGGCGGAATCGGGGCGCTGAACTCAGGGCCGATCGAGCCAGGGGCAACGACGGCATCCGGTGTTTTTACCAGACGGTTGCCCTGCTTGACCCACTTCTCGCCGGTTGTCTTGTTCCGGAAGACATAGCCGTCATCGTAGCTCGCGAGATTGGCCGGCAGCGGCATAACATCAGTGCCCACGGGTGGCGCGCCCTTCTGCTGCGCGCCAGCGGCCTCGGCCTTCTGTTCTTTCCTCTGTTGCGTTTTCTCAAATAGCTGCTTGTAAGTTTGCACGTTGCCGCTCGTCAGCTTGGTTACCTCCTCGACGGTCCAAGGTATGTTTCGTGCGACCTCCTCTTTGATTTCCTCGTAAAGTTTTTTCCGCTCTGGGGTGACATCCTTGGCTGAGGCGGCGGCCTGCAGAGAGCGCTCTAGCACCCCCCGCAATGTCGCGAATTTACGCCAAACGTTGCCCACCGTGTCGGTCGGCTGCGGCATGTAGACCTCGGACGCTTTGGTCAGCCCGACAAGGCCGGTGGCAGCGCCGCCCGATTCCAGGGCGGCCACGGCGCGAGAAATGCCCTGGAAGGAAGTTGCGAGGTCGGTCGCGGTTTCCGGGGTCAGCTTGGCGGCAAAGGTCCGCTTCAACGACTCTCCCAGATGCCTGCCGGGCGTCGACTCGACTCCCTGAAATATGCTGGCCGTCGACATCGCCGGCAATTGCATCATGTTGCCCAGCTCGAAGCTGAGCAGGTTCGCGGCGGAGGTAATGCGGGCCGCTTGCTGCTCGCCCTGCCGCCCGCCGCCAGCGGTCCCCGCGATGCTGATGTTGGCGTCCTCCGGGATCTCAATCACCTTCTGGTCCTTGTCGGAGACCCACTGACCGGCCGCGTTCTGATGTGCCGCCCCACTGAAGATCTTGTTTCCGTCAGCCCCGACGACCTCGACGTTCCTGCTCGACTTGGCCGCGCCGGTTATCGGCTGCGCACCGCCGAGATCAATCGGCTCCGCCACGTTGGAGCCTGGACGAATACGCACCGGCCCTTTGTCGGTCTGCATGATCGTGCCGGCAGCGTTCTCCTTCTCCCATTTCGCCCTTGCCTCTTGCTCGGCGAATTTGTCCTGCATGCGCTGGTTGATTTGTTCCTGCTGGAATTTCGCGATAGCGGCCCGCAGCTCTTCCTGGTGCTGCATCTTCCACAACTGGAACTGCACCTGCTGGTCGGGCGCCAGTAGCTTCTGCGCCTTCTCCAGCGCCATCATTTTCGCCAAAGGATCAGCGTTCGGCATGGCCTTGTCGATCCGCTGCATTATTGCCTGCGTGCTGAGGCGGCCCATCACTGAAGGATCGAGCCCCTTGGCGGCACCCTGCGCGCCAGTCGTTGCCTGCTGGTCGAGGAGCCGCATCGGGTCGGCCTGCGCGACCTGCGTGCCGCCAGGTTGGACCGCGCCAGTGCCTGTGAGGCTTGAGGTGGGTCGAGCGGCGGCAGCACCGGGGGGCGGAGCCACGGCTGGCGGCGGCCTGCTGTAATCCGTCGGCGTCGCAGGCGGGACGGTTACGGGTTGTGCGGGCGCAGGCGCTGCGGCGGGTGCCGCCGGGCTCCCGGCTTGCCGCGCCTGGACATAATCATATGCCGCATCAAGCTCTTCGGAGGTGGCATCCGCCGGCAGGCGTGGATTGCCATCAGGACCCAGGGTCGCCCTAGCCGGCAACGGAGGCAACGCGACCGCGGCAGCCGGTTGCGCGCGAGCAGTAGTAGCGCCGCCGCCGCCCGTTACGAGCGTATCCGGCGGCCCGGTCGGCCGAGGCGCACCAAGCCCCGCCGCCGCGTCTGTAGGCATCGCGAATTGCCCGGTGCCAGCAGCAAGGTCGGTCGGTGCCACCTCAGCAGATGCCGCTCCACCGCCGGGCAGGCCGACACGCGCAGCGGTTTGCGAGGCGGGCGCAGCTATCCGAATTCCGGCTGCCTCAGCGAGGTATGGCTTATAAGCCCCGCTTGTGTAAGTCGTCCACGGCGAGAAATTAGTCCCGCCCCGACTGACCTTGTAAGCCAACTCCATCGCCCGATCGACGTTGCCCCAGGCTTCTTTGGCTATGGGGCCGTGCGCGCGGGCGTTGATTTGGGTCAGGCCATAAGAGTCATCTGGATATCTGGGGTTGTGAGCGTATGGGTTTAAGCTGCTCTCGGGCACGGTAATGGCAGTGATGATGTTCGCCCCATTCTCGTCAAACCCAGCACGCAACGCAGCCGCCTTCGCTTCCCCCAGCGTTACCCCCCCGCGCTTTGTCAGCCCTCCGCCAGGCACCATGCCGGGCCCGCCTGCCCGCATTCCGCCCCCATCCGTGAAGCGCCCCGAGCCGGGCGGCGCTGCGGTTGTCAGCCATCCTTGAGATCCGCCTCCTACTTGCGGCAGCCCCTGGATCGGCGCGGGAGACCCCAGACCAAGATCGCCGCCTAGCACGGCGGCCCACAGCCCGCTCGCCGCCTGTCGCTCGCGCCCCAGCTGCTCCTGCTCCTGCTTGAATTTCTCAAGCTGCATTTGAAGCATCATCGTCTGCTTCGCCTGCTCCTGTTGCTGCGCGTACTGCTGCGCGAACTGGCCGATGCCGGCACCGATGGCTGCGAGCGGGAAGGCCATGCTTCACCTCACTTGAACAGGCTCGTCAGGCCGCCGATGGCGCCGGGGAACCATCCGCTGGTCGGGTTGAACAGCATGTTGGCGCCGCCCAGGAGACCACCGATCCCGGCAGCCTGCTGATTGAAGCCGGCGTTGGTGAGCCCACCGCTGATCTGCGCCGCCTGCCGGCCGCCGCTCAGGTAATCCTGCAACTGGCTCATCATCGACAGCGGCAGATTGAACTGCTGGTTGCCGAGGCTGCTGGTCCCGGTCAGCTGCTGTAGCAAATTGGCGAGGTTCGACTGCGCATTGCTGCCGATCGTCGCGCCGGTAGAGTAGGGCAAGCCTCCGAACATCGCGGTGTTGGCCGCGATGTTCTTCCCGAGCGTATCGGCCTGCCCAATCGCGTTGCCGGCCCCCTGAAGCAAGCCGCTGCCCTGCGTCACGCCGAGCCCCGCGGCGCTGATCTGCTGGTTCAGCGCCTTCAGTAGCGCATCGATCTGCCCCATGTAGGTGGCAGACGGCATCGCGGCTGAGGTCGCGGCGAGTTCAGGCGCGGCCCGGAACAAGGGCGAGGCGGCTCCCGCCGCAGAGGTCTGACGATCGAGTTGCCGGTTCTGCCAGTCGAGATCGAAATTGGTCAGCGCGGTGTTGGCCGTGCCGGCGCCGTAGGGCGAGGTGCCGACCCCACTCATCGCATTCAGCGCGTTCGCGCGATCCAGCGTGCGCTGCTGCCCCCGGTTGAACAGCGCCGATTGCGGATCGAAGCCTGACATCATGATGCCCTGCCCCATGCCGTAAAGGTTCTCGGCCCCCTGCCCACCCAGCGCCGCCGCCTGCTGCGCCCCGCCCATCGCGCCGGCGTAGTACGGATTGTTGGCGACATCGCTCACCGCCTGCCCGTACATCGGATTGAAGGCGTTCCCCATGACCTGCGGCAGGTAGCCCAGCATCGAGCTGGCGCCGGAGATGAGGCCCGGGATCGAGTTGTAAATGTCCGGCATCAGGCCGCCGTAGATGTTCCCGGCATTCTGCGCCGAGCCGATCGCCTGCGCCGCGTTCTGGTCGAACAGCGTCGGCTGCCCGCCGAGGACATCGCCGGTCAGGTACTGCGCCACCGCGTTGTAGCTGCCGGGGTAGAGCTGCTGCGCCTGCGGGTAGGCCCAAGCCCCCGGTGTGCCCGCGCCACCGCCGGACGATATATCGACCAACGGGCCGGCGATCTGACCAAGTGCGCCCGCCACCTCCTTCTGCGCCGGTGGTGTGTAGAGGCCCGCGCTGCTGGGCGAGGTCGCTGGACCCACTTCTATGTCCTCCCGGCTAGGGTCAGCTTCTCAGGGCCGACAACGACGACGCCCGCCTCGCCCGGCCCCGTGTAGTGGATCGGCACGCCCCACTTTCGGGAGCCTTCCGCCACCGTGACGACCTTGCCGTGCGCCCAGTAGCCGGGAAACGAGACCCGCACCTTGTCGCCGGGCTTCAGGCTGTCAGGGTTCATCACAGCTCCTTCAGGTAGACGCAGCCGATGGGCCGCGCATCCAGAGCGAGCATGAACGGCAGGAGAGAGCGCTTGCTGGAGTCATGTGACATCAAGAACCGCACTCCAAGCTCGCGCAGGGCGGGCATTGCAGATTTCCACATGCGCCAGCCCAGCAGTTCGTGCTTATCACGAAAGGCGCTGGACAGGTAGTGCTGGGGCGTAAAGGCGAACAGCAGACCTTTGTAATCGAGGTGCGGTTGGATCAAGAAAGCGATATAGCCGGCGAGCGTTCCCTCGACGTGACAGGCCCAGATCCGGTACTCGCCCCGCGCCTCCATTGCCGCCATCGCGTGCCAATCTGGATCGGCCGGCTCGTCGAGGGGGCTGAGTTCATCGCTGTACGCCCGGATCATGTCCCCGGCGTTCGGCTCCGCCAGCACCTCGGCGAGGGGGGACCAGCGGCAGCTGATCTTCAGAACTGCCACGAATGCCGGTAGGTGGTGCCGAGCGGGCTATACGGTCCAAAGTAATCTCTTAATTTGCCGTGGCCGGAAATACCGCCCGATAAACCCGGCGGTCTAGGCATCGGCCCCTGCATCATTCCGGCCGCTTCCGGTGGCGGTGCAGGGTAGCCTTGCAGCCACGACGGGTTCTCGAACCACGCCTGCGGCGGTCGGGCCGATTCGACTCCGAACGCAACTGGCGGGCGCTGTGTGAATGCCGCACGGTCGCCTTCCAGCGACCGCAGCTGCATCTGCAGCATCAGCTGAGTGATCGGATCGGCGGAGGCGCTAGGGGTAAACTGGTAAGACTTCCCTGGAGCAAGCACCGTATCACTCGGTTGGCGCAAGAGCTGCTGGTCCGGCGCAGGAAAGCCTTCCATACGAGTCGGCAGCTGACTCCAGTTCTGAGTCTCGAATTGTTTCTGAACCTGCCGCGCTTCGGTTTCCCCAGCCAGCCTGGAATAATCTTGTTGGGCCTTGGCCCTAATAACCGCCGCAACTTCCGGAGATGCCGATTGAATATCCGAGGGCGAGTAAAACTCCGTCGGGGCACCGCCTATACTAAACCCCTCAAGGCTTTGTATGCCGTGCTGCAATTCGTGCAGTATCGCGGACAAAACTTCGTTTTTGGGGCGATGGTCGGCGACGCGCACCGTGTTTGTGCGGGGGTCGTAATCGGCCATCGCTCCTCCGTGCGCAATTTCAGGCGGCAGACGGGTAACAGTGGCGTTCTTCAGGTTCGGGTATGTCTCGTAAAGGCTGGGGTGGCTCAGAACTTCATGCAGTTTACGCGTCTCGGAACCTTTCAGCTTCAGCGCCACCTCTTCGGTGCCCCCACCCGTGCTGTACGTCTGAAAAACGTCCTTGTTCAGATCCGCGCCCTTGTCGGAGAGCGTCCATTTCCACTGTCCGTCGGGGGCGCGATACCAACCTGTTTGGTTGAAAATCTCGGGCGCCTTAGCTCCGGATTTCTCTAGTTCCTTCGCGGCCTCGAGTGGCAAACCCGGCCCGGCACCGGCGGGCGCATTCCTCGCGCCCTTCTCGCCGCCAAACAGAACGTTTTGTAGCAGCGGATTTGGGGTATTCGGGACGGAGCCCTCAGCGTAACTGGGCTGTAGATCGATGCTGTTGCGCACCGCTTGCGGCAGATCACTCTTGAACGGGTCATATCCGCCCTGCCCCGGCGTCGCGCCGCCGGCGTTAGCCATCAGCTGCTGCAGCTGCATCCGCAGCATCAGCTGGCTGATAGCGTCGTCCATCCAAGCCATTGTTGCGCGGCCGAATCAACGCAGTCCGGGGACGAACAGGAACAATCCGAGCAACAATACGGCGACGAAGGCAAAAAACACGTTGCTGGATGCAAAAGGCTGCATCGGCGGAAACGGCAGGATCGTGATGAGCCAGAGAAACATGACCACAACGAACAAGATCGTGAGGATCATGGCGCCCTCCCTACTTCGCCGCCGCCTCTTCCAGCAATCGGCGCACCACGTCGCACGGCTCGACTACCGACAACAGCTTGCCATCAGCCAGCCATACCACACAGCGTGCCCCGGCCGTCACCGCTCTATTGCTGGCGTCGGCCGGCGCCTTCGCGTGCAGCGCGGTAACTTGGCTTGGCGCTACCGCTACCTCGCCGCCGTCGGCCCGATGCAACATCGCCATGCCGCAGAGCAGAAACGGGGCGATCAATCAGGTCACCTCGCCAACAGCATCAGGAGAAGGGCAAGGGCGCGGGTCACGGGCTCTGTATCTCGACCGTGGCCTGAAGCTGGCTCGGCGCGTAGGCGCCGTTGTTCGAGGACACCACCTTGAAAAGAAAGCTCTGTCCCACCGCGAGCTGCGCTCTATTAGTAAGGTTCGAGCAACTCCGTCCCGCCCCGGAAATAGTACAGGTTACCGCCGTGTCCGCGCCATTGATCCTCGCCGTGATGATTTGACTTTCCCCCGTCCCCGGGGCGGCAGTATTGCTAACCCATAGATTTTTTACGGTGCCGGCCACCGGCAGGGCCACCCGCACTATCGCCTCATTGACATTAATTGTCGTCGAGTAAAAATAAGTGGTTGCCCCAGCCGCAACAGCGGCACTCGTATAAGTCCCTCCCAGCAACATCGGCCCACGCGCCATCAGGCTAGTACCGCCGCCACCGCTGTACCGAGTGCCAGGGCAGATATAGGTTTTGAAATACGCGGAGTCGTTCTCCCACTGGAAGGTGGCCGTAATAAAATCATCACCGCAATACTGCGCCCTGGATACACCATCGGCGGTGTATATAGTGCCGCCCTGTTGTAGTGCCGAATTGTTTACCTGCCAGGCCCCTTGCTTTAAGTAGACCGAGGGAGTAATCCCAGGAGATGAATTGTACAGGCGCGGCACCTCAACATTATTTACTGCGGCCACGGTTGAGTCGCCGACCAACGGCGCGGCGGCAACGATGTACCCGCCGTCAATCTTGTTGGCATAAGCTGCCCCACTTATTCGCACGCCAGTCGTCTGCGAGTCATTGCCGGCCGTGTTCTCGGTGGAAAACCCGGACCAAAGGCCGGTCACGTCGTCCTTTATGTCGAGGCCGATATTGTGCCCGTGAGAAAAACAGCCAAAGCACTGCATATAAACATTGTTCTCGGAATAAAACGCAGTGCCGGCGCGGAAATCGTTGTGCAGCGTAGCTAACCCGCCACTGGTATAAGCGGGGTTAGCAAAGGTTATCGTATCAGCAGCGCCAGTCCCGGTGGCGACGTTGGTCATGTACACCGT
>Ga0137431_1000741_pt1 | contig 10967 bp, 13 predicted proteins | sample EasRivERMZT800_2_FD_104646 | JGI IMG/M metagenome (GOLD analysis project Ga0137431, IMG submission 104646) | Soil microbial communities from meander-bound floodplain in the East River, Colorado, USA - East River MetaG ERMZT800_2 | ecosystem: Environmental > Terrestrial > Soil > Floodplain ... | reverse complement strand
GCCGTGACGCTGCAGACCGCGTTCCTGTCGCCGCCCGTGGCGATGTCGGGCTACTACCTGAAGCAGGTGGTTCCGGACTGGCCGCTCGCGACCATCTTCAGGGGGATGCTGGAGTTCATGGCGATCCAGGTGTTCGCGATCGGCCTGCTGCTCGCCTTCCCGGCGATCGCGACCTGGCTGCCCGAGCGGCTCAACCGCCCGCCGCCCGCGCTCGACATTTTCGACATCGAGCCCTACCCGGACGAACACGGGTTATATCAAACCTAGTTCACCCCGCTAATTTAGCGGGGGACGGGCGGCGGCCTTTGTCGGGGGCGCGCTGCGCCGCAGCCCGCCCGGGCCGGTGCGCATCGCAACGTCCCGGCTCCAGACGACGCGGTCGTCGACCGCGTAGAGCCAGCAGCGGTTGCCCGGCTGCGCGCAGCGCTGCAGCACGACCTGCATCGCCTCCGCGTCCTCCACCCTGAAATTCCAGCCGCCCTTCTCCGTCACGGCGAACGCCTTGGGTGCGCCGAGCGCCAGCCACTGCTGGTAGCGCACGCGGCCCTTCTCGCTCAGCGGAACCGCGGCGACGTCGTCGATGCGGGCGAAGCCGCTCGCCGGCGGCACCGCATAGCGGTGCGCGTTCAGGCGCTCATCGTGCGTGAGCGCGAGCGGCACCTCGAGCTTCTCGGAAAGGAACTCGAACATCCGGCGCAGCGACTTTTCCCGCGCCTCGGGATTCGAGCCCACCGTGGCGCTGCCGCTCTTTGTCGGCAGCCCGCCCCGCATCTGGATAGGGCCGTAGCCGTCGAAGCCGTGATGGCTCCCGGGATACAGGATCACCTCGAAAGACGCGCCCTGCTGCGCGCGCTTCACCTTGTCGTGAAGGCGCTCGCAGTAGTGGGGAGACGTCCAGTCGTCCAGCGCGCCGATCATGAGGAGCAGCGGCGCGGCGATCTCGTAGCTCCACATCTCGGCGAAATCCCGGCAACTGGGGTAGTAGGCAACCGCGGCCTTGGGCTGGATCGGCTGCCCCTGAACCAGTTTTTCGGTGCGGTCGAGCACGCTCAGCACCGTGCTGCCGCCGTTCGAGTAGCCCACGATCGCGATGCGGGTGCGATCCACATTCGGCCGCTGCGCAAGCCAGCGGATCGCGGCGAACACGTCCTCGCGCCGCTGCTCGTAGTTGAACGTCCGCTGGCGCGGGGGCGTCTCGCAGATCGACTTCAGGCCGCGCGGCGTGAAGCTGTCGACCGCCAGCATGTGCATGCCTTCGACGTTGAGATATTCCGCGACCCGGTAGCGGTTGCGGCTGAGGCCGCCCTTCGCGTCCAGCAGGCCGCCGCAGCCGTGCAGCGAGATCACCGCCGGCCGCGGGCCGGGCGTGAGCGCCTCGAACAGGTAGCCCGGCAGCTGCAGCTTCCCGTCGAGCGACGGGATCGACACCTGCTCCATGCCGGCGGCGACGGCCGGCACGAAGAAGATGAGGAGAAGAAAGAACCTCACACCTGCGGCACCGCCATCCCTTTGACCACTGCCGGACGCGCGCCCACGGCGTCGTACCACCGCTTCACGTTCGGAAACCCCGCCAGGTCCACCCGGTGCCACTCGTGCCGGGCGACCCACGGGTAGATCGCCATGTCGGCGACGGAGTATTCGGCTGCGAAGAACTTGCTGCCGGCGAGGCGCTGGTCCATGACGCCGTACAGCCGCTTCGCCTCGTTGCCGTAGCGCTCGCTGCCGTAGGGGATCTCGTCCTTCTTCGCGCGCATGAAGTGGTGCGCCTGGCCGAACATCGGCCCCACCCCGCCCATCTGGAACATGAGCCACTGCAGGGCTTCGTACTTCCCGCGCACCGGGCGCGGCAGGAACTTTCCCGTCTTGCCGGCGAGGTAGAGCAGGATCGCGCCCGACTCCATCATCGCGATCGGCTTGCCGTCGGGGCCCTCGGGATCGACGATCGACGGGATCTTGCCGTTCGGATTTATCTTCAGGTACTGCGGGGTGAACTGCTCGGTGTTGGTGCCGATGTTGATCTTGTGCACGTTGTAGGGCAGGCCGCACTCCTCGAGCATGATGGAAACCTTGCGGCCATTGGGGGTGCTCCAGGTATAGAGTTCGATCATGTTGAAGTGGCTGGTGACGGTCCTGGTGGTGTTGGTTGTGTTTTCACTGATCGCGCAGCGTTTCGGCGCCTGGCGCTTGCCGGGAGACTTCTCGGTCCCGGTGCGCGGACGAATCTACTACATCCCCCTCGCCACTACGCTGGTGTTTTCGCTGCTGGTCTGGCTGGTCAGCAAAGTTCTTTGATCGCCTTCAGGCGCGCCTCGTCCACCAGCTTCGCAATCTGCGAAGGGGAAGTCGCCTTGGCTGCGATCGCGCCCGCGTCGACCGCCGCCGCCGCGCGCAGCGCGCGCTCGATGCGCGCCGTGTCGATGCCCGGCTCCGCGAGCCGCGCCGCCTCGAGCAGCTCCGCGAAGCGCTCCGGCCGGCGCAAGGCGTCCGCGCTCTTGAGCAGCCCCAGCAGGGCCTCCGGGGTCGAGGCTTTCAACCCCGCCTTGCTCCGGCAGGCCGTGAGCGCGAGCTCCTGCACCTCGTTCGGCGCGCGCAGCCGCTTGCACAGCGCCTTGATCTCGGATTCGTTCAGCGGCCAGGTGAGGAGCGCAAAACGGGCCGGGATCGAGCCGGAGAAGCGCTTCGGCCAGGACCTGAGCTCCGGAAACGCCTTCTCCAAAAACCCCGAGCGCTGCAGCACCTCGAACATCAGCTCCGGGTGCGGCTCGGCGAGGCCGCGAGCGAATTCCTGCCAGACGCGCTCGGCGACGAGATAGTCCGCCTCGCCCGAATCGACCATCTCGTGCATGAGCTGCATGGTTTCATCGGCGACCCTGAAGCCGAAGCGCGCGGCGAAACGCGCGACGCGCAGGATGCGAACCGGGTCTTCGGCAAAGGCTTCGGCTACGTGGCGCAAGATTCCCGCCTCGAGATCCTTCTTGCCGCCAAAAGGATCGATCAGCGTCCCGTCTTCGGCCTTCGCCATGGCGTTGATCGTGAGGTCGCGGCGCTTGAGGTCCTCTTCCAGCGTCACCTCGGGCGAGGCGTAGACCGTGAAGCCCTTGTAGCCGCGGCCGCTTTTTCTTTCCGTTCTTGCCAATGCATGCTCTTCATGGGTGCTCGGGTGGAGGAAAACCGGGAAGTCCTTGCCCACCGGCTTGAAACCTAGGCGCACCATCTCGTCCGGGGTACTGCCGACCACGACGTAGTCGCGTTCCTTCACCGGCAGGCCGAGGAGCTCGTCGCGCACCGCCCCGCCGACGAGATAGACCTTCACTGCCTCATTTACCCTTTGCGTAGGGCTCGTCTTCGGCCACGAACTCCGTCTCGCGGCGCGCGCCCTCGACCCACTCGCGCACCGCGGCGAGCGCGCGCACGGACTCGCAGTAGGCCTGCGCGACCGGCGGCAGCTTCACCTCGTAGGTCTCGAAGCGCATCACCACCGGCGCGTAGAAGGCGTCGGGGATCGAGAAGCGCCCGAACAGGAAGTTGCCGGCGCCGCCGAAGCGCTCACGGCAGCCGGTCCATAGCGCGACCACGCGGTCGATGTCCTTGCGCGACTCGGGCGTCAGGCCCTTGCCCGGATGGCTCGAGCGGATGTTCATCGGCATCTTGCCGCGCAGGGCCTGGAAGCCGGAGTGCATCTCCGCGCACGCCGAGCGCGCCACGCGGCGGGCGAGCTCGTCCTCGGGCCAGAGGTTCTTCTTCGGGAACAGCTCCGCCGCCGTCTCGCAGATCGCGAGCGTATCCCACACCGGCTCGCCGTCGATCAGCAGCACCGGCACCTTGCGCGCCGCCGAGTACTTCTCGATCCCGGCGACGCGCAGCCCGCCGCCGGCCTCGTCGAACTTGAGCTGCACCTCCTCGAACGGGATCTGCGCCTGCTTGAGCAGCACCCAGGGCCGCATCGACCAGGAGGAGTAGTTCTTGTTCCCGATCACGAGCTCGAGCTTCATGCCCAAAGTTTACCGGGAGTGGGTTGGAGAAAGGTCTTCAGGGCCCGGCGACGACCCGGCCGCCATCCTTGATCGGGGTGGCGAACTTGTACTCGATGTCCCAGGGAAAGTGGATCCACTTCGTCTGCTTGAACTCCTTGACGAAGGTGTCGACGATCGGCCGCCCTGCAGGCTTGGCGTAGAGGCACGCGAAGTGCGCCTTGGGGAGGAGCTGCCGCACCGTCTGCGCGGTCTTGCCGGTATCGACCAGATCGTCGATCAGCAGGTAGCCCTCGCCCTGACCGCTCACGCTCTTCAACACCTGCACGCTACCCTGCTGCTGCGCCGGGCCGCCCGCTTTTCCCGGCTCGGCTCCCGCGTCGTAGCTCGTGACGCAGATGGTGTCGACGAGCCGGATGTCGAGCTCGCGCGCCACCAGCGCCGCGGGCACCAGGCCGCCGCGCGTCACCGCGATGATTCCCTTCCAGGGGCCTTTCGCGTGCAGGACTTCGGAGAGATAGCGGGCGTCGCGGTGCAGCTCGACCCAGGAGATGATGATTTCGTCTTCGTAAGGGATGCGCGCCATATGGAATTCTAGCGATTTGCCTGCCCGCGGAAAGCCCAGCCCGTGAACCGCGCTTCGATCGCGGCGGTGGCCGCGTAGAGCAGGATGCCGAGCACCGCCAGCACGATCAGCCCGGCGAACACGATCGGCACCTGGAACGCCGCCTGGGCGTCGAGCATCAGCTTGCCGATCCCCTTGTTCGAGCCCACGGTCTCGGAGACCACCGCGCCGACGAACGCGAGCGTGATCGCCACCTTGAGCGAGCCGAAGAAGTACGGCAGCGAGCGCGGGATGCCGACCTTGCGCATGATGTCGAGCTTCGAGGCGCCGAGCGCGCGCAGCACGTCCTCGAGCTCGGGCTCGGTGGTGGCAAGGCCGGTGGCGACGTTCACCACGATCGGGAAGAACGAAATCAGGAACGCGGTCATGATCGCCGGGATCTCGCCCAGGCCGAACCAGAGGATCAGCACCGGCACCACCGCGACCTTGGGCACCGAGTTGAAGCCGATCAGCACCGGGTAGATGCCGGAATAGATCGCGCGGTGCCAGCCCACCGCGATGCCGAGCGCCAGGCCGAAAGCGGTGGCGATGCCGAACCCGGCGAGCGTGGTCCACAGCGTCACCCAGGAGTTGTCGGCGATCGGCTTGCGGTATTGCCACAGCGCGCTGAATATGTCCGAGGGCGCCGGCAGGATGGCGAGCGGCACGTTGATGGCCTTGCAGACGATCTCCCACACCACAAAAACAACTATTGTGAAAAGCGCGGGCGAGCCCACCCTGATCGCGAGCTCGCGCTGCTCCATCAATGTTTCTGCCCGATCAAGCTGCGCAGCTCGTGCACGATGTCCTGGAAGGGCTGCGTGTAGGTGACCTCGAGCTCGCGCGGCCGCGCCAGCGGCACCGCGCAGCGCCGCACGATGCGGCCCGGACGGCTCGACATCACGTACACCGTGTCGGCGAGGAACACCGCCTCGCGCAGATCGTGGGTGACGAGCATCACCGTGACCTTGCGCGCCGCCTGCAGGTCGCGCAGCACGCACCAGAGCTCTTCGCGCGTGAACGCGTCGAGCGCGCCGAACGGCTCGTCGAGCAGGAGGATCTCGGGCTCGTGGATCAGCGCGCGGCAGATCGAGGTGCGCTGCTGCATGCCTCCCGAGAGCTCCCAAGGGTGCTTTTCGGTGAAGCCGGCGAGCCCGACGGCGTGCAGCAGGTCTTTCGCTTTCTCGGCGAATCGGGGCCGGTCGAAATTCGACCGGTAAGGCTCCACGATCTCCAGGGGGAGAAGAACGTTCTCGATGGCGTTGCGCCACGGCAGAAGGTTGGAGTTCTGGAACGCCATGCCGACCGACTTGAGCGGGCCGCTGACGGGCTTTCCCTCGACGGTGAGCGCGCCGCCGAGCGGCGGGTGCAGGCCGGAGATCAGCCGCATCAGCGAGCTCTTGCCGCAGCCCGAGGGCCCGACCACCGCGATGAACTCGCCGCGCGCGATGTCGAGCGTGACTTCATCGATGGCGCGCACCGCGGCGGCGCCGCGGCCGTAAGCCATCGAGACCTGCCGGAGGCTTACCAAGAAAAGCTACTTCACCAGCCGCTGCTCCCGTGCGGGCAGGTATTGCGCGGTGAAGATGTCCGCCGCCTTGGGCTTGTGGGTATACGGGAAAGTGAGGCCGATCTGCTCGATCGAGCGCTCCAGGCGCTTCATGTCGACCGCGCCGATGCCGTTCTTCCTCACGTCGGGCGTGACGAAATTTCTCTCGAGCGAGAGCTTGAGCCGCTCGAGCTCGACGTCGCGCTTGGCGATCGGGTTGCGCTTGATCACGGCGTCGACCGCCGCTTCGGGGTCGCGCAGCGTCTCCTGGATGCCGCGGATCGTGCCCTTGACGAAGCCCGCGACCGCCTTGGGCGAGAAGCGCATGAAGTCCGGGTTGACGATGATGCCGTTGCCGTAGAGGTCGAGGCCCCAGTCGCGCATGTGGAGCACCACGATGTCGTTCGCCGGGATGCCCTGCGCCTTGAGGTTCATGAAGGAGGAGAACCAGAACCCGGTGATCGCGTCGACCTTGCCCTGCGCCAGCATCGGCTCGCGCACCGGGAAGCCGATGTGGTCGACCTTCACCTTGGCGGCGTCGATCTTGTTCGCCTGCACGAAGATCGGCCACTGCGCCCAGGCGCCGTCGGCGGCGGGCGCGCCGAGCACCTTGCCTTCGAGGTCCTTGGGCTTGGCGATGCCGTTCTTCTTCAGCGTGATGATCGAGAACGCCGGCGTGTCGTACACCATCATCACCATCTTCACCGGCAGGTTGCGCGGGTTGTCGCGGTACTTGACCAGGATGTTGATGTCGGCGAAGCCGACGTCGTACGCGCCCGAGGCGACGCGGTTGATGCCCTCGACCGAGCCGGTGCCCGGGTCGATGCTCACATCGAGCCCTTCGGCCTTGTAGTACCCCTTGTCGATCGCGACCAGGTAGGGCGCCGCCGGCCCCTCGAAGCGCCAGTCGAGCGCGAAGCGCACCGGGGTCGCTTTCTGGGCGAGAACAGATCCCGTGAACGCGAGCGAAACGAGTGCAAGAAAGATTCTGGTCATCGGCTATTCCCCCTTGATTCCCGCGGCAGCCATCATCTTACCCAAGCGCTCGACGTCGGCGCGCACCAACTCTGCGAACTCGCGCGGCGAGACCGAGTACGCGTCGGCGCCGACGGCGATGAAGCGCTCGCGCACCTCGGGCGACGCGACGGCCTTCGCCGCGGTGTCGTTCAGCTTCTGCACGATCGGGGCCGGTAGGCCTGCCGGGCCGTGCAGCCCGACCCACAGGCGCAGCGTCGCCTCGGGGTAACCCGCCTCGGCGAAGGTCGGCACGTCGGGCACGAGCGAGGCTCGCCGGTCTGACATCATCGCGAGCGGCCGCGCCTTGCCGGCCTTGATGTGCTGGATCGCCGAGGGCAGCGCATCGAACACCATCGAGACGCTGCCCGCGATCATGTCCGGATAGGCCTGCGCTGCACTCTTGTAGGGAACGTGCACCAGTTCGATACCGGTCGAGGCGCGCAGCATCTCCGCCGAGATGTGCGCCACGCTGCCGATGCCCGAGGAGCCGTAGGTCAGCTTGCCGGGGTTCGCTTTTCCAAATGCAATGAGTTCTTTGAGGCTTTGAAAGGGCAAAGCGGTGTTGATCGTCAGAATGGTCGGCGAGAGCGCCACCGCGGCGATCGGCGTGAAGTCCGCGATCGGGTCGTAGAGCGGCGCCTTCACCAGCTTCGGCCCGATGGCATAGGCGGAGAGGCTCGAGAGCACGATGGTGTAGCCGTCGGGCGGCGACTTCGCGACCGCGCCGGTCCCGACCATGCCGCCCGCGCCGGCGCGGTTCTCGACCACCATCGGCTGGCCGAGCAGCTCGGTCATCTTCTGCGCCACGATCCGGCCGGTGATGTCGGACACGCCGCCGGGGGCGTAGGGCACGACCAGGCGAATCGCGCGCGACGGATAGGGCTCCTGTGAAATCGCCGCGGCCGACAGCACCAAGGCGATCAACCCGGTTAGCATGCGAAGTGAATTCATAGAAATTCACTCTAGCACGCGTGTCCGCACTGCTCCTACGAGGCAAGCCCGCCGACATCCTGATCGGCGCGAGCGGCCGCATCGAGCGCGTCGCGCCCGGGATCGAGGCCGGCCCCGGCGTGAAGGTCGTCGAGCTCAACGGCCGCCTGGCCGTGCCGGGCCTCGTCGACGCGCACCAGCACCTCGACAAGACGCGGCTGCGCAAGCTGCCGAACCCCGATGGCACGCTGCAGGGAGCGATCGGGGTGTTCAGCCGCTATGCCGTGGACATGAGCGGCGCGGACGTGGCGGCGCGCGCAGAGCGCACCATGGCGGCGTGCCTCGAGCGCGGCACGGTGGCGATCCGCTCGCACGCCAACGTCGACCCGCAGGCGCGCACGCGCGGCGTCGAGGCCTTGGTCGGCGTGCGCGAGCGCTGGCGAGATCGCCTGCGGCTCCAGGTCGTCGCCTTCATGACCGCGGGCGCGACCAAAGCGGGCGTGCCGGCGCGCGAATGGCTCGACGAGGCGATGCGCCTGGGCGCCGACGTGGTCGGCGGCACGCCGACCTACGCCGACGAGCCGCTGAAATTCCTCGATATGCTGTTCGACGCCGCCGAGCGGCACGGCAAGCCGATCGACCTGCATCTCGACGAGCACCTCGACGCGGCACGCATCCAGTTCCAGGCCGTGATCGAGCGCACGCGTGCGCACGGCATGGCGGGCAAGGTGGTCGCGAGCCACTGCTCGGCGCTGAGCGCGCTCGAGGCGGGCGAGGCGATGAAAGTGATCGACGGCTTCGCTTCGGCCGGCATCGGCGTGGTGACGCTGCCGGCGGCGAACCTCTTTCTGCAGGGGCGCAGCGCCACCAAGCTCACGCCGCGCGGCCTGACCCGGGTGCTGGAGCTGCAGGCCGCCGGCGTGCCGGTGGCGGCCGCCTCCGACAACATCCAGGACCCCTTCGTCCCTTCAGGCAGCGGCGACCTCCTCGAGATCGCGCGCTGGACCCTGCTCGCAGGGCACCTGGGCTCGAACGACCTCGGCCGCGCGTTCGAGATGGTGACGAGCGCGCCGGCGCGCCTCCTCGGGCTCGCCCAGGACTACGGGATCCGGCCCGGCGCGCGCGCCGACCTGCTCATCGCGCCGGCCGAGGACGCGGCCGATCTCGTGGCGAGCGGGCCGCTTTCGCGCACCGTCTTGGTGAATGGAAAGGTGGTGGCCGGAACACTATGAATATCATCCAGCTCTGCCAGGCCCTGTTCGTTGCGCTGATCGGCCTGTTCGCGCTGCTGGTCGCGTACAACAACCTGCGCGACCCGCAAAGCAACCTGCGCCTGGTCGAGCACGTGCTCGGCATGGACAGCGTGTTCCCCGACACGCGGCTCCGGGAACGCGCCATCACCTCGCCCGCCGCGCACCGCATCGCCTTCTGGCTGATCGTCGCCGCCGAATTCGCCACCGCGGCCCTGTGCCTGATTGGTGCGGCGATCCTGCTGCGCGTGCACGGTTCCGGGGCGGACGCGTTCCATGCCGCCAAGGACGTCGCCTTCGCGGGCCTGGGCCTGGGCTTCGCGCTCTGGTTCGGCGGCTTCATGGTGATCGGCGGCCAGTGGTTCGCAAGCTGGCAGTCCAAGCAGTGGAGCGGGCGCGAGTCGGCGTTCATGTTCTATAGCGCCATCGGCATCGCCTTTCTTGCCTTGCTGCACCAAGCCTGATTTACTCTTGTTGTCCGAACGAGGAGGAGGCGTCATGACATCAGTTCTTCGCATCGCTGCAGTTCTGCTCGTTTTCTGTGCAGAAGCAACTTATGCGCAGCCCGTGAAGCTCACGTTCCAGTCCAACTGGCGCGCGCAGGCCGAGCACGGCGGCTACTACCAGGCCGTAGCCACCGGCATCTACGCAAAGCACGGCCTCGACGTCACCGTCAGGCCGGGCGGGCCGCAGATCAACAACCCGCAGCTGCTCGTCGCGAGCGCAATCGACTTCAGCATGGGCTCGGACGGCTTCAACGGGCTCAACTTCGTCAAGAACGAGATCCCGCTGGTCGTCGTGGCGTCGCTCTTCCAGAAAGACCCGCGCGTGCTGATCGCTCACCCGGGCCAGGGCAACGATTCGCTCGCCGCGATGAAAGGCAAGCCGATCCTGATCGCGTCAGCCTCGCGCAACAATTACTGGCAGTTCCTGCGCGCGAAGTACGGCTACACCGACGATCAGATCCGGCCCTACACGTTCAACATGGCGCCCTTCCTCGCCGACAAGTCGACGATCCAGCAGGGCTTCCTCACCAGCGAGCCGCTCAAGGCGCAGCAGGCGGGCGTCAAGCCGGTGATCCACCTCCTCGCCGACAACGGCTACGTCTCCTACGCCACGACGCTCGAGACCCGCAGCCAGCTGGTGAAGGAAAGGCCCGACGTGGTGCAACGCTTCGTCAACGCGACGATCGAGGGCTGGTACAGCTACATGTACGGCGACCGCACCGCGGCGAACGCGCTCATCAAGAAGGACAACCCGGAGATGGGCGACGACCAGCTCGCCTACAGCCACGCGAAGATGCTCGAGTACGGCATCGTCGACTCGGGCGACGCGCTCAAGCTCGGCATCGGCGCGATGACCGACGCGCGCTGGCGCGAGTTCGCCGACAGCATGGTGAAGGCGGGCGTCTATCCCGCCGACATCGACGTCAAGAAGGCCTACACGCTGCAATTCGTGAACAAGGCCCACGGCATGAACCTCAAGCCCAAGAATTGATGCGCGCCGACGCGCCGCTGCTCGCGCTGCGCGGCGTCGACAAGGTCTATTCCAACGGGATCGTGGCCCTCCAGGGCCTCGATCTCACGATCAGGGAAGGCGAGTTCGTCAGCCTGCTCGGGCCCTCCGGCTGCGGCAAGAGCACGGTG
>Ga0137431_1000737_pt1 | contig 10980 bp, 9 predicted proteins | sample EasRivERMZT800_2_FD_104646 | JGI IMG/M metagenome (GOLD analysis project Ga0137431, IMG submission 104646) | Soil microbial communities from meander-bound floodplain in the East River, Colorado, USA - East River MetaG ERMZT800_2 | ecosystem: Environmental > Terrestrial > Soil > Floodplain ... | reverse complement strand
GTGTAGTAATTGTCTTCAAACAACTGGTTGAACAAATTCTTAAATGAAATTTTATGACGGCCTTTTACGTACGTGAAGTTGGCCAGGGACCCTATATTAACGCCATACCTGTTCTGATCATCATGTAACTCAACAACCACGTTTCCGTTATCCTCGTGCAATTTTCTTTCCACCTCGGATTTCAGCATAGTGCTGCGATACTGCAAAGAAAGAATAGTAGCAAAGGTTCCGCCGTCTCTCCATCTTGAGCTATTGCTCCATGTTAAGCTATACGTTTGAGTGGGTGCAGCCGTATATTGCTTTTCGGCATACACCTCATTCTTGAACAACTGGCTCAGTTCAATCTGCTGTTCCACCCCCGCATTAGTGCCGCCCAGGGCACGATATTCCTGCGGCGTTTTTGGAAAACCGATTGGCAGATCCCTGGTGCCATTATCATATCCCAGCCAATCAGTTTTGTTTCTTTCATTGCTTGTAAAGTCTTTAAAAGTTGATTGGGTGTTAAATCCAAGACTGATTCCTAAGCTCAGCTGGTTTTTTGTCGGTACGTCTCTGGTATTGATCTGGATAAGTCCGCCGGCAAACTCACCACTTAGATCAGGAGTAGCCGTTTTATTAACAATAATGTTATCAATCAGTGCAGCAGGAATTATATCAAAGGAAAATGCCTTTTTATCGGGTTCGGTGCTTGGCAACTGCGCATTGTTGATAATTGCCGCGTTATAACGATCACTGAGGCCACGGACAATAACAAAACGGTTGTCCTGGATACTTGCACCACTTACTCTCTTTAATACTTCGCCGGTATTTTTATCTGGGGTTCTCCGGATGAAATCAGCAGCAAGGCCACTTGATAAAGCAATATTATTTTTTTGAAAGTTTAATAAGGCCATCGTATTTTCCTGGCGTCGTGTAGTGGTTCTTACTGTCACTCCCTCAATATTTTTCGTTTCAACTTCCAGTACTATATTAATCTCATTGTCTAAACCCGGGCCAGCTTCGACCTCATTCACCCGTTTTGTTATATAACCGATTGCTGAGAATTCGAGCTCATATTTTTTGCCCGGAGAAAGAATTAATGAGTAACGGCCTTCTACATCGCTGCTGGTTCCTCCCTGAGAGCCCCTGATCTTTACAGAAACGCCCGCGATTGGTTGATTTTGACTATTGAGTATCTTGCCTGAAAGCCTCGTCTGAGCATTTGTAAATGAGAACAAAAAAATGAACAGAGAAACTAATTGCAGCCTTAAATGCATAGCATTGATTTCGGCAAAGTTGTACTAGCTATATTACCGGCATGTTACTGCCTGATTAAGGAATTGTAAAGCCAATGTTATTGCAATGTTACCCGCAAATTTGGACTCACTTGTTTCACCTGATTGGAAACTCTATTGAACTCTTTCTTAACGTTTTAATATTTATTAAATAGGATATTAGGATTTTAACCTATATTAAGGAATTATTAATTCAGTCCTTAAAATTGAGGGCAGCAAACCGAAGCGGCTAATTTCGCTGACCGTTCGGGTGGGCCGGTAAAAAAATAATATGGGTCTTAATTCATTCCTGAAATTATTTACGCCAAAAAATAAAGTGTTCTTTGAACTGTTTGAAAAAATGGCTGATAACGGCGCTAAAATGGCTTCCATTTTAAAAGCGGTCGTAGCTGAAACTGATTTTGACAAGCGGGCCTCTCTCATCAGCCTCGTAGAAGACCTGGAACACGCCAATGATGAATTGACCCACAGCGTATTTACAGAATTGGGTCGCAATTTTATTACACCTTTTGACCGGGAAGATATACACTACCTTGCCACTTCACTGGATGATATCGCTGATTACATTTATGCCGCAGCAAAAAAAATTAATTTTTACCGGGTAAACCCCAATGATATGGGGATGCAGAAAATGGCCGAGCTCATTGAGCAGGGTGCCATACAGGTTCGCAATGCCGTTACAGAACTGCGGGATATGAAAAACATGCGCAAGATTACCGAGGCCCTTGTAAAGATTAACAGCATAGAAAACCAGGGTGATGATATTTTTGATATGAGCATTGAAAAGTTATTTGCCACAGAGCCGGATGCCAAAGAAGTGATTAAGAAACGAGAAATATACCAGGTAATGGAGATCGTTACCGATAAATGTGAGGATGCAAGCAACGTAATAGAGTCTATCATAATAAAGTACGCTTAAAATGTGCGAATAAGCAGATGTGCGGATCAGCAAATGGGGCAATCCGCAATTTTGCACATCAGCTAATCTGCAAACAATTCTTATGACCACCTTTCTCATTGTCATCATAGCTTTAGCACTGATCTTTGATTACATCAATGGCTTTCACGACGCCGCTAATTCCATTGCGACAATAGTTTCCACCAAAGTGTTAACTCCTTTCCAGGCCGTAGTTTGGGCAGCAGTTTTCAACTTTGCCGCCTTTTTTATTTTTAAAGATCATGGGGTAGCCGATACTGTCAGAAAAACGGTCAACTCAGATGGAATTACCAGTAATGAAATGATGGTAATAATTTTTTCAGGACTCATCGCCGCAATAGCCTGGAATCTTCTTACCTGGTGGCTGGGAATCCCGTCTTCCTCTTCGCATACATTGATCGGAGGCTTTGCAGGTGCTGCGGTTGCCAGCGTCGGTATTAGTGCCGTTAATACTGCAATAGTTCTTAAAACAGCCGCCTTTATTTTTTTAGCTCCCCTGGTGGGCATGATAACGGCATTTATTATTTCGCTGTGGTTTATTCACTCTTTTAGAAAAGGGTTGGCTCCAAAAATTCTCTCGTTTGCGGTATTGTTGTGTGTGGCCATTTTTCTATATTTTAATATTGAAACTGATGCTGCCAAACTGGCTAAATCAACCCACTATGAGTCCTATATTAACCAGGTAATTTTTTATTCTAAGAATTTTAAATGGCTATTGCTGGCTACGATCATTGTCGTCATGGCCTGCTTTACTTTTTTTCTCAGTACGCTGAATGCACATAGGGCCACTTCCTGGTTCAAACGACTCCAGTTAGTATCCTCCGCTGCTTTCAGTGTGGGGCACGGTGGCAATGATGCGCAGAAAGTAATGGGTATCATCACTGCGGCATTGATAGCAAGCGGGACCATCAATGATTTTCATGAGATGCCGGTGTGGGTTCCGTTGGCGTGTTATACGGCCATAGCGGCCGGTACTATGAGCGGCGGATGGAAGATTGTAAAAACTATGGGTACACGAATTACCAAAGTAACCCCTTTTGAAGGAGTGGCAGCAGAGACAGCCGGCGCCATCACTTTATTTGTTACCGAAGCTTTGAAAATTCCGGTAAGCACTACTCATACTATTACCGGATCCATCATTGGCGTTGGGGCAACCAAAAGGTTGTCAGCAGTTCGGTGGGGCGTTACCGTCAACCTGCTTTGGGCCTGGATCCTGACAATTCCGGTTAGCGGCGCCCTGGCTGCACTTGTTTATTCCCTCGTACATTCAATTATTTAGGCCTTCGACTTTTCTCTTTTCGGATTGGCATATATTCTTCACCTTTGCGTGCAAGAAAAAACGAGCTACTACTTATGTCTACCATACTCGTCACCGGAGGTTCAGGATATATTGGATCCCATACAATTGTTGACCTTATAGATAACGGCTATAATGTGATCTCCGTCGATAACAACAGCCGGTCTAACCCGGCCATGCTCGAAGGAGTGGAAAGAATCACCGGTAAAAAGGTAAAAAACTATAAGGTGGATCTCTGCAATTTCGACGACACGTTTGCGATTTTCCAGGAAAATGAGGATATAGTAGGCATCATTCATTTTGCTGCCTTTAAATCAGTCAGTGAGTCGGTTGAAAAACCGCTGATGTATTTCGAAAACAATATTACCTCGCTCGTCAATCTTTTAAAGTGCGTCCAGGAATTTAAAATTCCTTATTTCGTTTTTTCTTCTTCCTGCACTGTTTACGGCAATCCGGACCATATTCCTGTTACCGAGCAAACTCCGCCTAAGCCCGCAGAGTCACCCTATGGGTACACCAAGCAAATGGGAGAACAGATCATTAATGAATTTGCCAAAAGCAGCGGTACCCAGTGTATCTTGTTGCGCTATTTCAACCCGGTTGGAGCCCATTCTTCGATACTTATTGGCGAAATGCCTATTGGCAAGCCGCAAAATCTGGTACCCGCCATTACACAAACTGCTATCGGCAAATTGTCCAAAATGACTGTGCATGGAAATGATTATGATACCCGGGACGGCTCCTGCATCCGCGACTTTATCCATGTAAGTGACATCGCACATGCTCATACGCTGGCAATGAGATACCTTGAAGAAGATAAAACTGATTCGCTTTGTGAGGTGTTTAACCTGGGCACAGGAAACGGGGTTAGTGTATTGGAAGCCATCCAGTCTTTTGAAAGAATAAGTGGTATCAAACTAAACTATGAAATAGGTCCAAGACGGCCAGGTGATGTAATAGCTATTTATGCAAACAACAACATGGCGAAAGAAAAATTAGGATGGAACCCAAAATTTTCACTGGATCAAATGATGACAACAGCCTGGGAATGGGAACAGCGATTAAAAGCAGATGATACTATTTTCAGTGGAAAACCGAAGGAGTTGAACTAAGAGTTCAAAAGAGAGAAGGAGCAAAGAAGTATTTGAAATGTTCTCCGCTTGTTTGCTTACAGCACTAATGCAATTCTCTTTTATCTCTTTTCCCCCCTATCTCTTAGTTCCTTACTTTTGCCTCCTAATTTTCGCATATGTCACTAAGAGAAATTCAATCCACCGGAAATAAAGATACCAGAAGTGGGTTTGGCGATGGGATTGTGGAGGCCGCCCGCAAAAATCCGAATATCGTTTCGCTGACGGCAGACCTTGCGGGTTCATTAAAACTGAATCAATTCATTAAAGAATTTCCGGAACGGTTTATTCAATGCGGCATCGCCGAAGCCAATATGATTGGCATCGGGGCCGGGTTGACTATTGGAGGAAAAATTCCTTATACAACCACTTTTGCCAACTTTTCTACTGGTCGTGTTTATGACCAGATCCGTCAATCGGTGGCTTATAGCGGAAAGAATGTGAAGATCTGTGCTTCCCATGCCGGGCTTACTTTAGGTGAAGATGGCGCTACCCACCAGATACTTGAAGACATAGGTATGATGAAAATGTTGCCTGGAATGACGGTTATTGTCCCATGTGATTATGCACAAACCAGGGCGGCTACAAAAGCTGTTGCCGACTATGAAGGACCGGTTTACCTGCGCTTTGGGCGGCCCGTATGGCCCATATTTACCAAAGAAGAAGATTTTGAAATTGGTAAAGCTCAGATTTTTTCTGAGGGTTCAGATGTCAGCATTTTTGCCTGTGGGCATATGGTCTGGAATGCTATCCAGGCCGGCGCCATCCTGCAGGAGAAAGGAATAAGCGTAGAAGTGATCAATATGCACACCGTCAAACCACTGGATGAAAAGGCTGTGCTTAATTCCATCAGTAAAACGAAATGTGCAGTTACCGCGGAAGAGCACAATATTATTGGCGGGCTGGGAGATGCCATCGCACAATGTGCTGGTAAAAACCTGCCCGTTCCGATTGAATATGTAGGAACACAAGACACATTCGGTGAAAGTGGTAAACCAATTGATCTCCTGAAAAAATATGGTTTGGATATTCCCGATATCGTTGATGCGGCTGAAAAAGTTATGAAAAGAAAATAATGTCTTTAAAATATTCAGGCGGCTTCATAAAAAATTGAGCCTGCTTTTTCTACTTTTAACGTTGATTCATTAAACGTGGTTTCGTGGTATCCTTCCAATAAACGCCAAGTCAACCTTCATGCAGCTAACCGTCCAGAATGATACCGAGCTATTAACTCAATTTCGTGATCCTGCGACGAAGGAAAAAGCATACACTGCCATCATAAGAAAATACCAGGAAAAACTGTACTGGCATATTCGACGGATGGTAGTAAGTCATGACGATACCGACGATGTACTTCAAAATGTATTTATACGGGTATGGAAGGGATTGGAAAACTTTCGTGAAGACAGTCAATTATATACGTGGCTCTATCGGGTAGCTACCAATGAATGTCTCACCTTCCTGGAGCAGCAAAAGAAAAGGGCTGTAGTGAGCCTCAGCGAAATGGACCCTGGGCTGACTGAAAAGATAAAAGCGGATCAAAATTTCGACGCAAACAAGCTTGAATGGAAGCTACAGCTCGCTATTCAGCAACTTCCAGAGAAACAAAGAGTTGTATTTCAATTGAGATATTATGATGAAATGCCATACGAGGAAATGAGCCGTGTGCTGGACACGAGTGAAGGCGCGTTAAAAGCTAGTTATCACCACGCTGTCAAAAAAATCGAAGAATATATCAAAAATCATTAAACCCGGATTGTTAAATATTGTCTTAATATTTAAATGATGGAACAAAGAGATAACATATTACAGGAATTGCGGGAGATGAATAGCGATCTGGCCGGATTCAGGCAACAATCTGTGTTCCAGGTTCCTGGCGGGTATTTCGATAACCTTGCCGGTGAAATATTGAAAAAAGTAAAGGCCTTGGAAGCAGCCAGTGCAAAGGAAGAATTGGCTTTCTTATCGCCGATATTGAGTACCATTTCAAACACTGCTCCCTATTCAGTTCCCGCCGGTTACTTTGAAGCTTTTGAAAACAAATTGAAAGAAATAGTTTTTGCTGGTAATGATCAAACCGTTAAAGAAGAACTGGAAGGTCTTTCTCCGTTGCTTGGTCAACTCAAAGACAAGCCCACTTATTCCGTGCCGGAAGGATATTTTGAGCAATTGAAAGGTTCCAACAGGAGCGCTGGCCATGCCACAAAAGCAAAAGTGATTCCTATCACCCGCCGTAAATGGTTCCGGTATGCAGCGGCCGCCATCGTTGTAGGCGTCGTTGCCACGATTGGTTTTACGCTCTTAAATAAAAAGGAAACCATTGACCCCTCAGACAAATCTTTTTCCTGGATACAAAAGAACATGAAGAAAGTTTCAACAGATGATATCAATGAATTTGTAGAGTTGGCTAATACAGCGTCAGCAGATATTGTAAAATCAGAATCCAAAGACGAGATCAGTAATTTATTGAAAGATGTTTCCGATAAAGAAATACAGGATTTTCTAAATGATACACAAACTGCCGAAACTGAAGATGATTTAATCCTGAATTAGCGATGAAAAGATTTTTAGTCATATTATCCTTATTGTTTGTGACCTGTCCGTTTCTTTTTGCCCAGGATGATGAAACCGATGGCAATGATAAGATCCGTGACAAAATGAATGAATACATTCAAAGAAGGCTCAGTCTAAGCGATGATGAGGCCAAAAAATTCACCCCCGTCTTTTTACGCTATTTTAATGAATGGCGGCAAACCATTAAAGATAACAAGGAAGACAAACTGATACTGCAGCAAAAGATAGTGGACCTCAGGCTTCGATACCGCACCCAATTCCGTGAATTGCTCGGTGAGCGAAGAGGCAACCAGGTTTTTAATCAGCAGGATGATTTTATCAGGCGATTAAGGGAAATTCGACAAGACCGTCTCGGAAACAAACCAGGACGAAGAGGACCCTAACAATATTACAACCTAACTTTTAACTCGGTGTTTTTCACAGGTTAGCTACGGCCGGCTCTCTTCAGAGCGGGCCTTTCATTTCCCGTCAGCAGGCGAATTAATTCAAGTTAGCGCTCAGCACTGGCGTAAATAGGAGTCTTAATGTCATGGTAAAATAAGAATGTCCATTTTTCTTTTTCGCCATGTTTCCACCATTCTTTTCTCAATTCCATCGCTTTCTTTCCATCGAAATCGTATTTGGCAACAAAGCGATGTTTCATTTGCTGCAATTGAGGAGCATCATCCCCGCCAAAAAAAATAATCTTTTCCTGCTCCTTTATCCAAAAAACCTGGTGCAGAGGCGAGTGAGCCCCGGTAACTTTATAATGAATAAAATCATCAATCATTCCCTCGTCATCCTGCAACCACACCACCTTAGTGGCGTCTCTCAACACCCGCAACTCATCCGGGATAAAAGAGGGCAAGCCTTTTTTTATAGCGAAATCATATTCTCTTTGTTGTATGTAGTAGGTCGCATCGGGAAAGCTAAGCTGATTGCGATGCCTGTCATCAGATACTCCGCCCGCATGATCTTTGTGCAAATGTGTCATTAATACTTTTGTGATTGCGCCCGGGTTAATCCCCGAATCCTCGAGATTTTTATGCAGTTGCATTTTGCCTTCTTTATCCGAAAAACCCAGACCGGTATCCATTAATAAAATATCATTAGCAGTTACTATAACAAAAGGTTGTATTTCTACTAAAAGGCTACCGGCGGATCTTGCCTGCAGGTTTTCAGTTTGCTCATTAAATGGAACAAAAATTTTTGTCTGATCAATTGTGAACGTCCCTTCTGATAACGGAATTATCTTCATGACTGGATGGTAGTGAAATTGCTTTTATGACCCACAAGCTGCGAATTTAACTCTTTATCATTCCAAATGAGGGAATGCAACTATTAGCGCAACACCATTTGCCTGTCTGCATCCAGGCGGATCAGAATAAACAGAAGTATCGTGAAGGTTAACAAAGAAGTGCCACCATAGCTTATAAACGGCAGTGGGATACCGATCACCGGAGCTAATCCGACGGTCATGGCCACATTGATACCAATATGAAAAAAGAAAACAGCGGCCACCCCGTAGGCATAACAGCGGCTGAAAACACTGCGTTGCCTTTCAGCAATTGCAATGATGCGAAATAACAAAACAAGGTAGATGCCGAGAAGAATAAAACTCCCTACAAAACCAAAACCTTCTCCTATTGTATCAAAAATAAAATCGGTGCGCTGTTCAGGCACAAAGCCATATCGTGTTTGTGTTCCTTTCAGCAAACCTTTACCGACCACGCCACCGCTACCAATGGCTATTTTTGACTGTTTTACATTATAGTCTGCAGTATTTACTTTTTTACCGGTCAGCGACGTTTCACCTTTCATATATTCACCCGGAACATCTCTTCCAATAGTGCTGTATATCCGCTCCACCTGGTGCTTCGCCAGCAGGTTTTTGAAAATAAATGGAACTCCAAATCTTTGTATCCCGACACAAAGCACCCAGAGAAGTACAATCTTCACCAGGATTGACCGGTCCCTTTTTATTTGCCGGCGCATTAAGTAAGCTACGAGCAATGCGATTGCTGTAAGTATAAGTGCCAACGTATTTTTTTCCAATAATAATGTTGCCACTACCAGCGCTGCTATCGCAAAGCCAATTACAAGGATCGAAGACGGCAAACCTTCGCGGTACATCACGAGGAAGAAAGCAAAAAATACCAGGGCCAATCCTGTTTCTTTTTGTAAAATGGTAATTATTGCCGGTAATAGTACAATACCGGCCGCAATCAGGTGCGAACGTGTTTTGGTAAAATCTGTTTCTGGTCGTGACAGGTACTTCGCCAATGCCAGTGCAACACATATTTTACAAAATTCTGCGGGCTGAAATTGAAAGCCACCCAGCCGGATGATCGATTCTGTTCCTTTTACCTTAGAGTGAAACGGAAAAACAAGCAGTAACAAAACTAATCCGGCCACATACCAAATGTTTGCAGTCGCGGGGAAAAATTTGCTGTCCGTCAGCAATATCAACAACCCAATGCCCAATGCAACAATGAAGAAATAAAGCTGCTTGCTGTAATCTGTTTTAAATCCGAAAAAGCTTTGAAGCACAGGATCGCCCTCCACATAGGTAGCGCCAAATATTGCCATAATGCCTATAGCTACCAGTAAGAAATAGATCCATACAACACTCCAATCAATTCCTTTTGATATAGCGGGGGTATGCTGATTCATGAATAAATAAAGAAAAAGGGGCGGTTTTTATTGAATGTTTTTTCACCGGGTAGTATAGCTAATGCATCATGACGATTAGCTTTTCGGGAAGGCTCTTTTTTCTTTATCGGGAAATTTCCATTGTATGTACCAAGATATTTTTCAATATAACTGCTGTCCTTTGTCATTTCAAACCATTTTCTCGCACGAATGGAATCTTCCCGGAATTGCAGCCTTTTCAGATGCTGGGGCATTTTATTGGTTGTTGAGTAAATTTCATATTCCTTCTGACTTTCTTTGGAAATCGTATCATTCAAATATTTCTCCATAAGTATTCTTGCGATGGGGCCTCCCCAGGTACCTCCAAACCCGGCATTTTCCACCACCACAGCTATTGCAATTTTTGGGTCTTCCTTTGGCGCAAAAGCTACAAACATAGCATTATCTTCCAATTGAATTCGTTTGCCATCAACATAAGCAAATTTTTCAGCAGTGCCTGTTTTTGCGCAAACGCTGATATTCGGTATTCTCGCTCTTCTGGCTGTGCCATAAATCACCACATCTTCCATTCCATCTATCACGGCATTGTATGCTTCATCGGAAATATGAGTCAGCACTTCATGTTTTACACGATACCTATTAAGTAATGAGGTATCTTCATCTGTCTCCCCCTCTATTTTTCTTACAAAATGAGGGGTATAATAAAAACCTTTATTGGCAATGATGCACATCGCATTGGCCAATTGCAAAGGTGTGGCACCCATCTTATCCTGGCCAATACCGAGCGTAAGATTCGTGCAGGAGCTCCAGCTACCATGGTACTCTTTATTGTATACGGATGTATCCGGAATTAAACCCCTGTCCTCGCTGGGCAGATCTACACCCAATTTTGTTCCCAATCCAAATGCATTCAGGTATTCTTTCCATTTCATGTACCCTTGTCTCACATTCCCGTATTTGCGATTATCGGCCGCCATGCGGTAGATCTGGGTGAAATATGAATTGCAGGAATTAGCAATAGCGAGTCGTAAAGTAGCTGCATGACCCCCGCCTGCGTGCGTGCAGGCAGGTTTGCCACTACCACACCCGGTATATCTTCCAAAACACGGATAGCCAAAAGAAGGTGATATCAATCCT
>Ga0137431_1000736_pt1 | contig 10980 bp, 10 predicted proteins | sample EasRivERMZT800_2_FD_104646 | JGI IMG/M metagenome (GOLD analysis project Ga0137431, IMG submission 104646) | Soil microbial communities from meander-bound floodplain in the East River, Colorado, USA - East River MetaG ERMZT800_2 | ecosystem: Environmental > Terrestrial > Soil > Floodplain ... | reverse complement strand
GGATAGCTGCTTGTTTTCATAAGAAATTATGTTTTGCAATTACAAGTAGCTATTTCTTTTTCTATTTCATACTATAGTAATTTTCCACCTTTGTTAATATCTTTTATCCTGACGCCTATGCGAACGTTCGGGACTGCCATCCGCTTTCGTTCCGCCAACTGGCGGACTCTTCATCCCTGCCTGGCGGCAGGCAGGGTTTGGTACGCCTATCATCTGTTTGGGAAATTCCCTGCATGATGTTCGGTTTATGAACTGGATAAAATTTGCCGCCCCTACGGGGCTCATAAATAATTAATTGTTTTTTATCTCCGGGCTACACCCGGAGCTATTAACATGTCACCCCTTTTGGGGCTGGCATTTTTTTTAATCAACTTTCGTCATTGAACATTGAAAATTGAGTATTGAACATTGATCATTCTCAGCCTTCAATTAATAAATGCTTTGATCCCTTCCTGCTTCACCTGTTGTATATCTTCTGATGATTTCAAAACGGCTCCCAGCGTTTGGTCGAAAGCACGGGCATTGATTTCTTTAAAGCCCAAAGCCATCAGCGACTCGGCCCAATCCATCGTTTCAGATACCCCAGGTGTCTTGCTTAATTTTCGTTTTCTCAATTCCTGGACAAAGTTCACTACCTGCTTTAAAAGCTCCGGTTCAATCCCCGGCAAACGTTTTTTAACAATAGTCATTTCTTTGTTGAGATCCGGGTAATCGATCCAGTAATAAAGACAACGTCTTTTGAGTGCATCGCTTAACTCTCTTGTCCGGTTAGATGTTAAAATAACATAGGGCTTGTGCTTCGCTTTGAGGGTTCCTATCTCAGGGATGCTGATCTGGAATGCAGATAGCAATTCAAGCAGGAACGCTTCGAATTCCTCATCCGACCGATCCAATTCATCAATTAACAGAACAGGTGATCGCTCTGTTTCGGAAATGGATTGCAGCAGGGGTCGCTGCAATAAATACTCCGTACCGAAAATATGCTTCTCTTTTTCTGCCACACTTAAGGGGCTTCCTTCCTGCAATTTGATACCGAGCAATTGCTTTTGATAATTCCATTCATATACCGATGAATTAATATCCAGCCCTTCGTAACATTGAAGTCGGATTAGTTTTGTATCGAGCAATTGCGAGAGTACCAGCGCAATTTCTGTTTTGCCCACACCCGGGGGGCCCTCCAGCAATAAAGGCTTTTGCAGATTGATTAATAAAAAAAGGGCAGTTGCAAATTCTTCATCTGCCACATAATTTAATTTGTCCAAAGCCTCAACGATTTCTAAAGGGTCTTTTGCTGTCAGCACCTGCAATTTCTGTTTATCAAATTATCCGCATCAATCTGTTTCATTCTTATCGTCAATGTTCTATTCATATCGGCAATGTTCTATTCTTAAATCGCACCTTTTTCTTTCAACGCCTTCCACACTTTGAAAGGAGTGATGGGTATATCCAGATGTGTAATACCAAAAGGCGACAATGCATCAATAATGGCATTGGCAATAGCCGGTGGCGCGCCTACTGTCGGTGATTCTCCCACACCTTTTGCGCCGATGGGGTGATGGGGCGAAGGGGTAACCGTATGACCCGTTTCCCATTTCGGCGATTCCACCGCAGTGGGAACCAGGTAATCCATCAATGTGCCATTTAATATGTTTCCATCTTCATCATAGATCAGTTCTTCATACATAGCAGGAGCAATGCCCTGTGTCAGGCCGCCATGAACCTGCCCCTGTACAATCATCGGGTTAATGATATTGCCACAATCATCAATGGCAACAAAACGGCGAACATGAATGCCGCCTGTTTCTTTATCAATATCCACCACGCAGATATAGGCGCCGGAAGGAAAAGTAAGATTTGGCGGATCATAATAATGGGTGGCTTCAAAACCGGCTTCCATTCCCTGTGGGTGATTGGTGTAAGCTGCAAATACTATTTCCTGGATGGTCTTTACTTTTTCAGGTGCACCTTTTACCCAGAATTTTCCGGGTTCCCATTCCAGGTCATCCTCACTTACTTCAAGCAGGTAAGCGGCAATCTTGCGGGCCTTATCTACTAATTTTTTTGCAGCAACTGCTGCGGCCGCGCCAGCTGTTGGAGTACTTCGGCTGGCATATGTTCCCAAACCATACGGAGCAGTATCAGTATCACCTTCCTCTACCTGTATATTTTCTGCAGGAATACCGAGTACTTCAGCTATGATCTGTGCGTAGGTTGTTTCATGTCCCTGCCCCTGTGATTTAGTTCCGAATCTTGCAATGGCTTTTCCGGTTGGATGCACACGTATCTCTGCACTGTCAAACATTTTTATTCCGAGAATGTCAAAGTCTTTGGAAGGACCTGCACCTACGATTTCTGTAAAAGTAGAAATTCCTATACCCATCAATTCGCCTTTTGCCCTTTTTTCAGCCTGCTCTTTTCGCAAAACATCATCACCAACAACCTCCATTACTTTTTTAAGGCCTGCATGATAATCGCCGCTGTCATAAGTCCAGCCGGTTGGTGATTTCCAGGGAAAGTCTTCTTTCTTAATAAAGTTTTCCATCCTGAGTTGTGCCGGATCTTTACCTACTTTCTTTGCAAATATATCCGTGATACGTTCAATTGCCTGTACTGCTTCTGTAACGCGGAAGGAACAACGGTAAGCAACACCACCAGGAGGTTTGTTTGTATATACCGCATCAGCTTCCATAAATGCAGTGTCATAATCATATGAACCTGTACCTATGGAGAACAATCCGACAGGAAATTTGGATGGGTTGGCTGCTGCATCGGTATAGCCATGATCTGCCAAGATCTTAAATCTTGTTGCCTGAATTTTTCCATCCTTTGTGCCAGCCATTTCAGCTGTGATGTGGTAGTCACGGGCAAATGAATCGGCCTGCAGGTTTTCACTTCGGTCTTCGATCCATTTTACAGGGGCACCCGTTAAAAAAGAAACAGCAATTGCAATAACATAACCGGGATATACCGGCACCTTACCACCAAAGCCACCACCAATGTCCGGCGATACGACGCGGATTTTTTCTTCCGTGAGTCCCACATGCCCTGCCACCAATGCTATCACTGTCCGGATGGCGTGAGGTGCCTGGGTAGTCATATACATCGTTAAATGATTGTTCACTTTATGATAATCGGCTACACAGCCGCAGGTTTCAATTGACACAACGTGAATGCGCGGGATATACATTTTCTGTTTTACCACCACGTCTGCTGTTGAAAAAACTTTTTCAGTTTTTTCTTTATCACCTGCCTGCCAGTGCCAGATATGGTTGTCTTTTTTGCCCGGTTTATCAGTTCGCAGAACAGTTGCGCCCGGTTCCAGCGATTTAAAGGGATCCATCACAGGTTTCATTGGTTCATATTCGACCTTAACAGCCTCCCTGCCATCTCTTGCGGCATAGCGGCTGGTTGCGATAACAGCAGCCACTTCCTGCGACTGATACATGACAGTGTCAGTAGGCAAGACCATTTGCGTATCCGACATTAGTGTGGGCATCCAGTGCAGGCCATATTTTTCAAGATCCTTCCCTGTTACTACCGCTGCCACACCAGGCACTTTCATCGCTTCTTCAATATTTATACTTTTAATTTTTGCATAAGCATAAGGGCTTCTTACGATATCCATATATAACATCCCCGGCAGCTTAATATCGTCTATATAATTTCCCTTACCATGAAGAAACCGGGCATCTTCTTTTCTTTTCATGGAATGACCCATTCCGCTGATTGCCTTTGAAGTTTTACATTGAATCATGTTTGCTAGTGTTAAAGAGTTTATTGAAATAATTTCTGTCAATTGTGAATAGTGAATAGTGAATTAAAACAAAAACCTTCAGCAATCATTCACCATTGACCATTCACTATTCATCCTATACAAATTCTGGCTCTGTGGAAGCTGTGGGCACTCCCCGCATTTTAGCAGAAGCATACAGAATAGCTTTTACGATATTATTATAACCAGTACAACGACACAAGTTCCCCGAAATTCCCCAGCGGATTTCTTCTTCTGTAGGATTTGGGTTGTCTGCCAGCAACTCGGTTGCACGCATGATCATGCCGGGTGTGCAGAAGCCACAATGAAGGCCATGATTTTCTTTGAAGCCTTCCTGCAAAGGATTCATGGCCCCCTCCGTTGATACACCCTCGATAGTGATGATAGATTTTCCATTTGCCTGAACCGCAAGAATGGTACATGACTTAACAGATTTTCCGTCCATTAAAATGGTGCAGGCGCCGCAGGTTGTAGTATCGCAGCCAATATGTGTGCCCGTCAGGTTCAGTGTTTCGCGGATCAGGTGCACCAGCAATGTCCTGGGTTCTACTTCCATTTTATGTTGTGCACCGTTTACAGTTAATGTTATTTGCTTATTCATTTCCCAAAAATTTATAAATAAGAAATCGTCTTTTAATTATTTGCCCTTTCAATTGCTTTCTTTATCATTCTTTTCATAAGTACGGCAACCATGGCCCGTTTATATTCTTCACTTCCCCGCAGGTCCTCAGACGGGCTGCAATCTTCAGAAGCCATTTTTGCCGCCGCGGCAATATTTTCATCAGTCAGTTGTTTATTCAAAAGCCATTTTTCTGATCTTTCTGCTCTCAATGGGGTAGGGTTCACATTTGTTAAACCAATGCCAATAGCAGTGCAGATGCTTTTGTCGTTAATGGTTAGTTGTACAGCTACACCAGCAGTAGCATAGTCACCAACTTTTCTTTCCAGCTTATGATAGGTGCTGCCGGTGCCTTTGGGAGGAATGGGTATTTGTATCTCCGTCAGAATCTCTGCATGGTCAAGCGCCGTTGTGAAAATGCCGGTAAAAAAATCATCAATGGGGATGGAGCGCTGCCCGCCGGAACCGGTAGCAATTACGGTAGCTCTCAGTGCAAGCATAACAGCAGGGTGATCATTAGCTGAATCACCGTGGGCAAGATTACCACCTATTGTTCCCCGGTTGCGAACCTGCGGATCTGCAATCAGTTTGGTGACGTCCCCAAAAATGGGAAATTTCTTTTTCAATAGTTCAGAATGTTCGATCTCGGCTTCTCTTGTCAATGCACCGATCTTCAACAGGCCGCCTTCTTCTTTGACATAGGAAAGCCCCGGGATACCGTTGATATCTATTAATCTTTCCGGCGAAGCAAACCGGAATTTCATCATGGGTAAAAGGCTGTGTCCACCTGATAAAATTTTTGCTCCGTCCCCGTATTGCCGAAGAAGACCGATAGCATCTTCAAGGGTGGAAGGGGCATCGTATTCAAAACTGGCTGCAATCATTAGATATATGTTTTTAGTTATAAAATTTGGCGTCTGTAATTTTTGTCCTTTGAGATTTTCAGTCTGCCGGTTATTTTCCTGGCAATATAAAGCAGGCTTGCGTTTAGCCATACTCCAATAAACAGCAGGAATACCCCGGAATAATATAAGGGTAACCCTCCGCCAATACATACACTATACATGACCAGCAGGCAACCGGTGGCAACGAGCAATAAGGCATATTTGGATCTTGCGTCCCTGTAGTTGAAAAGGATACTAATTAAAACGAGAAAGCAAAAAAAAGAGGTGACTAAAGTCGTGGTCGCAGAGGTATGTGTCAGTTCAGATACACCTCCGGCTTTTCCGCATAAGATTACTGTGCTGGAAAAAGCCATCAGGCAAAAAGGGCATTTGGGCAGCAGCACCAGGAAAATCGTTGTCAGCAGCCCAATTGGTTTCTTCCCGTTAGAAACAATTTTATTCTTTTTGCATGGCTTGCAATCGTCCCTTATTTTAGAAACGGTGATCATTCCATAGCAAATCATTTATGAGATATTCCACCAACCTTCTAAAAAAATCAAACATCTATAATTATTCTAATCTAATACTTTCCTGAGTATTAAAAAAAATCTTTTAACCATTTAAACCTAAGGAGTGGTGGGGAAAAAATTTCCCGTCCGAAAGCAAAAACGAAAAAAACGATTGCCGGGTTTCCCGGATAAAATAAAAAAATTCTTCGGCAAAGTTTTTCCTAACTTAATAGGGAATTTGCATCAACCGGCGTGGCAGATGCACCCGGGCTTATTTAATTACCTATATTTTTATTGTATGCAACTTACCGGCAAACAAGCGGTCAATGCGGTTCCTTCAAAAGTTTGGGAAATATTGATGGATACTGATGCATTGGCCAGGATAGTACCCGGTATTTCCCGCCTGGAAAAAATCGGCGAGAACCAGTATAAATCAACTCTTGCTATTAAATTAGGCCCGGTCAACAGTTCCTTTACCGGCGATCTTCAAATGGAAGATATTTCCATTGAAAAAGGATTTACATTGAAAGTTCAGCAAAACAGTAAGATCGGGAATGTTAATGCGACTATCAAAATTTCCTTGCAGCCGGTTAGCGACTATCAAACCGAAGTGGCCTTTAACGGCGATGTGAAATTGTCTGGCATGCTGGCTGGCATGGGCCAGCGTTTGATTGGCGGTGTTTCCAATACATTGACCAAACAATTTTTTGCAAATCTTGAAGAGGAATTAGAGAAATCAAAAACCACATCATGATCAACATTTGTACCTTAAAAAATACCCATATATCACATTTCATTGTTCAATTGGGGGGAATTTAGTCCGGTTCTTATTATTATTCTGTAGTTAGGAATTAAAAGATATCTTCCTGGTAAAATTTTAAACTCAACCTTTTATGAGCATTAAGATCGCCGTTACCGTTAACGGAGTAAAACACACAGACAAAGTGGAGCCGCGTATGTTATTGGTACAGTACCTGCGTGATGTCCTGAGACTGACGGGCACCCACGTCGGCTGCGATACCAGCAGCTGCGGCGCCTGCACCATCCATGTAAATGGAAAAGCCACTAAGAGTTGCACTATGCTGGCAGTACAGGCTGACCGGTGCAAGATCACTACGATTGAGGGTTTGGCCAATAATGGAGAATTGCATCCGCTGCAGGAAGGTTTTAATCAATGTCACGGATTGCAATGCGGGTTCTGCACACCCGGTATGATTATGACTGCGGCAGACCTGCTCCAGCATAACCGGAAACCGAATGAGGAAGAAATAAGAAAAGCCCTGGAAGGAAATTTATGCCGGTGCACCGGTTATCAAAATATTGTAAAATCAGTGCAGTATGCAGCGGAAAAAATGAGTGCAAGAAAAAAGACTAAAAAGGAGGCAACAGTATGAGTACTACTAATGGAATGGACACAACCAAAGGGCTGATTGGTAAATCCGTTAAACGGGTTGAGGACAAACGGTTCACTACCGGCAATGGCAAATTCACAGATGACATAGTTCTTCCACACCAGACGTATGCATCGTTTGTAAGAAGCCCTTATGCACATGCCAGGATTATTAAAATAGATACCAATGCCGCCAAAGACATGCCGGGTGTAATTGCGGTTTATACAGGTGCCGACGTAGCGGGTGTTAATGGTGTGCCTTGCGGCTGGCAGGTAAATTTCAAAAACGGCGACACAATGAAAGAGCCGAAACATCCGCTCCTGGTAGCCGATAAGGTAAGGCATGTGGGCGATGCCGTGGCAATAGTCATTGCTGAATCACAGGAACAGGCAGTAGATGCAGCTGAGGCGGTAATCGCAGAATATGAAGAGCTACCATGCGTGGTGGATGCAGCCAAAGCCGTGCGGGCAGGCGCCCCGCTGGTGCATGATGATGTGCCCAATAATATTTGCTATGACTGGGCATTGGGTAACCCGATAGCAGAAGTTGATGAAGCTATGTCATCTGCAGCACATGTGACTACACTTGAATTCGTGAATCAACGGCTTGTCCCCAATGCGATCGAACCGCGGTGCTATAACAGCTCTTATGACCCAATTAATGATAAATATACTTTGTACACCAGTAACCAGGCACCACATGTAATCAGGCTGTTAATGTGTGCTTTTGTGTTAGGATTGCCCGAACATAAGGTTCATGTTATTGCTCCTGACGTGGGTGGAGCTTTTGGTAGTAAAATGTTTCATTATACGGAAGAAGCATTATTGACATGGTGCACCAAAAAAATCGGAAGACCTGTTAAATGGACAGCAACAAGAACAGAGGCTTTCCAATTAGATGCCCATGGAAGAGATCATATTACTAAGGCAGAAATGGGTTTTGATAATGACGGGAAAATTGTAGCGTTACGTGTAAAAACTTTTGCCAATCTGGGTGCCTATCTTTCTACATTTGGTAGTTGTATTCCCACTTACCTGCATGGTACTTTATTGCAGGGTCTTTATACTACTCCAAAGATCAATATAGATGTAACGGCGGTATTCACACATACTACAGTCGTGGATGCTTATCGCGGAGCAGGAAGACCGGAAGCAACTTATTTATTGGAACGATTGGTTGACCTGGCGGCATTAGAAATGAATGTTGATCCTGCAGAGTTGCGTTTCAAGAATTTCATACCACCTTTTGATGGAGTGAATCAGCCCGGTTACCAGACACAGGTGGCCCTGCAATACGATAGTGGCAACTACAAGGGCGTATTGGAAAAAGGATTGCAAATGCTGGGATACGCTGATGTCCGGAATGCACAAAAAGAATCCGCAAAAAATGGAAAGCTGTTAGGTGTTGGTTTCTCAACGTACATCGAAGCATGCGGCATTGCCCCTTCTGCAGTGGTTGGTTCGTTGGGTGCCAGGGCCGGCCTGTTTGAAGTAGGACATGTTCGTGTGCAACCAACCGGGAAAGTGACCGTTTTTACAGGATCACATTCTCACGGACAGGGGCATGAAACTACTTTTTCACAAGTAGTGGCTGACAAACTGGGTATTTCAATGGATGATGTGGAGATCATTCATGGAGATACAGAGAGTGTTGCTTTTGGTATGGGCACTTATGGATCAAGAAGCATTGCGGTAGGAGGAACAGCTATTCTAAAAAGTATTGATAAAATAATTGAAAAAGGAAAAAAGATCGCTGCACACAGATTGGAAGCAAATGCAGATGATATTGAATTCGCTTCCGGAAAATTCACGGTGAAGGGAACGGATAAATCACTTGGTTTTGGTGATATAGCATTAACGGCTTATGTTCCGCATGTCTATCCAAAAGACCTTGAACCCGGACTTGACTTCAGCAGTTTTTACGATCCTGCCAATTTTACGTTCCCATTCGGTTGTCATATAGCTGTTGTTGAAATTGACAAGCAAACTGGTAAAGTTGACCTTAAGCGATTTGTTGCAGTGGATGATGTTGGAAATGTGATTAACCCGATGATCGTGGAAGGACAAATACATGGTGGGGTAGTGCAGGGAATTGGACAGGCCCTGTTTGAAGGCGCAGAATATGATAACAACGGGCAACTAACAAATGCGTCCTATATGGACTACTGCCTGCCAAGAGCCGATGATTTGCCCATGATCGAAACGGGTAGCCAGGTTACTCCTTGTCCGCACAACCCGCTTGGCGTAAAAGGCGCCGGAGAGGCTGGGGCAATTGGTTCCACACCGGCAGTCGTAAATGCGGTGATTGATGCCCTTTGGAGTGGCGGACATAAAGTAAAAGACATTAGGATGCCATTGACATCGGAAAGAGTATGGAGAGCCATGAAAAATTGATTCGTCCCCGATCGCTGAACTTTGAAAAAAATTTTCAATTTTCAATGCTCAACGTTTAACGAATTTAACATTTGCACATTTTCAAACCAGCCTGCCGGTTGGCAGGTTTTCAAATTCTTAAACATGATACCTGCTGCATTCGATTATCAAAAAGTAAAAACAGTAGATGAAGCCATTGCTGCTTTAGCCGGGGGTGATGGAAAATTGTTAGCCGGTGGCCATAGCCTGATCCCTGTTATGAAACTCCGCATGAATCGCCCGTCAAAACTTGTGGATATAACAGGGTTATCCGCGCTAAAGGGAACAAAGGAAGAAGATGGAGAGATCGTTATCGGAGCTGCCGTTACACATGCGGATATCTTCTATGATAATCTGATAAAAAACAGGCTTCCTTTCTTTATCCGGGCGGCATCGCTGATTGGTGACCTTCAGGTTCGCAATCACGGTACCATTGGCGGCAGCCTTGCTCATGCTGATCCTGCCGCCGATTGGCCTGCTCTGGTGCTTGCTGCCGATGGGTCTATAGAAGTCCAGGGAAAAGCAGGTAAACGAAGAATAAAAGCGGTTGATTTCTTTACCGGCCTGTTTACCACTTCATTACAGGATGGAGAAATCATCATTTCTGTCCGTATTCCTGTTCCTGCCGAAGGAGCTAAAACAAGTTATCAGAAATTTGAACAGCCCGCATCGCGGTTTGCAATCGTTGGTTGTGCAGTGATGCGTTTTCCAAATAGCAAAACGAATATTGCGTTTACCGGGGTATCAGACAATGCATTTCGCGATGCAAATGCGGAAGCAGAAATATCCGGGAAACCATTAAATAATGAATCTATTGAAGCGGCAGCCAATTCGGCGTTGCGTAATGTTAATGTGTTAAGTGACCATTTTGCGTCTGAGGAATATAGAAGACATCTGGCAAAAGTGTATCTGAAGAAAGCATTGGAGGCAGTGATGTGACGTAATACATTTGATACTGGCAACGGTGGTATTAGTTCCGCCCTGTTTTTCTAACGGAGTCTTTCGCTATTTACTATCATTCATTTATTCATCTTCAAAAAACAACATTTCTTAAAAGAATTGCCATGATAAAACTATTTAATCACGTTATCGCAGTAGTTATTGTAACTTTTGTGCTCAGCTGCAACGCGGCACCAACTGACAACAAAACATCAGAAGCAGCAGAAGCAAAAGAAAGCGCCAGCTTTGACCTTGTCGCTGCGAAATCAACCATCGAATCGCAGAATGCAAAATTTATTGATGCATTTTAAAAGGGCGACTCTACTGGAATGGCTGCTTTTTATGCGGATGACGCCATGGTTATGCCTCCAAACAGTGAATCAGTAAAGTCAAATGGTATTGCTTCATTTTGGGGATCATTTATGAGGATGGGAGTAAAAGATTTCAATCTTTTC
>Ga0137431_1000734_pt1 | contig 10990 bp, 5 predicted proteins | sample EasRivERMZT800_2_FD_104646 | JGI IMG/M metagenome (GOLD analysis project Ga0137431, IMG submission 104646) | Soil microbial communities from meander-bound floodplain in the East River, Colorado, USA - East River MetaG ERMZT800_2 | ecosystem: Environmental > Terrestrial > Soil > Floodplain ... | reverse complement strand
TGTTGCATCAGTCGAACAAAATAAAGCATAGTTTGTTTGCCCGCTCCTGACATTCCTTTTATCCCAATGCAAAGCCGTTTATCACAGGTACAACTATCAGTGCAGGGATTGATAGCCATTTGACGTCAAAGATTCTCTTATCCTTACCTTTACCTTCCTGAAATCAGTTAACCAAGCGAGACGAAGATTAATATGAGAATTACTATTGGATTGGCCATGTTGTTACTGCTGGCAAGCTGTGGAGCCAAAGGCAAAAATGATGCGCAGCCGCAACTGGGTGGTTCTAATCCGCCTGCACTTTCAGTTGAAGCATATATTGCAAAGCCACAAAGCCTTAATGATCTTGTGGAAGTACCGGGCAGTATACTGCCTTTTGAATCAACAGAAATCCATCCGGAAGTATCCGGGCGAATTGTTTTGTTGAATGTGAATGAGGGAAACTTTGTAAGCAAAGGAGCTTTACTGGTAAAAATTTATGATGGCGACCTGCAGGCTCAGCTAAAAAAACTGGAAGTCCAGTTAGATATTGCTGAGCAGGGTGAAAAGCGATCGGCGCAATTATTAAAAATTCAGGGTATCAGCCAGGCGGATTATGACATGAGCTTACTTAACGTGAACAATATTAAGGCAGACATTGAGATTACAAAGGCCGAGATTTCCAAGACAACCATTTTGGCCCCTTTCAGCGGCAAGTTAGGATTAAGAAATATCAGTCCCGGTGCCTTTGTCACACCAATAACAGTCATTACAACCATCGGGCAGGTTGACCAGTTGAAATTGCAGTTTGCTGTGCCTGAAAAATACGGATCAGAATTAAAAAAAGGCCAGGATATTCAATTTTCAATCGATGGTTCACAAAAAACCTTTCACGCGAATATCGCGGCTAGCGAAATAGCTATCGCAGAAGATACCCGGAGCCTGTTAGTAAGAGCCGTCGTAAAAGGACACGATCCTGTTCTTATTCCCGGCGGTTTTGCAAAAGTAAAAATAGTGATGGGTGAAACCGACGATGCGATTATGATACCCAATAGCGCTATCGTTCCCCAGGGAAGAAAAAAGCAAACTTTTCTATATCGCGATGGCAAGGCAGTACCTACGGATATTACAACGGGCATCCGCGATTCGTCGAACATCCAGGTATTGACTGGGATAAATGCGGGAGATACGATTCTTACAACAGGCCTATTGTTCCTCAGGCCGGGCATTGATGTTAAGTTATCAAAAATAAGCCCTTGACCTTGAAAAGGGTTGGGGAAATCTGCTCATTAAATATTATTTGTGAAAAGATCTATTAGCAGAAAACTTAAACCAGATCAGCGATAAACATGTTAATACTTAAAAATAATTTTCTAACAACATAAATAATTCCCCTTTAGGGGCAGGGGTATGAATCTATCAGAACTTAGCTTACGAAGACCCGTTCTTGCAGTTGTTTGCTCCATCGTTATTATCATATTCGGTGGTATCGGGTATAAGTTTCTTGGCGTAAGGGAATATCCTGCCATTGACCCGGCAGTTGTTAATGTCAGAACCTCATATGCGGGCGCCAATGCTGATATTATTGAACAGCAGATCACCGAACCGCTGGAAAAATCTATCAATGGAGTCCAGGGCGTAAAGAATATCACCTCAAATAGCTCACAGGGAAACAGCAACATTACAGTGGAGTTTGAACTTAGTGTTGACCTGGAAACTGCGGCTAATGATGTTCGTGATAAAGTTTCACAGGCGGTTGGCAATCTGCCCCAGGATATAGATGCTCCACCCACTGTAACCAAAGCAGATTCTGATTCAGATCCCATCATTTTTTTGCAGATACAAAGTCAAACAAAGGACCTGATGGAACTGACGGACTATGCAGAGAATGTAGTGCAGGAAAGATTGCAAACCATACAAGGTGTAAGCGGCGTAACTGTTTTTGGCCGGCGCTATTCCATGCGTATGTGGATTGATCCGGATAAGCTTGGCTCTTATAAACTTACCATCGGCGATATACGCAATGCACTGGATCGTGAAAATATAGAGCTGCCCGGGGGAAAAATCCGCGGTAATGAGACGCAATTGATCGTTAAGACATTTGGTAAGCTTACTACCGAGGAAGAGTTCAATAACCTTATCCTTCGGGAAGTAAATAATGAGGTTGTTCGCTTTAAAGACGTTGGCTATGCTATTCTTGGACCGGATAACGAAGAGCAATCTTCCCGAAAGAACAATATTCCTTCTGTTAATATGGGTGTTGTGGCTCAGCCGGGAGCCAATCAAATTGAGATCGCTGATGAGGTTTACAAAAGAATTGATGAGATAAAAAAAGACATGCCTCCCGATATTTTGCTGGAAGTAGGTTATGATCGATCCAACTTTGTTCGCAATGCAATTGGAGAGGTGGAAGAAACTCTCGTTATCGCTATTTGCCTGGTGGTGTTGATTATTTTCCTGTTCTTTCGGGAGTGGATCATTGCATTCCGACCTTTAATTGACATACCGGTGTCACTGATCGGGGCTTTTTTTATCATGTACATCATGGGATTTTCCATCAATGTACTGACGCTGCTTGCCATCGTTTTGGCCACCGGTCTTGTTGTTGATGACGGGATTGTGGTGACGGAAAATATTTTTAAGAAAATGGAGCAGGGCATGAACAAACACAAAGCTGCCCTTGAAGGGTCGAAAGAAATTTATTTCGCAGTTATCGCTACTTCTATTACGCTGGCCATTGTTTTCTTACCGATTATTTTTCTGGAAGGTTTTGTGGGAAGACTATTCCGCGAATTTGGTATTGTTCTGGCTGGCGCGGTATTGATTTCAGCCTTTGTTTCACTATCTCTTACGCCTGTACTGAATATTTTTTTAACAAAGAAGGATGTTCATAAACATTCCTGGTTTTATCGTATAACAGAGCCTTTTTTTGTAGGCCTTGAAAACTTGTACCGGAATACATTGCGGGGTTTCATGCGGTTGCGCTGGATGGCATTGGTAATTGTTGGGATCTGCGCCGGCATCATTTATTTTGTTGGCAGCCAACTCCCGTCCGAGATTGCCCCGATGGAAGATCGCAACCGTGTTCGTACAAGCATACTCGGACCTGAGGGAACTGATTTCGATTTCACTGATAAAGTTTCTTACGAGATAACACAGCAAATACTGGATTCAATTCCTGAAAAATACGTAGTGCTCACCTTTGCTCCCGGGTTTGGGGGTGGTGGCTCCAACGCAGCATTCGTTAGTGTAGGGCTCAAAGATCCTGATGAAAGACAAAGATCACAGGACCAGATAGCACAGCAAATGAGCCGCATGTTTCGCCGCTATACCAATGTGAGAGTATTTGCCTTGCAGGAACAAACTATATCCGTAGGGATGGGTGGCCGTGGCCAATTCCCTGTTCAGTTTGTTTTGCAGAATTTAAATTTTGACAAACTGAAAGAAAAAGTACCGCTGTTCATTGAAGAAGTTCGAAAAAACCCGGTGTTCCAGGGATTTGATGTGAACCTGAAATTCAACCAGCCTGAATTACTCGTCACTATTGACCGCCTAAAAGCAAATGAACTGGGGGTTTCTGTATTGGATGTGACTAATACATTGCAGCTTGCATTAAGTGGTCGTCGCTTTGGTTATTTTATCATGAATGGAAAGCAATACCAGGTCATCGGGCAGGTTGATCGCAATGATCGTGATGACCCGCTTGATTTGAAAGGCTTTTTTGTACGAAATACCCGTGGTGAGCTGATACAACTGGATAATCTCGTGAGGATGGAAGAAACAGCCAATCCTCCTACCATTTATCACTTCAATCGTTTCAAAAGCGCCACGGTACAAGCAGGGCTTGCTCCCGGTAAAACCATCGGCGACGGCATTGTTGAAATGGAAAAGATCGCTGATAGGGTGCTGGATGAATCTTTTGAAACTTCATTGAGCGGCGCATCAAGGGATTTCCAGGAAAGCAGCTCAAACACATCATTCGCGTTTCTACTCGCATTGGTTCTTATTTTTCTTGTATTGGCTGCACAATTTGAAAGCTTTGTTGACCCATTCATCATCATGATCACTGTGCCGCTTGCATTAGCAGGAGCTGTACTTTGCTTATGGGCATTTGGTCAAACGCTTAATATTTTCTCACAGATTGGCATTATCATGCTTATTGGACTGGTTACGAAAAACGGGATTTTGATAGTGGAATTTGCCAATCAAAAACGAAGACGTGGTGAAAGCAAAATTCCTGCGGCTATCGACGCGGCGGTGGCACGTCTCCGCCCGATATTAATGACCACATTGGCTACCACGCTGGGTGCCTTGCCCATTGCATTGGCTATTGGCTCAGCGGGCACGAGCCGTGTTCCGTTGGGCATTGTAATAGTCGGCGGCATGTTGTTTGCACTGGTACTTACTCTATACGTGGTTCCTGCGCTATACTCGTATTTGTCATCAAAGAAAAAAGTAAGCGAACTTGATGCCCAGCTTGCTGAAGAAACTCCTGTAGTAACAGAACATGTAAATTAATTTTGAAACCAGCTTAAATTACCTGATCAGCCATGTTGCGACGCTCCGTTCATCTTTCTGTTCTTTTATCGGCTTTTCTCTTAAACACATTCACTCCTCATGCACAAAGGATGCTGACGCTGGAAGAAGCCGTCGCGACAGCTTTGCAAAATAACTACGACATACAGCTTTCCAGGAATGATTCAATTGTAGCAGCATTGGATTATTCATACCGTAGCATAGTTTTTTTTCCCACAATAAACGGAACAGCCGGAGCAAGCAGCACTATAAACAATCAACAACTAAAATTTGTAAAAAGAAATGGTGGTGGTGACAGCGCCGTTAATCGTGATGCTGTAAAAACAAATAATATCAATTATAGCGCAAACCTCAACTGGATTTTGTTTGATGGATTGAAAATGTTTACCACCCGTGAAAAGGCTAAGGAATATTTAACGCTCGGTTCGCTTTCTATAAAAGACCAGGTAGTTAACACGATTGCTTTTGTTGTCAACACTTATTATAACATAGTACGGCAAAAACAACAAATAAAAGCAATCGATGAACAAATAGTATTAAATGAAGAAAGAGTAAGGCTGGCGCAATATAAACTGGATATAGGAACGGGGGCTAAACCCGACCTTCTTCAAAGCAAGGTTGATCTGAATGCCCAGATAGCTTTGAAACTGCAGCAGGAAACCTCGACTGAACAGTTGAAAGAACAATTATTGCAGGCTATGAACTCAGCAGGCGGACAATTGTTTGAGGTGAGCGATTCCATTCCAATAAATAAAGGCATCAGCCTGGGTCAAATTCAAACGGGCATTGAACAAACAAACCCGTCATTACTGATTGCGCAAAAAAATATTGATATCTCAAAACTTATTGTAAAAGAAAGGAGAGCCGATCGCTGGCCCCTGATTTCTTTTAACTCAGCGTATAATTTTAATCAGAATGACAATAGTATAGCCGTTAATATCAACCAGCCTTTTTTTGTCCAGAACACAGGATTTAATTATGGTTTAAGTGCCAGTGTTCCAATTTTTAACCGTTTTAATACCAAACGACTTATACAACAAGCCGAGTTGGATACCCGCTATTTTCAACTCGTTTTCGAAAACCAGCGGTCAATTTTGAATTTAAATGTAATAACTGCCTACAAAGATTATGAACTGCAAAAAAAAGCGTTAACGCTTGAAGAAGAAAATATCTTACTGGCGAGAGAAAACGTAGATATTGTTTTCCAGGTTTACAAGCTGGGTGGCGCAACGCTGGTGCAATTAAGAGAAGCTCAAAACAGTCTTGAACTGGCACATTTCCGGCTTATCGGCGCCAGGTATCAAACCAAACTGGCGGAAATAGAATTATTGAGATTGAAAGGGGAATTGGTGAGGTAATGCCTCATCCCGATCCCGACTCGTCGGGACCACCAACACACAGCCCTCGCTTTTCTAAAATGCTAATAGTAATTAGAAACTCCGAAAATGCAGGGTAAAGATTTAGCGAAGATGTGACAATTATAAAGTTTGGATTAGCGACGCAGCACCGCTCTTTCCCTAAGGGCAAAGAGAATTAGAATGGGACCCGGTCTCAATTATTTCCTGTTTCTTTGCGGCATGAATCCACAAGTGGGAATAATTATGGGCAGCGATAGCGATCTGCCTGTCATGCAGGCTGCATCGGACATACTCAAACAATTTAACATACCCCACGAAGTAACTGTGGTCTCCGCTCATCGCACGCCCTTACGAATGGTTGATTACGCTCAAAAAGCTAAAATCAGGGGGCTGAAAGTGATCATTGCCGGGGCAGGCGGGGCAGCTCACCTGCCGGGTATGATTGCTTCCATCACTTCACTTCCGGTTATTGGAGTGCCGATCAAATCATCCAATTCTATTGATGGATGGGATTCTGTATTGTCCATTTTGCAGATGCCCAACGGCGTTCCCGTGGCAACTGTTGCTTTAAACGCAGCAAAGAACGCAGGTATCCTGGCAGCCGAAATTATTGGTACCAGCGACGAAGCGGTTTCTAAAAAAATATCAGACTACAAAACCTCCCTGAATAATGAAGTAATTGAGAAAGTGGAGAAAATGAAAAAGGAAGGATGGGAAAATAAGTTTGATTGAGACGTTGCTTTAGGTATTCAGAAACCCATTTCAGGGTAGATTTTTAACCTTACATCAATTTTAATCTTTTACGGCCCTTCAATAGGATGTACCTTCCTGTGCAATGATTTTCAACCTACCACTTTTTATTGTTTTGGCGGCAGGATCTCTTCAGAGCATTTTTATGGGGTGCTGCGTATTGGGTCTTAAACAAGAAAAATATCAGGGAGCTATTATTAGCTGCATTGTTATTTGCATCCGGAATACGGTTGCTTAAATCTGTTCTGTTTATTTATACTGATGAAATCACTGTACCTGCGATACCGGTTTTGACAACGGGATGATCCTTCGGCTAAAACCTGTAGAATAATTGCCTAACAAGGAAGTTTGTAATTTTAATATCATGATCGGGAATGGTAACAACATATCGAGGCTTTTGTTTTTGAAAAGGTCTTCGGCTGCTTCAATAGGTCTTCTGTTGCCAAAATTTATTTTATCAATGCGACAATCTAATATGGTTACCAGGAAGATCCCTTCGTCGGGCGAGTTGCTACCTGCAATTGGATTAGGCTCATGGATAACTTTTAATGTCGGTGATTCTGAGGATGAATTATTTCCTATGAGAAATGTGCTTCGTGCATTTGTTGATGCCGGGGGAAGAGTGATTGACAGTTCACCTATGTATGGACGATCAGAAAAAGTAATTGGTAGATTGGCTGCCGAATTAAATATTACAGATAAACTATGGATTGCCACTAAAGTATGGACCAGCGGTGAAAAATCAGGCAAAACACAAATCGAAAATTCTAAAGAGTATTTTAGAAAATGGCCGTCGTTGCTCCAGGTTCACAACCTGCAGGATGTAAAGACACATTTACGAACCCTTCGGTCATTAAAAGACCAGGGCAGTATTAAGTATATCGGCATTACGCATTATTTGGACAGTGAGCATGATGCACTGGCAGCATTAGTGAAGTCTGAAAAACTTGATTTTATCCAGGTCAATCTTTCTATCAGGAACAGGTCAGCGGAAAATTATTTAATACCTCTTGCCGCCGACAGGGGAGTGGGAGTCATCATCAATAAACCATTTGAATCCGGAGCGTTGTTTCCAACTATTAGCAATACCAGCTTACCGGCGTGGTCAAACGAATGGGGTATCTCCACATGGGCAGCTTATTTTCTCAAATACATCATCTCAAATAAAAATATCACCTGTGCTATACCTGCTACATCACAGGAAAGTCATTTAAAAGAAAATATGGCAGCATGCCTTGAACCGCTTCCTGACGATGCAGCCCGTAAAAAAATGGCGGATTATTTTGCAAAGAATACCCGGTAAAAATTGCAGTAAATTTGGGTACTTTCGATCTCTTTTTTTAACGCTGTACTATGGTTTATTTTAACCAACTTCAATTTAGATATCAACTATTTTTGCAACAGTAAAGGCATGATATTGGCAGGTATTAAAAGCAAATTCCTCCAGTAGCATCCGGATTTTACAAAAGCTACTCTAAGAAATGAATCCATATCACGAAAAAAACAGGCAAAAGGACTTATTTGAAATGCTTCCCAATGCAATTACTGCATTGAAAAAAAATATTATAGATCCCTTTTTCGGTGCAAATGGCAATTATCAAAACTCAAGTGAAAAACTTCCCCTGCGCTCCGAACTGTTTACTGAAGAACAGCTTGAGCAGCATGCGATGTCGCTTGCAAAAAAGCACACGTTACTTTCTGATAATCCGTCAGAGCATCTGTTGAAGCGGCTGGCTGAAAACGAAAGCATTTTGCTGGAAGTACACGCCATTTTGACCGAAACAGTAAAAAGCAATATCCCTGTTGTGCCTGCAGGGGAATGGTTACTCGACAATTTTTACCTGATCGAGGAGCAGATCTATACTGCTAAAAAACACCTGCCGAAAGGGTATAGTATTGGACTGCCGCAGTTGTTAAAGGGGCCTTCTGCCGGTCTACCCCGAATTTATGATATAGCTGTGGAAATTATTTCCCACAGTGATGGGCTTGTAAACCTCAATGGGCTCTCCCGTTTTATTAATAGTTACCAGACTATTAATCCCTTACAAATTGGAGAATTATGGGCTATACCAATCATGCTCAGACTGGCCCTGCTTGAAAATCTTCGCCGCCTCTCCATTCAAATTTCGATTGACATCACTAATAAAGCATTGGCTGCAAAATGGGCCGACGAAATGATGGAGGCCGTCGAAAAAAAGCCCAAAAACCTTGTCCTGGTTATTGCCGATATGGCCAGGGATGAACCCCCCATGGAAAGCTCCTTTGTTGCAGAATTGACCCGGAAACTGCAGGAAAAGGGAAATGTATTTTTACTGGCGCTTAACTGGATCGAGCAGCGCCTTGCTGAGGACGGGCAAAATACAAGCCTTTTAATTCAAATAGAAAACCAAAAGCAGGCGGCCGACCAGGTTTCTATCAGCAACAGCATTAACAGCCTTCGCTTTTTAAGCAAAACTGATTGGCGCGATTTTGTAGAAAGCACAAGTGTTATAGAGCAGGTTTTGCAACAGGACATCAACGGCGTGTACGGCAAAATGGATTTTCATACCCGCGACCAGTATCGTCATGCTGTAGAAAGGATAGCCAAGCACAGTGTATTGTCAGAAAAGCAAGTGGCGGAAATTGCTATAGAATTTGCAAAAAGAGTTGCTGAAATCAACGGTACACCCGCAACGGTTCACGTGGGTCATTTTCTGATAGGCAAAGGAGCAATAAAGGTTGAAAAAGAGGCAAAGATGCGTTTGACTTTTGCGGAACGCCTCAAAAAAATTGTAAGCAGGGTCCCTCTAAGCGTGTATATAGGTGCTATATTGACGCTTACGGCATTGTTAAGCTGGGGACTGATAGCAAAAGCTTACCAGGAAGGATTCAGAGAGTGGATACTCGCCGGTTTCGGTGTCATATTATTTCTTGCTGCAAGTCAATTAGCCACTTCTCTCATTAATTGGCTCACTACTATTTTAACAGAGCCGTCGCTCCTTCCGAGGATGGACTATTCGAAGGGCATTCCGCCTGAATGCCGGGGCATGGTTGTAATTCCTGCCATCGTCAGCAACAGCAGGAACATTTTGAACCTCCTAGATAACCTGGAGGTGAGATTTTTGGCAAACAGGGACGCGAACCTTTCCTTCGCCCTGATCACTGATTTTAAAGACGCAAAAGAAGAACATCTCGAAGAAGATGAACCACTGCTTGAATTGCTTCAGTCGAAAATTACAGCGCTGAACCGAAAATATGAAAGACCGGTTGATGATATGTTTTTCCTTTTTCACCGTCCGCGCCGGTGGAACGCACGGAACAAGATATGGATGGGTTATGAACGAAAACGTGGAAAATTAGAGGAGTTAAACGCATTGATCAAGGGCTACGGAAAAGACTCGTTTTCGGTAATTATCGGTGATGAAAGAATTTATAACTCTGTAAAATACATCATCACACTCGATGCCGATACACAACTGCCAAGGGATGTTGCCTGGAAGTTGATCGGTACAATGGCTCACCCGCTTAATCTTCCTGTTTATTCATCAAAGAAGAAAAGAGTCATTGAGGGATATTCAATTCTCCAGCCGCGAGTCTCCCACACCCTGCCGGAAGCGCCAAGTTCCCTGTACAGCAAAATTCATGGCAATGAGCCTGCGACCGATCCGTACACGAGGGCGACATCGGACGTATACCAGGATATGTTTGGCGAAGGCTCTTTTATTGGAAAAGGTATCTACGAGGTAGAAACGTTTGAGAAAACATTGAGGGGAAGATTTCCTCAAAATCGCATTTTAAGTCATGATCTCCTGGAAGGCTCCTATTCAAGATCCGGGCTCATCACTGATGCGCAGCTGTATGAAGAATACCCTTTTTCCTATTTAACTGATATGCAAAGGCGCCATCGTTGGATAAGAGGCGACTGGCAGATTGCAAGCTGGATTACACCAATCGTTCCGGGTCCTGACGGACGGCTTTACAAAAATCCATTGTCAGCACTTTCCAGGTGGAAGATCTTTGATAATCTGCGCCGAAGTCTTGTTCCCGTGTGCATGCTTGCCATTCTATTGATTGGATGGTTAGTGTTAGGCAATCCTGTTTTTTGGAGTAATACTGTTTTGGCAATTGTATTCCTCCCGCCAATAACTGATTTTTCCTGGCAACTGTTTCGTAAACCGTCGGACGTTATTTTTTTTCAGCATTTGATCTTTTCCATCCGGTCATTTAAGGATAACCTGATCCGGCACCTGATCAGCATTATCTGTCTGCCCTATGAAGCATTTGTTAACATGCACGCAATAGTGCTCACTTTGTGGCGCATATTTATTTCACGAAGAAATTTATTACAATGGAATCCTTATGTTGACAGCCAGGTAAGCGTGAAGGTCATC
>Ga0137431_1000731_pt1 | contig 11030 bp, 8 predicted proteins | sample EasRivERMZT800_2_FD_104646 | JGI IMG/M metagenome (GOLD analysis project Ga0137431, IMG submission 104646) | Soil microbial communities from meander-bound floodplain in the East River, Colorado, USA - East River MetaG ERMZT800_2 | ecosystem: Environmental > Terrestrial > Soil > Floodplain ... | reverse complement strand
TTTGCATCATGCAAAACCGGTATTCTCCCCCGGCAAACTGGATCAAGGCTTTAATCGAAAGTGAAAAACTTGGGAATATATATATGGCCCAGGTTAATTGTTACTGGAACCGTGATGAAAGGTATTACAAGAATAGCGACTGGAAGGGTTCAATTGAACTTGATGGCGGTACTTTATTTACTCAATTCTCCCATTTTATTGATATGATGTACTGGCTGTTTGGAGATATATCGGATATCCAGGGTATTTTCAGAAATTTTAATCATCAGCATTTCACTGAATTTGAAGACTCCGGAATTGTGAGTTTTAGATTCCTGAATAACGGCATTGGATGTATTAATTTTTCGACTGCAGTATGGGATAAAAATATGGAAAGCAGTATCACTATAATTGCCGAGAATGGAACAGTAAAAATTTCGGGACAATATATGAATGAGGTCGAGTATTGTCATGTAAAAGATTATGTACTGCCGGAACTTGCACCGACTAATCCACCAAATGATTATGGCTTTTACACAGGAAGCGCATCTAATCATGAATATGTTTTTGAAAATGTTGTTGATGTTTTGAAAGGGAGAACATTTATTAAAACCAATGCCCTGGAGGGATATAAGGTAGTAAATATCATTGAACAAATCTATTCACTAAAGAGAGGCTTTATGCAACCATTTTTTCCGGATAAGGGCCCGTTGCATGCTGAAAATTATGTTATTCATGCCAGGCAAAAAGCAGGGGCTTGAATTGAAAATATTAACACAACTCCTTTGCACATTTACTTCCCCGAAAAGCAAAATATTTAGTTCTATTTACCTTTAAATGTAACCAGGAAAAAGGGACGACCCGGGATATTTTTTTTTTGAGAACAAGACGATATCTTCAATTCGGGTATATATGAATACAAAAATCCTCATCAATTTCCTACCTGATAGCTTTCAAGCTAATACGGAATGTGTCCCCGATTTCTAAGTAATCTTTTTTCTCAACCTCTTTGAACGTAGCAATACTGGTCTAATCCGGGCATTGTAAAAATCACGTATCCTGTTATGTTGCCTGATAAATTTTATCAATTTCACGTTCAGGATATAGGGAATATTTACAGTGTGAGTGATGAAGATGGTTAAAAGAGGGAGTTCCTGCTTTGTAAATTGGTATTTGTAATCTTCACCTCCATCCCCAAACTCCATTTTAGTCATATTGCGATCCGCCATCCATCGGCCTATCAGGTTGATTATGATCAGGCCCGGGCTTTGTTTTTCATAATCCCGGTCGAACGAAGTGCTATGATGTACCAAATAGCCATTCTCAATCAGTGCGGTAACAAACGCAATTCGCCTGCTTCCTAATTTTATAGCAAACCGAACAAGGATTCCTTGTTTTATCCAGGCCAGTACACAGGATTTATAGAAATTGCGCCTCGCAGGATCGTTATATGTAGAGGCAGTCGAGGTATCAGCCCACCTTTTTAGATGTGTTTCATAAAATTCCTCCAGCCAGTGATCCAGGTCTTCTTCGCCATGAAGTACTTCAAACACCACTTTGTCCTTTTCTTTCAGCCGATTTAGTTTTTGTCTCAGCTTTTGTTTGTTTGTCGCTTTGAAAAGCGCTTCCGGGCTTTCGGCTTCCAGGACTAAGCATGGATTGTATGGTAAAACTTTCCAATATAGTTTGCTTTCGGATAAGGCATCCCGGAAAATATCCATATAGGAAGTCCAGGAAGGTTGTTTGTTCAAACGAAAGGTCCATTTTCGGGTTTCAATCTTTTCCAAAAAAATTTTGAAATATTGCTTCGTCTCTGCTCCCGTGAGCCCTTTATGCAGTATAAAATAATTGTGGTCGGTTTTCATATCACTTAGAAAGAGAAATTCACTGCCCCGCTTATAGAAGCAAGTTGCTCCTACCAATTGTTCATTCCGGTATCCTCTCAATACGATTGGCGGATCTTTTAACATCGGTACAACAGATTTAAGAAAAAGAGGTGCCTGGAAAGAAGATTGATACTGGCTGTTTTTCCATAGATCAGCGTATTCATCCCAAAAATTTGCGTCCGGAATAAACGCATCAAAAATTATCTCCATTTAAATTTTTATTTGAATAAACTTATAATCGTGTAATACACGATCAGGTTTATTTTTTATTTGAGCGAAGGTTTGCCATTAAAAAATCTTGCTCAATAGATTATCAACCAGGTTATACTTAACCCCCGATTCGGGGCAAATGGCCATATTGTTTTCATCAAACTTCAAGGTATGTCCCGCTTCACTTATCCAGCCGGACTGACGCGCCGGATTCCCCTTCATTAACGCATATGCAGGAACATTCTTGGTAACGACAGAGCCTGCGCCTATTAATGCACACGTGCCAATTTCAACCCCACAAATAATTGTAGCATTAGCTCCGATTGTTGCTCCCTTTCTTACCAAAGTTTGCCTGAACATATTCTTACGTTCAATAAAGCTCCTGGGATTAATGACGTTAGTAAAAACCATAGAGGGCCCAAGGAATACATCATCTTCTATGATTACACCATTATAGACTGATACATTATTCTGTATTTTTACTCTGTTCCCAATTGTAACATTAGCGTCTATATAGACATTCTGACCTATCTTGCAAAGATCTCCCACCCTGCATGATTTCATTAAGTGGCAAAAATGCCAGATCTGCGTACCTTCTCCAATCTGCGCACCTGGGTCTATAATAGCTGTTGGATGAGCAAAGTAATCAGGTGTAGCCATGTTCATTATTATTTATTAAACAGTTTTTTTTAAGCGATATTAAAACGGCAGGGATGAATTGATACCTTCAATCTGGCTCAAATTACCCCCTGCTGAAGTATAATAATCGGTAAAATAGACATTATTTTATATCAGTCAAATTCTGCCAGTAATTAAATGTTTTGAAGTAATCGCGCAAATGACAATTCAGGCGATTATTGGTATCTAAGTCCAAAAAAGCGTGCATTTCCTGGCAAAAGCCAGGAAAATAATTGACCGGGTAAAGTCGCTGGAATCAAAACGACAACAATGCGGTTAAGGTTCCGTATAAATTATTTGGGTTGACAAAGTTTAGTAATCAAAAGAAAACACCAGGGCAATTCCTTTAGTTAGTTCTGGTGTTCATCCATTGTATGGTCTGCAGCAACATTTTGTCCGGGATAAGAAATTGCCTTAAAATGGTGTAATGGATAAATGAAAGACCATAAAACATATACCGTCCGCCCATACAGTTCACTGCCTGTTTAAAAAATCAGTATGCCCTTTACCAATTATTCGCCTGTTCAGGATTCAAACGTTCTGAGACGTCTGCCGGCTTGTTTTCTTTCCAATATGGATCATAATTTACAAACCAGGATATCCAAAGGCCGCGTGAAAAGCGCATCAACCAGGGCTGAAGGGAAAGAAGGAGCAGCGCATTAAATCCTATCCAATAAAAAAACCGGTTATCGTTCACCGATAATCCAATGATCAGCCACCACAAAAGAAGGCTTATGACGCTCAATGCAACTGTAAGTGCGTAACTCACATAACTAGTACCATAATAAAACCCAACTTCAATTTCAGTGGCCTGGCCGCAAACCGGGCAGGTTTTGTTCATCTCCATATTCTTCTTAAAATTGATGCCGGTATGATACACAAATAGCTTTCCTTCCCGACAACGGGGACAACGACAGCCTAACACAGTTGCCAAATAACCACGGTTGGGTCTTTTTTCCGTCATTTGTTGTTTAATTAGTCGATGATTATGAACTTTGCGAAGTTCTGCTTTGTGACCCAATTTCTTTATAAAATTAATGGGGAAGAAAAGGTCTGATTCGTCCATAAAACCAGGTTCCCAAAATAGCGCTGAGCAGTGTGATGCTGATTACAGTTGCGCCGGTTCCTATCTGGGCGAATAACGGACCGGGACAGGCACCGGTAATAGCCCAACCAAATCCAAATAGCAATCCGCCATAAACATTTCCCCTATTAAATTTTTTCGAAATAAACTGAATAGGTTCACCGTAAATAGATTTGACTTTGTACTTTTTAATGAGCCACACAGACAACATTCCAATCGCAACTGCAGAGCCAATAACACCAAACATGTGAAAACTTTGCAACCGAAACATTTCCTGGATGCGAAACCAGGAGATCACTTCCGACTTAACCAGGACGATCCCGAAAAACACGCCTGCAAAAAGATATTTCAAATTGTAATATAACGGGTGTTGCAGCTCCGATTTATTATAACTTTCTGCATCCAGTGATCTTACTTCAAAGTCTGTATTTTCAGACAAAAATGGACGAGGTTTGATTTCCTTTATTTTTTCTTGCGTTTTCATTGTGTTACAATTTTAAGATCCATGGAAGAACCAGGTTAGCGACAAAGAAGCCACCTGCCATAAAACTAACTGTTGCTACCAGTGATGGCATCTGAAGATTGGAAAGTCCCATTATTGCATGTCCTGAAGTGCAGCCGCCTGCATAGCGGGTACCAAAACCTACCAGGAAACCACCCACTACTGTCATGATAAATCCCTTTGCCGATAGCAGATTATGCCAGCTAAAAAGATCAGCGGGTACCAGTCCTTTATAATTTGTAATGCCATATTGCTGCAGCTCATTTACCAAATTGGGATCTACTTCCACCGGCTCAGGATTTTGAAGAAATAATGCAACGACAATTCCCCCTAATAAAATACCAGTAACCAGGAAAAGGTTCCATAATTCTCTTTTCCAGTCGTATTGAAAGAAAGGAATTTTAGCCGGAATGCAAGCCGCGCAGATATGCCTCAGTGAAGAGGAAATACCAAAGGTTTTGTTGCCAAGTAATAATAAGCCCGGTACCATTAACCCAATTAAAGGACCACCTACATACCACGGCCATGGTTGACTTAGCCATTCGATTATCTTCATAATGTTGTTTTTGGTTATATAAACAATAATAAGTCGGGTTTGTTGCTCAGGCTAAATCTAAGGATTTGAATTTACCATTTCTTTTATTCCTTCTTTAAAACCATTTTTTTCGAAGGTCTTTTGATCAGCATCACTTGAAATGGGAACCACCAGTCAAATTACCAGGAACTGCAACCATTTGCGGCGCGCATCACCAGATGAATATTTCTTTCACAATGATGTAAAAGCCCATTAGCAATACAAACCAGCCAAAAGCCTGTTTTAATTTTAATCCTGAAATCTTATCAGACAATTTGATGCCAATAAATAGCCCCCCTATCGAAAGGATCGTAAACGAAAGAAGCAGCATCCAGTTATACTCAAATTGTTGCAGACTGAATGCAAAGCCAAGAAGTGAATTGATGGCAATAATAAATAAAGACGTGCCTATTGCTGTTTTCATTTGAATTTTTAGAAATAGTACCAGTGATGGAATGATCAGGAACCCCCCACCGGCCCCAAGCAAACCAGTGACCACGCCGATGACCAACCCCAGTAAAATAAGAGGCCATGATTTATTTTGGCGATCTACCTCGCTTTCTCCGGTGTTGGATTCAATATAATTACTGCGTATCATTGATATTCCTGCTACCAGCATAAGCACAGCAAAAGCAATCATTAAAAACATTTCCTTTGAAACCGAAATTCTTCCGGCAGTGATAAAATGATGGGGGAGTGCCGGCAACAGGTAATGACGCGTAAAAAAAATGGAGAAGATAGATGGGATGCCAAATTCCGTGACAGCTTTGAAATCAACCGTTTTTTTATTATAAGACCTCACTCCGCCCACTAAACTTGTAGCGCCTACAATAAACAATGAACTCGTGGTCGCTATCAATGGATTTATGTGCATCAGGTATACCAGTACAGGAACTGTAAGAATAGACCCCCCACTGCCTATCAAACCCAGGGACATACCGATCAGGATGGAGCAGATATAGCCTATGATTTCCATTCAATTTTATTACAAGAGTTGAGATACATTTTTATTAGAAGAGTCGAGATACGTTCTTTCACATGCCACCAGGCACCGTAAAGATTTTTTAAACGGAATGAATATTTTCGATTCGGTAACGCTGCAGGCATTGAAAGCTGATTAATCATCCAATATTTTTTCCATCATCATGCTTCTGCTGCCTTTAATCAATGCACGCATATTTTCAAAATGCTGCTGCTTCCACCACTCCCTGGCCTGGATAGAATTTTCAAATTGCATAAACGGGTGTTCAAAGTTTAAAAAATCACCTCCAACCAACACCACGTTTGCCCAGGTGTTTTTTTTAATGAGCTCAACCATGTTTTTATGTTCATTGATACTTTCCTTTCCTAGTTCTGCCATTGCCCCAAGCATCAGGATCTTATTGCGGTCGGGTATTTTCGCAAAATTTTCAATAGCCAGCTTCATACTACTGGGGTTAGCATTGTAGGCATCCAGGATGATTTTATTTGTTCCTTTTTGAATTAATTGTGACCGGCTGTTGGTCGGTTCGTAGTGTTCAATGGCCAATTTTATCTCATTTTCCGGCACTTTAAATGTCTTCCCAACAGTCACGGCAGCTAATACGTTAGGTAAATTATAATCTCCAATCAAACGCGTTTGAATGTAAGGGTCGTCCATCCCCTGTGTGACTTCTATTTCAAGGAACGGTTCATTTCTTTTCACCTTGCCTGTTATATGTGCATCCTTTGTTCCATATTTAATGATGCCGCTGATGCCCTTACTCATTTCCTGTAAGTAATCATAATCCCACATGACAAAAGCATAGCCGTGAGGCTGGCCGCGAAGAAATTCGAATAATTCCCCTTTTGCCTTTTTTACACCTTCTATATTTCCAAATCCTTCCAGGTGTGCTTTACCGCAATTGGTAATGATACCATGAGTAGGCAAAGTGAATGAACAATACGATGCGATTTCGCCGATATGATTAGCGCCCATTTCAATTACAGCAATTTCCGCATCCTCTCGAATTTTTAAAAGTGTCAGTGGGATACCTATATGGTTATTAAGATTGCCTTCTGTGGTATAAGTTTTATAGGTTGTTGAGAGCACGGCGTGTATCAGCTCTTTGGTTGTTGTTTTGCCATTGCTGCCGGTAATGGCGATAAACGGAATTCCGTTTTGACGGGGCAGGTCGTTGATTCGTTCGCGGTGATATTTGGCTAACTGTTGCAGGGTGGACAACACGTCTTCTACCAAAATTGTTCTGCCGGGTATTTCAAAATCTTTTTCGTCGATGACGGCATACGCCGCTCCGATTTCAATAGCCTCGTGAGCAAAATGATTGCCATTGAAATTTCCCCCTTTCAAAGCAAAAAAAAGGTCGCCGGCCCTAAGTTTACGGGTATCAGTCTGTACAGTGGGATGGTGGCGGTAGATTTCGTATAAGTTTTCCATTTGCATCCAACAAAAATACTGTTCAGCGTGGTTCAATGACATTAAAAAAAAGGCCCCCCGATTTATCGGGGAGCCTTTCTTGGTTTATCAAAACAAATTATTTTTTCTGTCTTTTTGTTGGGAACTGCTGACCTACTTTACGTCCATTTCCTTCAGGGCTACCCATGCGGTCCATAGCGCAACGAAAACCTAAAGTACTCAAAGCCTGGTCTTCTTCCAGATAGCGGCGTGCACCCGGGCTCAGCCAATACGCACGGTCATTCCAGCTACCGCCCTTATATACTCTTGATTTATCGCTGACAAGCGTAGTGGCTCCGTAACCATATGCGGCCTGTGATGAAGAGTCACCATCTAAATAGTTGATCACATTACCACGTTGATAATTACGGCGATTTTTGCTTTCAGCATCTGTCACATCAACCATTCTTACACGGCCCGTCGTATCATTGATCTGGGCTTCACCACTTGATGAATCTTTGTATAATCTCTCATATTTGTTACCACGGAAAGGAGCCGGCATATCGTCATAGTCCATAGATGACAGCGGCCTGTACACGTCCTGCACCCATTCACTTACGTTTCCGGCCATGTTATAGATTCCAAAGCCGTTAGGATAGAATGATGTTACCTCGGCGGTATAAAAAGCCCGGTCATTCAAACCTCCGGCAACACCGGCATTATCGCCTGATCCGCGTTTAAAATTCGCCAGGAATTGGCCCTGCCAGCTTCCGCGACGTGTATCACGAAGACCGTTTACATTTTGAGACCAGGGATAAATTTGCTTGTTAGACTGTAGCTCCTCACCGCGTTTGCCCTCTTTTTTGCTTGGTCTTGGATTTTGATTGATAAGACCATAAGCGGCGTATTCCCACTCTGCCTCAAAAGGAAGGCGATAATCAGGCATCAAATAGCCGTCTTCCATTGTCACCTTGGTGCGGGGCTGACCCTGCGATGTCTTTAAAGGATTCTTTTTATTAGTAGCCGTTTTACCCGGCGCTGTTTGATACAGGTCGAGTAAATAGGATTTGGTGGTGAAATTATTGCTTCCCTGCTGGCCTTGCAAGCCTTGTTTATTTATATATCCCTTCTGTAAAAGAATGCCTTCGTTTACGCGATCGCCTCTCCACAGGCAAAAATCTTTAGCCTGTCTCCAGGTCACACCCACTACCGGGTAATTATTGAAACCAGGGTGGCGGAAATAAAATTCAACCAATGGTTCGTTATAACTCAATTCGCTTCTCCACACAAGCGTATCAGGTAATGCACCTTCAATAATCGGCAGGTTTATCGGATCAGAAGGGTCAAAAACTTTGGTCAGCCAGAAAAGGTATTCACGATAATGAACGTTGGCTACCTCGGTTCGGTCTATGTAAAATGAAGGAACAGAAACACGGCGTGGGATGTTATTCCAGTCGCCCATAACATCTTCGTCGGTCTGACCCATGGTAAAGGTACCGCCCTGTACAAAAACGAGACCGGGACCCGTTTGCTGGTCTTTTGCTTTGGCTACCTGGAAACCACCCATGTTCTTGTCATTGTAGTTCCAGCCAGTCACTTCTGACTTGTCTTTTTTCTTGTTAAAAAGACCTCCATTTTTACATGATGCCAGCAGCATCAAGCAGGATACAAGGATTGCTAAGTTTTTCACTTTCATAGTTTTTTGCATAAACCTTCGTGTTGGAACAAATTTAACGCCCGCTAAGTTAATATTATTGTTTATTGAAGCCATTTTTTGCCGTTTAGCGAATATAGTCAGTTTAAATGCAGGCCGCCCTGGTGCAAATACTTTTTTCGCATCGTTAATTCACGATTAAATCTCAGTTTTGCGGATAATGCTGCTGAGAAAGAATTTGCTTTTAACCGGGGCCTTTCTGGGAATTGGCGTCATGTCCCTGCCACAGCGCATTTATAAACCAGGCTCGGTACTGGCAACCGGCAGCTTTTATAAGATAGGAGTAAAAGAACCAGGTATTTATAAAGTCGATATTCCATTCTTAAACAGTTTGGGTGTGCCCACCGCCAGCCTTTCCTCCTCCAGTCTTCGGTTATATGGAAACGGCGGAAAGATGCTAAATGAGTCAAACAGTGGTGAATGGACCGACGACCTTGAGGAAAATGCTGTGATGGTAATAGACGGCGGTGACGGGATCCTAAATGGCAATGACTACGTTTTATTTTATTCATACGGCCCCGATCAATGGGTAAAAGACTCTGTTAATCAAACCTTCATCCATCAAAAAAATATTTATCATGACCAGGCCTATTATTATTTGACAGTCGGAGGCAACGGGAAAAGAATTTTAAGCTCTTCCGGTACCAGTTCACCCAATATTACCATCAACAGTTTTTCGGGGAGACATTTTCATGAACTGGACACGGTTAATTTTTTAGCAAGCGGAAAAGAATGGTACGGAGAAGAATTTTCAAATCTGCCGGGCAGGTCTTTGACAAGAAATTTCTCTGTCAACATTCCAAATATTGTAAATGGTGCCGTTATGTCAGTGCGAACAAACTGTATCGCAAGGTCTGTTGGTGCAGGCAGCGTTTTTGATGTAAAAGTCAATAACAATTCTGTTCAACAGATCAATATCCCCCCGGTAGGAACAGGCCAATATGATCGGTTTGCGCAACAAGCTACAGCGATGGCTGCAACGGCTGCCGCCCAAAATGATCTTATTATCAACTATACATACATTCCCGGAAGTTTTAATGCACAAGGCTGGCTCAACTGGTTTGAAATATTTTCCCGTCGCCAACTTTCAATGAATGGGATTAACCAATTACTATTTCGTGATTGGGCAAGTGTCGGCAATAATACGGGTGAGTTTGTTGTCAGTCACGCAACGGCAGCAACACAGGTCTGGGATGTTACGGATCCAGTATCTCCCGTTCATATGCAGCATAGTTTTTCGGCCAATGAATTGCATTTTGTCAACAGTTGCTCCCGGTTAAGAGAGTATGTGGCTTTCAATAATAATGATCTGCTGGTTCCGTCAGCGGAAGGCAGGATCGCCAACCAGGATTTACATAATGTTTCGCCGGCGGATCACATTATCGTTGTGCATCCGCCGTTTTTGGCGCAAGCACAGCGGCTGGCACAATTTCATCGCCAGCAAAATGGACTAAGAACATTAGTAGTTACAACAGAGCAGGTCTACAACGAATTTAGCAGCGGAAGCCCGGATCCGACAGCCATTCGTGATTTTGTGAAAATGTATTACGATAAATTCAAAAACAATGTCGCCGACAAACCAAAATATCTTTTGTTATTTGGAGATGCTTCTTATGATTATAAAGACCGATTGCTGAATAATACCAATTATGTTCCTTCTTATCAGAATAATGTTTCACTGGATATTCTTTCTACTTATACTACCGACGATTTCTTTGGTTTTTTAGACGATACGGAAGATATCAATTCCAGTTCGGGTATCAATTATCTCGATATCGGAATCGGCAGGGTGCCTGCTAAAAACCCGGGAGAGGCTACAAACTTTGTTGACAAAGTGGAGGCTTATTTTAATCCCCTAAGTTTTGGCCCGTGGAGATCTAATTTCACTTTTATTGCTGACGACGAAGATCAGAATCTGCACTTGCAGGATATGGAGATTGTAACCAACACCGTGTCAACGGTGGCGGCCGTATTTGACAAACAAAAGATTTATTTGGATGCATACCACCAGGAAAGCGGATCGGGAGGC
>Ga0137431_1000729_pt1 | contig 11042 bp, 15 predicted proteins | sample EasRivERMZT800_2_FD_104646 | JGI IMG/M metagenome (GOLD analysis project Ga0137431, IMG submission 104646) | Soil microbial communities from meander-bound floodplain in the East River, Colorado, USA - East River MetaG ERMZT800_2 | ecosystem: Environmental > Terrestrial > Soil > Floodplain ... | reverse complement strand
TACACTATTGCGGCTGATACCGATACGACGAGCCATCTCCCGGATCGCTATACCATCGTTTTTTAGCTGAAGAATCTGTTTTAACTGTTCCATTACTATTGGCTTTTGTGACATGGCTCCATTATTTATTTAAGGAGCAAAAGACATCATAAAAGCCCGGAACAACTATTACCTGCAGGTGGGTCAACATGCCGGAATGACAGCCAATAATCCAGGATCAACTATATTGATCGGGGTGGGTCAACATCCCGGAATGGTGGGTCAACATGAAACGGAATGATGGGTCAACATGGTCCGGAATCTACATCATCAAGTCTTGCAACTGATATTTCTGCCGCTTTGCTCAAGGCCACTATATAAGGGGTGTTTTCCGTTCCAGCCCGAAAACCGTTTTCATGACCGGCTCCATGAATCAACGGTTCAGGCATGAGATTTTTGCGGAAGAGAAGAGCCCCAATTCCTGGGGGAGCATAGAATTTATGTCCTGCCACACTCAAAAGATCAACTCCTAAGTCCTCCATGTTAACTGGAATTTTTCCGATAGCCTGAGCTGCATCTGTGTGTAAAAGCACGCCCCTGGAGTGAACCACCGATGCAATGTCACCAATCGGCTGAATGGTCCCGACTTCATTATTGACGAGCATAATGCTGACAAGCACTGTATCGGACTTAATAGCTTTTTCCAATTCTTCAATGTTCACAATTCCGTTTTTATTGACGGATATAATTGATACCTCATATCCTTGTCGTGCCAAAAAATGCGCTGCAACAGTTATGGAAGGATGTTCTATAGAGGAAATAATCATGTGCTTCCCCTTACTCTGAAAAGCATGAGCAATTCCTTTTATTGCGAGGTTGTTCGCTTCACTTCCGGCTCCAGTGAATACTACCAAATCGTCTTGTGCACCCAGGGCCTCAGCCAACGAACTCCGGGCCTGAGTAATTGCTTTTTTTGCGTATGTTCCCAAAGCATGACTGCTTGAAGGATTACCAAAATTGTCTGCGATAAAAGGCCACATTGAATCTGCCACCTCTTTGTCAACAGGTGTGGTTGCGTTATAATCAAGATATATGAGGGGCGAATGTTTATCGTTGCTATTTCTCATTTTTACTTCACAAAGGTGACAGTAATAACTGGCTATTCGTTTATCATATGATAAATAATTACCGATGTCCCGAATGTCATCTACATTTTCATCCTCTCATTGATTGGGATGCTTTACTGGTGTTAAGCCTACGAAACAGAAAATTGTAAATCATGGAAGGGATACAAATATCTGTTGTACTTACGAGAGTTGCAATTGATACTAAGACGCCTCCTGCTATGTATCCCCAAACATTAAATCCGGTATAAAAAAGAAAAATAATTCCCCCCAGCCAAACCGTTGCTATCCCACAATTAAACCTTCCCTGAATTGACCGATGCGGTATTTTGGGCTTATTAATCAGGTATCTCACGACATAGTTGTATAAGTAATCAAAGGGATGATAGCGAGACACCGAGCCAAAAAAAGCTATTATTACGGCGACAGTTAAAATTTCCAGATTAGTTAATAGCAATCCAAGAACTACAAGTGCTGTACATAAAGAATAGGCAAATCGAATTCCAATTTTGAAATCATTTAGCTCAACATCCGTGAACCCATTGTAACCTTGAGTTTCTATCCTCTTTCTCGTTGCTAGGGAAACTACACAATCTCGATTTTTCATCTTTACTAATTTAAATTTAAGCTGTTTGATAATCTTTCAATCTTTCTTACTTTTTTCAGTTGATTTCAATTATTCGATATAATTATTTGAATAGATTACCAACGAAAAGGGTTGACTAGGTTGGTCAACCCTTCTTCACTCTTGCATTTACTTTAAGCCACAGAATATATTTTTATCTCCGGTGACGTTGCCAGGAGAGGTGACAATTCTTTCACCACATCATTGTTAAAAATATCACTTTTCAAATACTGCTTTGCATTTTCAGGTGTATCAAAACCATGCAATACCTGGACATCTTCGTCCCTAACAAGCAATTCTTTTGATGATGCTCCTTTAATTTTGTCCAAAAAGGTTTGTTTGTACTTGGTATAGACTGCAGCCGCAGCGCCCCTGTTTTTACCTTCAATCTGCAGAGTAATTTCTAAATAACTTTTCATCATTTTGATTTGTTTTATTTGTTATGTCACTATTGACAAAGCAAAGATGAGCTATTGATGCACAACATAAAATGGACAAAAGAGAATTTGGATGGTAAATTCAGGAAACAACTTTTCTAAAATCGCTAGGCGTTTTTCCTGTTTGTTTTTTAAAATACTTAACAAAGTATGAAGGATCTTCAAATCCCAATTGAAATCCAATTTCATTGATGTTTAAGCTAGAATGGGAAATTAATCGCTTTGCCTCAAGGATTATCCTTTCATTAATTATTTCTAATGGAGTCTTATCAATAATTTCTTTTGAGCAATTAGTAAGGGTTTTGGAAGAAATATTTAACATCTCAGCGTATTCTCCAACCGTATGTTTTTTTTTGAAATTTACATCAAGTAATTTTCTGAATTTAAGAAATGTGATGTGGTGATTGTTATTAACCGATAATTTTTCGATTATATTTCTCTTGCCTATTCGCTGAATTGAAATGAGAAATAATTTCAATAAATGCTTCAAATACTCTTTATGACCAAAATTTTCCTGTACTTCAATCTCTCTCTTAAGTTGAGATATCAGGTTGAGAAAATTTTCAGATGAGTCTTTTGAGGTTTTAAAAAACAGTTCGCTTTCAAAATCATTAAAGATGCTATATTTCAAAAACATGTCAATATCATTCTCATGATCTATTATGAATTCCTCATTAAAATGAATTATCACGCCTTCGTAGGCTAAATTATCGTCGAAGAAATGAATTTGGTCTTTCGGTATGAAAAAAAATGAACTCGGAGTTACCTCGAATTCATTAAAGTCTACGAAATGTTTGCCGTGGCCCCTGGTAAACCAAATTATCTGATAAAAACTATGAACATGGGCTTTGTTGGCGCGTCCAACATTCTCTGCTAAATAGTCACTCAAAGAATAAATTGCAAATTGCAGTTTCTCTGGCTGGTCTTTATGTAAGTGATACCGCTCTATTTTATGGTTGTTCTTTCTCAATGTAGAGTGTCTTTTTGCGTGGCGTACACCGTTAGGCTTAGCGTTCGGCGGGGCATTTGCAAAAACTCAGCTCATCATTTGAAATAATGCCAAATAGATGCACAAATGCTGAATTTAGTCCTGTTTGCCCCACCTTGCCAAACTGATGTTATTTGCTTTTTTTCTTCAGTCGTTGTTTGTATTCATTTTCTAAAATTGACAATAAAATCAAGATCGATAATTGTCGCCCTGTCTTACTACTTCTCTAAGGTGTCCGTCTATTTGAAAACCTTCTGACTTATATAAGTTTATTGCTCGTTCATTGTCATCAAAAACGTCAAGCCAAAGTCTATGAAATTTAAGTTTCATAAAACAATACTCTTTTGTCAGTTGTAAGCATAGTCTACCAAACCCTTTGCCTTTATTTTGAATAATAATTCGTCTAAATTCTAATGACAGGTTTTGATTTTCAAGTCCAGCCAAAATAATGAAGCCAATAATATTTCCCGTTGCTTTATCCCAAACAGTCAGGTGTTCTTCGTCTTCACTATCAATTGCTTTTTGGTGTCGATCTTTGCCGCAAGGGTTTATGAATATTCTGTTGTCTTTGTCATTTTCAATGTTATAAATTAGCCCAATGTTCGCAGTTATGGTTCCTGTTAGCCCTATTTTTTGATTTTCAATTTTAAATTTCATTGTCATAAGGTCTTTCAATTGTCGGTCGACCATATATTACAATTGTCTATTTTTTTGTTGCCATAAGGTTACACATAACAGGTTTGCTTTTTGCTATGATCCGCGAAGGAGTTTTAAGAAAGCAAATATTTTTTTTAAAATATTAAACGGTGCATGAAACGGCTCCACTTGCCAATAGTTCAACCAGGTTTGCAGCGGTTACAATTTTTGCCCCTTTAATAACATCAGCATCGGTAATACCACGTTGTTTTGTGCAGGCGCCGCAGGCCCATATTTTCCCGCCATTTGCAATAAAAGAATCCATTATCTCTTTTAAAGGGGTAAACCCTTCTTTTTTTACCTGTTCAGCATAACCTTTGGTGATTAACCAAACTCCTTCAGCAGTAAGGAATATCGTCGCTTGCTGCTCTGCTGTTACAGCAACATTTCCAACAATGAAGGGAAGAATAGCTCTTTCTGCCTCTTCTTTCCCGTGAGTGCAATGAAATAATAATGATTGTGACATGATTTTGTGTTTACTTGATTTTTTTTTGTATATAAAATAGTGTTTCTGTCTGACTGATTTCTTTTGTTTCAATAAGCAAATGTCCTGTCAGGCGGCACCAGGCGGGAACTCCTTCTCTTGCTGCAGGGTCATCATTAAGAACTTTGAGCACTTCGCTGCCCTGCATGGATGAAATGGCCTGTTTAATGCTTGGCGTAAGATTGATGCAGGCCATACCTGCGGCAATCAATTCTTTGTCTGTATTCATAGTTAAATAATTTTTATAGAAATGGAAAACCCGGTTTTCAGAATTGACTTATGGGTTGATCTCTTTAGTTTGAATGTTTATTTTTTTTCTGCAATCAATGAAACACTTTTCACTCCATAATCTTTTGAAGCACCTTGTGCTGATTTAGAAATGAAACCGTATGCATCATTGTTTTGGACAATAAGCATTTCCATGCCTGCATTCTCAATAGTGTTGCGGTAATCATCCTGCTGTGCTGCGCCGCCTATGCAAGCAGCCCAGAGTGTAGAATTACAAACTATATTTTCGGGCAATTGTTTTTCAGTAACAATGTCAGCAATTACCATTCGTCCGCCGGGCCTCAGCACCCGTGTAACTTCTGCAAATACTTTTTCTTTATCTGGGCTAAGATTAATAACACCGTTGCTGATGACCACATCAAAACTTGCATCTGCAAAAGGAAGTTTTTCAATGTAGCTTTTGTGAAAGGAAACATTCTCGAATTTATTTTCTTTCCGCAAGTCTTCCGATTTTTTTAATTGTTCATCCGTCATATCTACGCCAGAAACATGCCCGGTGTTCCCGACTTTTAATGCGGCCATAAATACGTCCATTCCTGAACCGCTGCCGAGATCGAGCACATGTTCTCCTTCTTTAATACTTGCCATATCAAAATAATATCCTACTCCGGCGAATGAGTCAATGGCAGCAGCGGGAATACGGTCCAGGTCATTTTTTTCATACCCCAATTTTTCGGCAAGCCCCCTTCCCATTTCAAAATGATAGTGGCCATTGGGATTGAGCGCAACATCGCTATACATCTTTTTTACTTTCTGCTTCAGTTCAGAAGCATCAACTTTTTTGGTGAGTGTTTGCATTTTTATTTTTTTGATTGTTCAAAAAAGAAATTTGAAAGCAGTTTGCATACTGATTGTGAAATTTTCACTACACAAATGTGAAAACTAAAAATCAGTATTCTTTTAACATAAGATAAATAATTACCGGTGTCCCCGGATGCGGCTGAGGCTTACCTGAGTGATGCCTAAATAAGAGGCAACGTATTTCAGAGCAACTCTCATTAAAACGTTGGGAGCTTCGTTGATTAAGGCATTATATCTTTCTTCTGCTGAATGGAATTGTATGCCTTCAATGCGATTAACCGTTTCCACATAAGCAGCTTCAAATATTTTGCGAAAAAGTCTTTCAATTTCGGGATAGGCATCGTATAATTTGAAAAGTTGAGTAGAATTGATTGCAATTATTTCGGCATCTTCAAGAATCTGTATTGCTTTGCGACTCGGCTTTCCTGTAAATAAACTTTCCACTCTTGCAATGATGCTGTTTTCAAAAAAGAACCTTTCAGTAATATCAATGCCGTCTTTGAAGTAATAAATACGAGATACTCCCTTTTTGATAAAGTAAATTGTTTTGCAGGTGTGGCCGATTGGCTGCAGGTCCTTGTTTTTTTTGATGGTAACAATATTGCTTATTTCGGCAATGGCTTTTTCTGCTTCCTTTGAAAGAGAGTTGAAGTTCTTAAAATATTGAAAGAGAGAATCCATTCTTTAATTTAATCTATTTTTGTGACCAGCCTTACTAAATGTATTCGCAAGTTATCAATTATATCAAACAGAGGGTTGAAATCAGTCAGGAAGAGATTGAAGACAGTCTCAAATACAGCGACTTTAGAAAGTACGCAAAGGGTGATTATATATTAAGAGCCGGGGAATACTGCCGATTTATCGGTTTTCTGAATAAAGGATTTATTGTAACAACTTTCGTTGACGAAAGCGGAAACGAAAAGGCTTCTGAATTTAAACATGAAGGATGCTTTTTCACTTATACTGAAGGATTAACTAATAACAACCCTTCACACAAAAACTTTATTGCCATTGAAGATTGTGAGGCACTCGTATTGAACAAAGAGTACCTTCCTTTATTATTCAAAGCCAATCCAAAATTTGAAACCTTATTTAGCCTGATACTTGCTGAAGAATTGACGCTTGTTCTGCTGAACGAACAAAACCGTAAAACGAAAAGCGTTGAAGAAAGATATCTTGCTCTTGAAAATACGTTCCCACAGGCTTTACAAAGAATACCTGTAAAATATATCGCAGGTTATCTTGGTATTGAAGCACCCAGCCTAAGCCGTCTCCGGCGCAGATTAGCGGGAAAATGAAAGTAACCTGAGTTAGTTTTTATGCCAGTGACAGATTATAGTTTTGATTATTAAAAATCAGAAATTATGACCTGGGATAAATTTGTTTTTCTATTGCTGGATAATGCTGTTAAGTATTTTTTTATCTCTTTACCCTTCTTCCTCGTGTATTATGTTTTTTTCAGGAAAAGGCTCTCGTATAAAAAAATACAGGAGAAATTTCCAAAGTTGAAAGACTATGCCCGTGAATTGGGTTTTTCAACACTTTCAGTAATTATCTTTTCTGTACCTCCCCTCCTAATGCTCTACAGTGATGCCATACGTCCTCACACGACTTTTTATAAACATATTGACGAACATGGCACTCTTTATTTTGTGCTTGCATTTCCGTTAATGCTTTTAATGCATGACACTTATTTTTATTGGGCGCACCGCATTATGCACCATCCATGGCTCTTCAAAATGGTTCATCTTGTACATCATAGATCTACTAATCCATCTCCTTGGGCTGCTTATGCTTTTCATCCATTGGAAGCAATGCTCGAATCGATGATTTTTGTGATCTTCTTGTTTACTATTCCTGTTCATAGCATTCACCTGATGTGGTTTTTTGTATTCAGTCTTGTTTATAATGTCTATGGACATTTGGGATTTGAAATTTATCCGAAAGGGTTTAATAAAAACTGGTTTGGGAAATGGATGAACACTTCTGTCGGTCATAATTTACATCACCAGTATTTTAAAGGCAACTATGGATTGTATTTTACACTATGGGACAGGTTGATGGGAACGCTGCGGCCGGACTATGATGTTTCATTTGAAAATTTAAAACTGAGAAAAAAACCTTACCTGAAAAATAGTATATGAAAAAAACAATAGCACTTTTTATTGTAACGACTCTTTTGTTTTCCCTTAATGTACAGGCTCAAAATAAAGCCGATGACATAATTGGTATTTGGCTAACGTGTGGAAAAGAGCCGGCGAAAATCCAGGTTTATAAAGTGAGTGAAAGATTCTACGGCAAAATCATCTGGCGGAAAAACCCAACGGAAAATGGAAAGCAGCGGCTTGATAACAATGATCCTGATAAAGAGAAACAAAGCAATCCGATAATAGGGCTTGTTATGCTCAACGGATTTAAGTTTGATGGAGATGATGAATGGAAAGATGGTAATATTTACGACCCCGAAAGCGGTAAAACTTATAACTGCTATATGTATTTAAAGGCTAAGAATACACTTAAAGTAAGAGGCTATGTCGGCATATCATTATTTGGGAGAACGGAAACATGGGCAAGGACTGACTAAGAACGGGGTTTTTATTTTTGGCGGGCAAGTTTAATTCTTTTTGTACCATTCAGGTTTTCCTTTTATTATTTGCAGAAATTATTCACGAAACATAAAGTTATACTTCCAAGAATGATAACACAAAATGAATAACAAAATAATGATCTTACTAATTGTATTTCCGGGGATAATTGTCTGCATCTTACTGTATTCTTGCAGTAACCCAAAGAAACTTTCTTCAATTCACGGGCAATTTTTGGGCAAACCTCTAATTACAACAGTTGATAGTAAGTTAGCTGGATTAATTTTGACGGAACCATCGGATTATAGAGTAAAACAACTGTTTGATAAATATGAAGGTAAACCATTAAATAATCTAACCCTTGGGGAAATTGCAAAAAATTATTCAGTTGATGTGGCTACTTTTTATTTTCTTCAATGTCAATACCAACACATTAAGAATAAAGAAGCACAGGATCTTTTTTACAGTTACTCAGAAGAAATGAAGACCGGTAATTTACCAGACGAAACAATGGAGATGAAAGATTATTTTATTGCATTTGTTCCTGGTTTTGCTTATAAGAACGACAGTACAACGGGAGCTGATTTTTCAAAACAAAGGCGCCTGCTTTTAAAAGCAGGAATTGAAAATGAATTAATTGAGACTGACGAATGGGGTTTATCTGAAAACAACGCAGTGATCATTGCAAATAAACTAAGAGCATTATCCGAAAGACATCAAAAAATAATTGTTGTTAGTGCAAGCAAGGGCGGACTTGAAACAGCTATTGCCGTAGGAAAAATTATGAAGCAGGAAGAAACAAATGCAATAAAAGCATGGGTAAGTGTCGGGGGCATTTTAAGGGGAAGTCCAATTGCTGATCAATATTTAAAAGGCCCTAAACGTCTATTTGCTGAATTTATCTTATGGACAAAAGGGAAAAAAATTGATCTTGTAAAAGATATGAGTTATAAAAGACGGGTTGTTGGCTATAAAGAATTCCAGTTCCCTTCTAATATTAAGATTATACATTTTGTTGGGGCTCCCTTAGCAACACAAATAAGTAAGATCATAAAAAGGCGCTATTATTCACTCATAAAGCTTGGCCCCAACGATGGTATCACAACACTACCGGATGAAATTAGCGAAAATGGAATTGTAGTAACAGGACTTGGTTTAGATCATTATTTTAATGACCCAAATATTGACAGAATAACTTTCGCATTAGCATACGTTGCTGTTAAAATATTCAAAATGGGCATTTAGGCTTTGAAATTCCCCCGAAAAGTTTTAATAAACATTGGTTGGGAAAGTAGATGAATACTTCTGTTGCCCATAATCTGCATCACCAATACTTTAATGGCAATTATGGTTTATACTTTTCGATATGGGATAGAGTTACCGGTACTTTAAGAAAAGACTACGACGAAAACTTCGAAGAGGTTACATCCAGGGTAAATGTCGATCACAATATTAAAACAACTCAATCGTGAAAAATAAATTCATTCATTGCCTCTCTGTTTTACAATTAATCACCTTGTCCATTTTTGCACAGGTGAGGTCGGATGATATTATCGGAGTGTGGCTCACAAGTGGTAAAGAGCCAGCAAAAATCCAGGTCTATAAAACCGGAGAGAAATATTATGGTAAGATAGTTTGGTTGAAAAACCCTACAGACAATGGAAAGACAAAGGTTGATAGTAACAATCCTGATAAAAACAAGCGAAACCAGCCATTAGTTGGATTAGTTATTTTAATGGGATTCAAGTTTGATGGTGATGATGAGTGGGAAGATGGCGATATCTATGACCCGGAGAGTGGAAAGACTTATAGCTGTTATTTATCTCTAAAAAATAAAAGCACTCTAAAAGTCAGGGGATATATTGGCATCTCGCTGTTCGGCAGAACAGAAGTCTGGACTAAACCAATCAATAAGGACATCCGTGACATGCCTTTAAGCCAATTCCATTGACTTACTTATTATTAATAAATTTAAAGTGAAAAAGGTTTACCCTCTTTGATCATTTCTCTTCTGATGCCATCCAAAATATCTGTCAGATAAATTATCAGCCGGGGCTCCGGAAGAAATTGCAAATGTTCATCAGTCTGACTAGTAAAGGTGCTTACATGTCTGCCGGCATTTTCTTTTAAACGAGTCCTTGCAGCCGCAAGTTTTTCAACCGCTTTAATACCAGCATAATGCACTACATTTAATATGCTGCCACCCGTGAGTTCATACTTTTTTGCGGCTTCAGCTATATCTGCCGTTTCACCATTCTCTGGTATATTATCAATGGCTGCAGGTTTACGTTCGAAAAGCGCCTTTTGCGGCAGTGATTTTTTCCAGATCAATGCCCGCTGTGATGCATCCGGGAATGAAAATTTTAAAATAGAATTGAAACGGCGGATAAACGCATCGTCAATATTATTTTTCATATTAGTGGCCAGGATGATCAGCCCATTATAATCTTCTATCCGCTGCAGGAGATAAGATACTTCCTGGTTGGCATATTTATCGTGTGCATCCCGTACATTGGTCCGTTTTCCGAATAATGCATCTGCTTCGTCAAAAAATAAAATCCATCCTTTATCTTCTGCACGGGCAAAAAGCAGCTCAAGGTTTTTTTCTGTTTCTCCAATGTATTTTGAAACTACCATAGACAGATCAATCTTATATACCTTTCTCCCGGTGTATTTGCCCAAAAGGCCAGCGGTAAATGTTTTGCCGGTTCCGGGAGGACCATAAAAAAGCGTCCGGTAGCCTTTTTTCAACCGGCTTTTCATTCCCCATTCATGCATTAACTGATCATTAAATTGCAGCCAATCCACAATATCCTGAATTTGCTGCTGCAGATCCTTATCAATCACCAGGTCGTTCCATGTAAGTTCCGTTTGCACCGGTATGGCGGGAAAACTCATACTGAAATGCGGCGATTTATTTAGGCCGTAAGTAAGCAAGTCAACATAGTCCTGTGACATGATGATACGGCCATGCATGGCTGGTTCACCGTTTTGCATATCCTCAAGCCAGATAATTTTCTTTTCCCAAAAGATAT